>Ga0208375_1000305_pt1 | contig 77247 bp, 63 predicted proteins | sample RifOxyD1_FD_184038 | JGI IMG/M metagenome (GOLD analysis project Ga0208375, IMG submission 184038) | Soil microbial communities from Rifle, Colorado - Rifle Oxygen_injection D1 (SPAdes) | ecosystem: Environmental > Terrestrial > Deep subsurface > Rock core/Sediment | place: Rifle, Colorado... | reverse complement strand
AAAATTTGGAAATTAAAAATAAAATTTTCAAAAGACCAAGTGGTTAAAAATTTTAATAAAGTTATATTAATTATTAAGAAAGAACGTAAAAATTATGTAATTTTTATATCTATTTACAGATGGTAATCTTAATAAAGTTTTGAATGTAAAAAAAACTATATTTTAAAGAAAATAGTTCCTCTCACACAAAGAGGTTTTCACTTTATCTCTGTGTAGTGCTTTGAGTCCTTGCGTGGGTTCGCGGCGCATAATATGAGCCCTTGCGTAGGTTCGCGACGCATGATAAATCAGAAAAAAAAATTTATTAATAATTTAATTAATCTAAAAACTCTTTACATCATAATATTTTTTTTGAAACAAACAATTAATCCAAAAGAAGTTTCAGAGGTTGATCACAAGCCAGAAAAAAATTTTTAAAATAGGTTTTTATATTTATAACACTAATATTTATAATTTCTCTATTACTTTAATAAATAATTTTTTAAATTTTTATAATTGTTATGGTTAATATAAGATAGATTTTATTTTCCGATTTTAATTAATTATATTGAGTCATTAAATCAATATTAAAAAACCATTCTATAAATTCATTCATACAACCTATAAATATATTATTTAAATTAATTTTAAGAAAATTTTTATTCAAATAATTAAAATGATTAATATTTTTATCAGAAGCATTACCATCTAAAATATTTATAAAATATATTTTACAATTTTCATGATTATTTAGATAATTTATTTGTGTTTTGATAAACAAATAAACTTCTTTTAATGAACTAGTTTGAGAACCTCCATTATCACAAATCATTTTTAAATTAAATAAAATTATATTTTCATTTATTTCTGTTATTAAATCAAAATTTTCAGACCAATCATAACCATCAAGACGTAAATATGGTTTTTCTATTTTTTCTAATTCATTATTATAATGATTTAATCTTAATGATGTTTTCGATAAATTTAAATTAGTAATTTCTTTAATTTTTTCTATTTGCCATAATTCAGGTTTTCTGCTATTTTTTTTTGAAATATCAGAACAAGAAAATATTTCATGTCTCCATTCTTTTGTCATTAAAGAAGCATGAGGAATTTCAGACAATAATATAATTTTTTTAATTTCATCTTTATTTGTTAATATATAATTTATTAATCTATAAACAAAACCAAATGAAATTCTTTTTCTAGCAATTGAATTGCTTTCTCTATAATTTGTTAAAAATAAAGAATGATATTTTTTTCTAAATATCTCTAGTAATTTATTAAAATTAATAACTAATTTTTCTTGTTCTTCTATTGTTATTTCTGGCGCTAATATTATTGTTGCTAAAGTTCTTGAACTTTCTTTTCTATAATAAATTTCTTTTATTAATTCTAATCTTATTTTATCATTTTCATTATTATCAATTGCTCTAAGTAAAATATAATTTTGTTTTTCCGGATATATGTTATTTTCTATTGCTCTATATATTTTTATATTATCATTTATTTTTAAATTATATAATTCACCTCCAATAGAATAATTATTTGTCTCATTAAATGATAAATTTATTAATTCTTTGTTTGGAAAAATTATTGTCGGAATAATATATTTATTTTTTTTATTATGAAATTTAGCAAATTGAAATGAACAAATTGAATATTCAGTATCATTAAATACTTGTTCTTCAAAAATGTTTATTTTATCAATATTATATTCATTTAAGAATTCTTTTCTTAAATTTTTATCTAAATCTCTAATTGAGCAGAAAAAATTTAAAGGTAAAATTAATATTCCTCCTTCAACTTTATTTTTAATAATTATTTTAATAAATGCTTTATAATAATCATTTACCTCATACTTATCATAAATTTCTTTATTTATATTTTTATTTCTGGCTAAATATGGAGGATTTGTTATTACATATTTTTTATCAAATTCAGGAGGTTCCAATAACGTATCTTGTTTTATTGTTTCTGAATCTTTCGGTTCAATATCATATTTATAGATTTTATATTTAGATTTATCAGATAAAAAATTTAATAAGTCTGAATTTCCAGCAAATGGTTCGATTATTTCAATACATTCTGGTTGTTTAAAATCAGATAAAATATAATTATAATTTTTTGTCATAAATTGCCCTAATTCTTTTTTTTTATTATAATAATCCATCCAATTATTTTCTAAACCTATTTTTAACCATAACTTACTAAGTATTTTAATTTTTTTTTCTGTTTTAGGGTTAATTCCATTAAGCCATTTTTCAATATTCATTTTTTATTTTTAATAAATTATTTATTTTTTAATCTAAATAAATTTTTTTATTATAAAATAAATAATTAAAAATGACAAATATTAATATTTATAATGAATTAAAAGAAAATGATACGTATAAATCAAAAAGAGTTCATGATCAAGAAATTTTAAATTTAATTGTTCTTAAATTAACTTTAAGTGGTATAAATGTTGATCAAAGTAATTATTCAAAAATAATTGAAATATATGAAATTATTTTATACGAAAATAATATTCAAGAAAAAGATGTTAATAATGAAAAATTAATGAACCAAATTATAACAAAATTAATTGAAATGTATAAAAGTAATTTAAAAGCTAAACAAAATTTATATAATGAAAGAAGTATAACAGAAAAAAAAAATGAAAAAGAAACATTTGTAAATTATATTAATGATAAAATATTTCAAGACCCTTATACTTTAAAAACAAAAAAAACAAGTGTTATAATATCAAGTTATTATCGCGATCCATTGGCTTATCCTTCATCAAATAGATTTCAAATTAAATTATCAATTAAAACAAATAATTCAACTAATTTATTTACAATGGGTTCAACAATTATGGGAGATTTAACATGGAAATATATTACTAAAATAACTTTACTTTCTCTTGCTATTCCTGATATAACTGTAGATTCTAAATTAGTAAGTGATCAATCACATGTTTTATTAATGATTGATGAATTTCCTGTAACATATACATCAAATAAAAATATACCTCAAATTTTTGCAGCCTTAGAATATAAAAATAACAAAGATGTTAATTCAACATTTCTTTATGCAAAAAATCCATTTAATAATGTAGTAGAATTTGAAAGAACTAATACTTTATCATTATCACAAATAACAATGGGATTATATGATATTAGAGGAAATCTTTTAAATTTTAATCAAGATTATTTTTCATTAGATACAACACCAAACACAGAAATTATAACTACAATAAATCCAACAAAAATAAATCAAACAATACGATTCAGAATAAATAATCCTCCATTAACTTTAATTGCCGGAAAAAAAGCAACATTTTTTAATGTAATGGGAAATGTAGCATATCAAAGCGGAGGAATAACATATGGATCAACGACTTATGTAGTGTGGCCTACTTTAAATAATGCTATTTACACATTAATTCCTGATGGCGAAGATACATTTAAAATAAATATCGAAGATGGAGCATCATATTCAACAACTGATGATAGTAGTATGCCTGCTTTCTATGCTGGCTTATTTTCGACATATGGAGGTTATTTATTAATTGATGATTGTCAAGTAACAGCAGTATTTGAAATTATAGGTCTTAAAGTTTAAAAAAAAATATGATAATTTTTTATTTATTATTTATTATTTTTTTTCTGAACTTAAAACAAATTATTTTATATTAATTTTGTGGTAGATTTTGTGATTGATTTTCCGGAACATATTGAGTTTCATCTTGAGGATATCCTTCTTGTTCAAATTTTCGTTTTTTAATTAATCTTGCTGATAAATTATCTTTATCTTCTTGTGTTATAATTGGTATTTTTCCGGATTGAATTAATTTAAGATTTCGTGTTTTAATTTGTTCGATATTTCTATCAAATCTAGACATAACAAGATTAAGATTTTCAGCTAAAAATGATTCCATTGGCCGTGCTTGATCATCAAAAACTTTACTAGCAATAACAGGATTATAATCCATTAATCTTATAGTCTTATAAACATTAAGCATATTTATAATGGCTGAAATTCTACCTTTTATTTCTGATTCAGGAAATGCTTTATATCGTTCTAAAACAATTTTAAACTCATTTATAAGACGTGTAATATCATGGTCTGCTTTTAGATCATCAACAATTTTATTAAAATTATGATCTGGAACTTTATATTTAATCGGAACATAAAAAGGATTATCATTAATTTTAATTAAACTTGTTTCATTATCAAAAGTTGGAATTAAAGATAAAAATCTTAAAAGATCACCATGACCATATCTAAATTGATCTGTTTTTATAACATCAGTATCTGTTTTAACATCTCTTTCTGGATATTCAATTACAAAATCAACGGTATTTTGTAATTCATTTAATTGTTGTAATTTAAATATATTTGGAACTTTTTGTAAATATTCTAAAACTAAATTTCTATATTGATTTTTATCCATACCCATAGAAAATAATGGTATTTCAGTTTTAATTGATTCTAATTCTTTAATCGATGTTTCTGTTTCTAATTCTACTGATTTAATTTTTTGAATTACATATTTTTCGACTTTTGGAATAACATTTTTAATTATTATTTCATAATTACTAGATAAAAATAATTCAACATTAAAATCAGGTTTATAAATTGTAGCATTAATTAATTTATCAAAAAAATCCATTTTTGTTTTTAAAAGTTTTTTTATTAAAGTAAAAAAAAATTGATTAATTTTATTTATCCTATAAAATAATTTTATTTAATTTTTTTTATTTCTAAAACATTTACCGCAAACAGGAATATATTTATTAGTATCTATAACTTCTAAATTTGTTTCTGAAGTTATTCTTTGAGAATATGATGCTTCATTATTACAATAATAACAAATTGATTTAACATGAGTAATTGTTGTTGCTATGCCAATTAAATCAGTGATCGATTTCCAAGATTTTAAATCAAATGTTCCTGTTAAACCGCCTATATTACATTTAATTCCACTGAAAAATAATTTTGAGATAATATTTAATAGGTCAGGAAAAAATTGTCCTTCATCTACACAAATTATTTTTTTTATACTAATTTCATATAACAAATCATAATCATCGGCAATTTGATTTATATCAGAAAAAAATTTAATACTTTTTAATTTATCTCCATTATGAGTAATCTCATTATCATTTAATGATTCTAAATTAGATGGTTTTATACAAGTTAAATTTAGATTTTTACATATATGATAAATTTTAAGTGATTTTCCAGCATACATTGGTCCTAAAAATAAATCAATAGATCCAACTTTTGTTTTTAATATTTGTTTCTGAAATTTAGAATAATATTTAATATAATTAATTGTATCATTATTAAATTCATTTTTACATTTATTTTTAATTACACAACTTTTTTCAAGTAATTCATCAAAAATTAAAAATTTATTTTTATTGTTAAGATAATTTAATTCAGAACAAAAATTAATTATATCAATAAATAATTTATCACTAAAAATAAATTTTAAAGTCATATTTTCTTCTGAAATTATTTCTCTATTAACTAAACATATAAATTGTAAAATTTTAATTTTAAAATCTTCATTGTTAGGTTTTAAATTTTTATTTGATTCAATTTTAATTACAAAAAACATTTTTATATTATTTTATTATTATCTAATAAAAAATTTTCTTTTTAAAAATCAATTTCATTTTTTAACTTATTTCTATTTAATGTTAATAATATTTTTTCAGAAACAAATTTACAAGCATCAAAACTTATATAATCATCAAATGAAAGTCGTATAATATTTAATTTCATTATATTATTTGAAACATTTAATTCATCAACTACATAACTTGAAGTATTTCCATTACAAGCAGAACCAAATCCAATAATAATTTTAAAATTATTAAATAAATAATTGCTAAATTTTATTGAACTCATTAATGAACCTAAAGAAAATAATATAGTATTTGGCATTTCTTTATCACTTCTATAAAATGATATCATTTTATTTTCTGATATTTTATTTAGAATTAAATTTTTTTTATCTAACATTATTTTATTTTTTTCTTCTCTGTTGGAAAGAATTTCAACTAAAGCATTTATACCAGAAATAATTGATTCAAAATTAATTGTTCCTCCTCTTAAACCTAATTGTTGAGTCCCAGGAATTAAACTGTATGCTTTGTGATTTTCAGAAATAAAATCACAATAAAATAATCCAACTCCTTTTGGTCCATTAGTTTTATGAAAACTTGATGAAAAAGAATTTAATAAATTAAGTCCTTCAATTGTTTTACCAATATATTGTGTTATATCAGAATGAATTAATATTTTTTTTTCTTTAGCATAATTTGCAATTTCAACAATATCATTAATAAATCCAGTTTCGTTATTTGAACCCATAATCGATATTAATTTTGTATTTTTATTAATTTCAGGAATAATATCATCTAATGTTATTCTATTATTTTTTTGATTTGGTTTAATATATCTAGTTGTTATATTCTGATATTTTTTTGAAGCTTCTAAAAGCGATTTATGTTCTATTGAAGATGTAATAACTTCTGCTCCATCTGGAAAAAGAATAGAAATAATATGAAAAATTGTAATATTTGATTCTGATGCTCCACTAGTAAAATATAAATAATCAGGATTAACATTTAATTTAAATGCTATTAATTTTTTATGCCATTCGAAATATTTTAAAAATTTTTTACTTAATTTATTATTATCATTTGAAATATTTAGATATGAATATTTTTCTAAATTTTTTCTGGTTATTAAAGCATTATCATTTAAACCAGTAGAAGCATTAGAATCAAAATAAATATATTCATTCATTTTTTTTTGCTTTATTAAAAAATACAATTTATTTTATCTTTACAAATGAATAAAAAAAGTATTGAAATATACGATCAATTTTTTCTAAATACTGGATTTACTTCCTTTGATTTAAATTTTCTGAATTTATTTCAAGCAACAGAAAAAACAAAAAAAAACAAAAAATCAAAAAAAATTAAAAAACTAAAAAATTTATCAATTTCTTTTTCTGATGAAGAAAATTATAGTAATATATTAAAAGATAAAAAAAATAATGAAATTAAAGAAGAAGAACAAGTTTTAACAGGAGAAATAAATGAATCTTCAACAATTACACAAACCCAAGAAACAACAATTGAAAACAATGATCAAACAATATCAGAAAAAAAATTTGATATAAAAAAATCAATAATTATTTCTGAAGATGAAGTTCCAATTAAAAAATATAGATCAATATCTTCAAAAGAATATAAATCTTATTTCCGACATACTAAATTTAATATTAATGATAAAATATTACCGAGAATTCCTATTTATTGGGGCGAATATCATAAATGTGAAATTGAAATGAAAGATAAAATGGATTTTATCGAAAAAAATTATCCTGATGAATATGAAAATTATAAAATAATATATAATTTTATTAAAGAAAATATTGAATTAAATAAAACAAAAGAAATGGTAATTAATAATATGCTAACTCTCTATTATCAATTTATGAATTTAAATCTTAAATTTTAGAGATTCTTTAATCTGCGTCGCGAGCTGCGTCGCGAGCCCACGCAAGGGCTCAAAGACTTAATGATTTTTAATAAATGAATTTTTTTTTATTTAAAATAAAATGCTTTTAACAGATAAAGGAATATTAATTAAAGAAATTTTAGATAACAACAAAATTATTAATTATTTATGTAGTATTTCTGAATTAAATTTTGTAGAATATAAAGGTTTATCTAAATCTGTCAATGCTTTTTTAAAATATAACAATTTTTATTTATTTCCGAAATTTATATTTTCAGAAATCGATTCTGATCATAATATTGGTAGAGAAATTTTAAAAATAGAATTAATAAATATTCATAAATCAGAAGATGAAAATAAAATAAATAAATTAATAGAAAAAAATAAAGAATTTAAATTAACTGACTATCAACAACAAATTACAGACTCTTTTTTATCTAATTTTATTTTTCCTGAAAAAAATTATGGAGGTGGGATTATTGTTATGCCTTGTGGAGCAGGAAAAACATTATTTGCTATAAATTTAATAAATTATTTTAAAATTAAAACTTTAATTATTGCTCCAAAAAAAATTATAATTAATCAATGGATTAATGAACTCAAATATTATTTTGATAAAACATTTGATTTATTAACTATTGGAACAAAAAATAATATATCAGAAAGAACAATTAATGATAAACCAATTAATGATATTGATATTATAATTTTATCTCCGAATTATCTTTCAAAATTAATTAGAAAATATAACAATTTAAATATTTTAAATAATTTTAAATTTTTAATAATTGATGAAGTTCATCATATGATGGGAATTGAATTTCATAAAATAATTCAGAAAAAAAATTTTAATTATTGTGTCGGTCTAAGCGCAACACCAGATAAAGAAAACCATTCAGAAAAAATTTATAAAGTTTATTTAGGTCCAGAATTACGAATAACAATGGCAGAAATGTATAATAATAAATTTATATTTTATATGATTTATATTAAAAATGTTAAAATAGATTATATTTATGATGGTAAAAATTTAAATTATTCAGCAATGATTAATAATTTAATTGAAAATAAAAATTATAATTCAATTATAATACAAAGAATTAATGAATTAAAATCATTTAAAGAACCTAATTTAAAACGAATTTTGGTTTTAAGTCATAGAGTAGAACATCTTAATTTTCTTGCTGAAAATTTTGATGAAACAGATTATTATATTATGACAAGTCAGAGTAAAAATAAAATAGAAAATAATGAATCTGACAAAGCAATAATATTTGGTTCATATAATATGTTAAGTGAAGGATTTAATATAAAAAATATTAATGCATTAATTATGGCAACTCCCGTAAAAAAAAATATCGAACAAGTTATAGGACGATGTAATAGAAAAATTCATAAATATCCAATAATTATATGTGATTTATTTTCGAATAATAATGTTTTTATATCTCAAAATCGCTACAGAGAAAATTTTTACAATAAAATTACGAATTCGCAAATTTTAAAATATAATATTTAATTTAATATTTTTTTTTAAAAAATTAATTTTTAGATTACAATAAATAAACAAGAAACTAACTTGTAAAAAAAGTAATCAAGGAAGTATTAAGAAAAAAGAATAGGAGAAAAAATGACAGACTTTACCAAAGATGATGAGGATATTCCCAACATGTCGTATGAAATGGATGGAGAACCAGTATTATGTTCTGGGATATCTGTTTGTACAAGTCACGGCCAGATTGTTGTTATTCCAGACAAAATTTGTGATGGACAAAAAGAACCTTCTTGGTGGAAAAATTACATTGAAGTTATACGTCCTAAATTAGAAGAAGAAAGTCGCGAAGCGATAGAAAAAAATGTTAAACCAGATTTTTATATTAAAAATTAAATACAAAAAAGTGAGTTGCTGGTTATTGTTTGAAAATTAAAAAAACCAAATCACAAATTAATTATATCTAAGTAGTGCTTTTTAATAAAAAATATTATTAATAAAGTAAAAATTATTTATATAAAAAAATTAATTTTTTTAAAAAAACAAATTTAATATTTTATTTTTATAAAATGTCTTATAATAAATTTTCAGATTATTATTCAGATGATGATAATGAACTTTCAAATGATGATAATGAACATTCAGATGATGATAATGAACCTTCAGATGATGATAATGAACATTTTGATTTTTATTTAATTAAGGATGATGATGATATTTTTGTTTCTTATAAAGAAATAGAATATGATAGATTAATGAATAAATTAAATATGGAATTAAAATATAACAGAGAAAAAAATAATGTTATTTTACATTACTAAATAAATTAAATAATGAATTAAAACAGAAATAAAAAAATAAGATTAAATTAAAAAAAAATATTATAACTAATAAATTTTATTATTATATTTTTTTTATAAGATTCTTAATGCAGGATCATCTTCATCAGAAATTATTTCATTATTTGTTTCTGTGCCAGAATGAATTGATTTACAATTCTTAAAAAAAGAACTTCTTTCTATTTTTCCTGAATTATATTCTGTAATTAATTTTCCCATAGATATTTTTTCTATTTTACTTCCATTAGTAAAATAAATATTTTTTATAAAACTTGAATGATCAATTAAAAATTTCGAACAATTATTACAAGGTTTGCTATTTCTTAACAAACGTTTAATAATCAATATATTAACTTTTTTATTGCTATTTCTATATTTTGAAAAATATTTATTAAATGCTGCTACTTCGGCATGTATAGGAATATAGTTTGTATTATTATTAGTTCCAATTGCCAAAATTTTTGCCCTTTTAATACTATTTTTAAAAATTACAGCACAATGATTATGTTTTTCAGTTTTTTTTTCTATTCTTTTTTTACAAACGGATAACATTTTATATTTTTAAATCAATAATTCATTTTTTTAAAAAATAGAAAAAAATTTATTATAATAAAAAATTTAAAATGGAAGAAAAAGATTTATCACTTGATGAAAAAAGAAAACTTAAAATATTTCTTTCTGGTTATAATCCTGATTACGAAAAGAAAAAAAAATGTCCAATAAAAAAAGGAACAGATGTTTATAATAATATAATTAAACGTCATGGTTGGGAAAAAATTATCGCGGAAAAAAATAATATTTTAAAAAAAGATACAATTTTAACTAATAAATCACCAATAAATCAAAATGTAATAATATATGAAAAATCATTTAATACTATTAAACCAATTACTTTATCAGAAGAACAAGAAATAATTCTTAAAACTGTAGAAAATTTTAATATTTGTGTTAATTCTATTCCAGGTTCAGGAAAAACAAGAACTGCTACTCTTATAGGTGAAAAATATGCTCCAGAAAAAAAATCACTTATTCTTGTTTATAATACAAGATTAAAATTAGCAACTAGGCATTTAATATCAGAATTAAATTTAAATAATTCAATTGAAGTTCATACATATCATTCATTTTTTCTGAAATATTATTCTAATAATAATAATTTTCCAGCAGATAATGAAATTGAAAAATATTTTGATGAAGAACATGAAATAATTGAAATTACTAAACCATTTCGATATGATATAATAATAATTGATGAAGCACAAGATATAACTCCTATTTATTATAAATTAATTCTTAAAATTTGTCTTGATAACTTTAAAATAAATGAGTTAATGAATCCAAATGATTTTAGACTTTGTTTATTTGGAGATGAAAATCAATCTATTTATGATTTTAATAATGCTTCTATTGTCTATATGAAATTTGTAGATAAACTTTTTAACGTTAATAATGTAGAATTTAAATTTCTTAATTTAACTCAATCATTTAGATTGCGGCAATCTGTGGCTGATTTTTTAAATAAATCAGTTTTTTCTGATTGTTCAGAAATAAAAATAGCGAATAAAGATTTAGAAAGCAGTGTTAGTTATTACTATACTAATCTTTTTGGTGCTATTAGTATGATAATTGAAAAAATAAAAGTATTTTTAAGAATTGGTTATAATTTATCTGATATTTTAATTTTAAGTCCATCTTTTAAAGGTAATAATTCACCAGCAAAAAATTTATATAATAAATTAATACTTAATAATATTCCAGTTTATATTTCTGAAAAAAATGAATTAAAAATTTCAGAAGAATTAATTAATAATAAAATTTCATGTTTAACATTTCACCAAGCAAAAGGAATTGAATCAAAAATTGTTTTTATATTTGGAGTTGATGATAATTATTTTTCTTATTTTGGAAAAAAATTAAATAATGATAATAAATGTCCAAATCCAATATTTGTGGCTTTAACTAGAGCATCAGAATATATTTTAATTTTTCATAATGAAACAAAACGAGGGCAACCAGAAATTGCTAGATTTTTTAATTATGAAACAATTTTTAATACTGTAATTTTTTGTGAAAATAAACCAAAACCATTAGAATTTATTTCTCCTAAACATGAAAAAATATTATTTCAAATAAATGATTTATCTGAATATTTACCTAGTGATGTTTTATTTAGTATTGAAAAACAACTAAACTATAAAATAAAAGATTCGGAAAAAAAATATATTTTATATACTACTGATAAAATTATTAATAAAAATAATCAAATTGAAACAAATAAATTGACATCAAAATATTTATTGATACTTAATTTAATGTTTAAATTAAAAATTTCATTTTTAACCGATGAATTAAGACCAAGAAAAGCAATTTTAATGATTAATAATAATATAAGTACAACATTTTATGAATATATAAAATATAATGGTAATTCTGAATCGATTAATAGAATAGAATTAATTGATACAATTATTGATGATTTTATTATAAATAATTTTTATGATTTTTCAGAAGAAAAAATATTAGTTAGTTTAAAAATAGATTACAAAAAAATTTTATCTTTGCTCGCTTGTTGGTTCTCTGCATTAGAAAAATTATCTATAAATTCTATTTTAAATATTGATAATATTAATAATTATTCTGAAGATGATTTAAATGATTCAATAAATATAGCATTAAAAAATTTAAATATAAATTTAGAAACAAAAGATTTACTATCATTTACATCAATTAAAAAAGAATTAGATATTTTAAATAGACGTTTAACATTTGAATCAAATTTTCCTTTAATAGATTTAGCAAATAAAACTATTTGGTTTTTTACTATTTCTGATAAAACACAATCACAAGATATACAAATTGTAGAAATAATAAATTTAGTTTTACATAAATTTTTAATTTTTTCAACTCAGTTGCAAGATAAAATAGATAAAATAAATCTATATAATTTTTCTTCCGGTAAAATTATTAAAATAAAAAATTCAGACAATGAAGCACATAAAATATTAACAGAAATATTAATGGAAAAATTTAAAGAAAAAGATGTTATTTTAGATTTAAATAAAAATATATTAATCTTTGATAAATTTTTTAATTTAAAAGAAGAAATTCAAAATGTTAATGAATCTCCGAAATTAATTTATTTAGTTTTAGATACAGAAACTACAGGACTTAATTATACAAAAAATGATAGAATTTTAAGTATTGCTTGGAGTAAATTTTCTAATGATAATTTAATTCTGAAAAAATCATTTTTAATTAAATCTTTTGAATATAAAATAAATTTAAAAAATAGTGAAATTGCGAAAAACTCATTAAAAAATTTTATTAATAATTCTGAATCAGTTAAAATTCATGGTTTAACATTTGATGATATTGATAAATCAGGAATAGATTTAGAATTAATTATTGATGAATTAGTTGAAGATTTTAATAATGTAAATTTTATAATTGGTCATAATATAAATTTTGATATTAAAATTTTAGTTCAGGAATTAAAACTTTATAAGACAAATGTTAATAATCAAATTGATTCATTCAAAAAATTATTTGAAAAATTATCAATTATATCAACTATTGATACATTAAAACAATCTAAAACTATTTTAGGAAAAATTTATTCTCTTTCAGATATTTTTGAATATTATTTCAAAAAAAAATTCAATAGTCATAATGCTTTAAATGATACATTAGCAACAATGTTTATATTTTTAAAATTAAATAATATTATTATTTCAGATTCATTTAATATTATTCTTAATGATTTATTTATTTCTGATTCGGAAAAAAATCAAATACCATTAATTGAATATAATATTAGAAATGAAATATCACATTATTATAGAATAAAAAAATTTGAAACACAAAAACAATTAGAAAATTTTATTAAAGATTTAGATAAAAAAGATAAATACTATAAAAATATTATTATTAACAATAATAAAGATTATTCTAATATAGTATCTAATATGAATATAAAAATTCCTAAAAAACATAAAATAACTAAATTAAATTTTACTTTTGTTTTTTCCGATGATTTTATAGAATTAGCAGTTAAGACAAAAAATCAATCAATATGGAAAAATACATTATCATTTGTTTCTGAAAAAATAGACAACATAAATAATAATTTGAGTGATAATGAACTTATGATTTTATTTTCTGAAAAAGAAAAAACAAATATCAGAATAATAATTATTAAAGAAAATAAAAAAATTGATTATAAATTTTATGTATTTAATCATGAATCCACTAAATTTTTAACAATTTTTAAATTAAGTAAATATATTGTTATTAATTCCTATATAGAAGAAAATTTATTTGAAAATCAAAAATCATCAACATTTATAAATCATCTTTTAGATATATCTTTAATTTAAAAATAAATAATTTAGTTTTTATAAAATTGATACAATATCTTAATTAAATAAATTTAAAAAATAATTTTTTTTAATTAAAAATTAAAAAATGGAATTAACTCCGATTGATTTTTCTCCACATTGTGAACAATTAAAAAATTATAATAAAAAATTTTCATATTCAAGGATTTGTAATCTAAAAAATAAACCAATTGCGTGTTATCATCAGGAAAAAAATTCATGTAAAACATTAGCTCATTATGGACAACTTAAATTACTTATTTCTGAAATAGAATTTTTAAATAAAATTATTAATATTGATAAAAATATCGAAAATATATTAATTATTTATATTGGCGCAGCACCAGGAATTCATATTAAATTACTTTATGAAATGTTTCCAAATTTTGAATATATTTTAATTGATCCAGATAAATTTAGTGAAGATATTATAAATCTTTCAAAAACTAATAATAATATTAATATTATTAATAAATTATTTTATGAAAAAGAAACAGAAGAACTTAAAAAAGAATATTCTAATAAAAATATTTATCTTATTTCTGATATAAGAGCATTTAGTGAAAATAATTATGAAAATATGGGAAATTGGGAAATTCAGACAAAAAGAGAAGAAGACATAATAGAAAACAATAAATTACAAATGAAGTTTTATGATTTATTAAAACCTAAATTATCTATGTTTAAAATGAGATTACCTTTTTATAAAGAAATAACAGAAATAAAAACAATAAAATTTTTAGAGGGTGAAATTTATTATCAAGCATATGCTGGTCCTAGATCAACAGAAACAAGAATAATAGTTCAAGAGAATGCTAAAATTATTAATTATGATTGTGAATTATATGAAAATAATTTATTTTCATTTAATTATTATATAAGACCAAATTTTTATCCAAATCGTTTTACATTTAAAGAATTTTTTATTGACAATTGTTATGATTGTTATACTTTTACAAAAATATTAGAAGAGTATTGTTTAATTTTTCCTGATAAAAAAATGGAATTAGATGACCAGATAAAATATTTTATAATTAAAATTAATAATTACTTAAAAATTTCAGAAAAAAAATTATTATTAACCAAAAATGGTATTAAATATAAAGTCTTTGTAAAAAATTTATTTTAAAGATTTTGCTAATTTAAATAATTTTTGTTTTGTTGGAAAACAATTTAATTTAATTAAAAAATTAAGTATATTACCGTTTAAACCAGTATAATATAATAATTTATATTTTGAATTTATTTTTTTTCTCGTTTTAATTAATAAATTAGGGCAATTTGATAATTGCCAATAAACAACATTTTTTGATGGGTAATAATTTTTATCTATATCAAATAAATTATTAAAATTTTTTTCCGATAAAATTAAAATTGTTTCAACTTCAGGATTATTTTTAATAAATAATTCAATTTGTTTTTGTGTTATAAAATTAAAATTTTTTTTATTCATATTATCTAATTCTAATTGATTTTCATTTGTTTCTGAATTAAATTCTTTAAAACAATTATCTATATTATTTATTATCGGAAAAAAGGGCATTAATGAATGAATAAATTTATGATTAGAAAATTCAATGATTAAATTTTCAATAGTTTGTTCAAAAACTATATAAGATGTATTAGAAATAAATTTTATTGAACAATCAATTATTAATGCTACATTATTAAACATTGTTATTTTATTTTTTTTTAAATCATTAAAAATTCTTTTTGAATGAATTTGTAATAAATCACCGTTCAAATTATAAAAAATTTCATATAAGTTATTACATAATAAATACTTATTATTTAAATGTAAAATAACTTCAATATTTTTCACTCCATATCTTTTTATTATATATTCATTTATTAGAGGACTTTCATAATTAGAATTTAATTTATTTGTTTCACTAATTTTTAAAATATTTTTTAACAATGAAATTTCAGTACTATATTTTTCAAATGAAAATAAATCTATAAAAAATGGTTTTAATTCAGGAAAATTAGTTTCATTTATTAAATTTAAAATTGTTGTATTTTTTTCTGGCAATAGATTTATATTATAAATACAATTAAGATATTTATTTATTTGTTTTTTTAAAAAAATATTTAAAAATTTTTTATATACTTTTTTTTCGAAAATTTTAATTATAATTTCAGAAAAAAATTTAGATGAATAATTATTATAAAAATATTTAATTAATTTGCTAATAATAATTTTAAATGATTCTTCAACTAATAAAAAATCAAAACATATTATATCTAATAATTTTTTATTATACTCTCCTTTTTCTGATAATCTAAAAGTTAATATATTTAAAATTATTGGATTTAAAATAATTTTTTTTTCTGAAATATTAGTAATTAAATTTTCCGTTAAAAATAATTTAATTTTATTTAAATTATTTGATTCTTCCATATCAATATTTTCAAATAATTTATAAAATTCCATATAATTTTTCATTTTTATAAAATTATATTATTTACCCAAAAATAAAAAAAAATTAACTTTATTGAATTAATTTTTTTAATTTGAAATTAAACAATACAAAAATAACAATATTAGCAATATAAATTTTTAAAAATATTAAATATTTTTTTTATAGTTGGGGCGTAAAAATTTAAATTAACCACCATTCAATAATTTTTGAATTATTAGATTTAAGTAATTCATTTGCTTCTATAAAATTTGGGCAACTATCAAATTTTTTTCCTGAAACAGGACTTGGATGACTATAACTTAAAATTTGATTTTTATTAAAATTAAAATCATTTTCTTTTTCTTCTTCTGTTTCTTTAATTGCTGAGATAACAATATTTTGAGCAACTTTACCCCATAATATAAATATAACATCTTTATTTTTTTTAATAATAAATTTTATCAATAGGTTTGTAAAATTTTTCCACATTTTACAATGACTTCCTGGTTTATCTTTTTCAATAGTTAAAGCGCTATTTAACAAAAAAACACCTTGATCAATCCAATTTGATAATGATACATCAAATGATTTTTTTTCTTCTGAAAATTTTTCAGGATAAGATTTTTTAATGGCTTTAAATATATTAAAAAGAGATGGAGGAATTTTTACTTTTTTACCATTATTTATAGCAAATGAAAATCCTTTAGAAAGATCACGATTATTATAAGGATCTTGTCCAAGTATTATTACTTTAATTTTTTCCGGAGACATTTCAAAAACTTTAAAAATTAATTCTTTATTTGGAAACAAATAATCATATTGATTATTTAATTTTTTTTCAATTTTGCTAAGTTCATCAATAACATCTTTTTGTTCGAAAAAATTCGACCAATTTATAAATTCAGTTATAAAATTTTTCATTTTAAGATTTTAAAAAAAATAATATCAAAATTGTTTTTTTAATATAGAAATTAACTTTAGATAATTAAACATCTGTATAAATTTTAATAAAATTGTCAATTATTTCATCATAACATTTTTGAAAATTTATAATTTGTTCCCCTTTCATTTTCTGACATTTCATTATTATTTATTTTACAATAATTGTTTTTTTTAAAAAAAACAACAATTAATATTTATAATTTTTATCAAAAAAAAATAATTTTTATTTTAATAAATATTTAATAAAAAATGTCAGTTTATGGAATTAGTAAATTTATAGATAAAAAAACTAATAAAAGTTATTTAATAAATAATTATGAATTTTATCCTGAATTTTCTCAAGGCTCTAAAGATTATTTTGGGAAATATGATGATTTAATAAATGTTAAATCAAATGTTTTTGGTTATAAATCAGATGAATTAATTGATATTGAATCAATTCTTGAATCTAAAATAATACCTTTGGCTATAAAAAATTTTTTAAAAAAAAATAAAGAATTTGATAAAGATGATTTAAGTATTAAACAAATAAAAAAATTTATTGAATTACAAGTTAAAATAGAAGGACCGATGATTACAAAATATTATCAATCGCAGGGTAAAACATCAGCAATAATTTATTCTTCAAATTTAATAATTGGAAAATTAGAAGATCAACTTTTAATGATTAAAAATTATATGTCTAAATCATTTGATGAACCAATTCATATTTCTAAAATATCAGATAATTTAATTTATGAAAGAATAGCAAAAACTAGACTTCCTTTAAATTAAAATTCTTTTTTCATAAACCTTTTTTAAAGGCTCTTCTTTAGACGCGAGCCTTCGGGGCTTTCTTCTTTAGACGCGAGCCTTCGGGGCTTTCTTCTTTAGACGCGAGCCTTCGGGGCTTCTTCTTTAGACGCGAGCCCTCGGGGCTCTCTCATTGAATCAGAAAAAATTAATTAATAATTTTTTTTTAAATTTATAAATTTAAATAATTATGTATACTAATTTCGTTTTAGTAGAATTAATTTCAAAATTAATAAATTATCGTGAAATTTTAGATGAAGATAATACTAGTCTTATTTTTTTACTCGATTATGTAAAAAATCTTAAAGTTAAATTTACTAATGATATTTTAGATAAAATTAAATTTTCAAAAAAAATGGATAAGTTAGCAATTTATTGTTCGAAAGAAATAATTGAAACAAAATCATTAAAAATTTTAGATGATTATAAATCAAAACCAAAAATCATATTTTACGAAAAATTATTATCTATTAAAGGAATTGGAAATTCTTTAGCAAAAAAATTAATCAAAAAATATAATTATTCAAATCTTAAAGATATTGATAGTAAATTACTTTCTGAAACCCAAAATTTAGCAATAAAATATGATAAAGATTTGTCGGAAAAAATTTCATATTTAATAGCGAAAACAATAATTAAAAATTTAACTGAAACTTTGTTTTCAGGGATAAATAATGATGAATTAGATGATATTTTAGATATAAAATTAAATAATAATTTAAAAGATTATTTAAAATATGTTTATCAAATTGTTTTTGTTGGTTCATTTAGAAGAAAACTTAAATATATTAGTGATATTGATTGTTGTATTTTTGTTTCTGATAAATTTCCATTTGATGAGTTTGATGAATATATTTTAAAAAGTTATAAAAATTGTTATAAATTAGAGCAAGGAATCAGAAATAAATCATTTTTAATAAAATTTAATAAAAAATGGATACAAATTGATTTTAGATTTTTTGATCCAAAATCAAAACCTTTTGCGTTATTAGCATTTACTGGCAATTTTATATTTAATAAAAAATTACGTTCTATTGCTATACAAAAAGGTTATAGTTTATCTGAATACGGACTTAAAAATAAAAAAACAAATAAATTTATTGATGAATCATTTGAATCAGAAGAATCAATATTTAATTTTTTAGATTTTAATTATATTTATCCAGAAGATAGAACTTTTGATTATGATACAAGTTTAAAAAAATATAAATTAAATTAAACTTATAATTTTAAAAAATAAATATTTGTTTTCTGATTTAAAAATGACACAGATAAAGGACATTATTGTTGATACAGATAATGATATTTATCAAAGAATTTCGGATTTAAAAGAAAAAACATATGAAGCCATCTTAGCATCAAAATATATTAATCATATTAAATTATTTGAAGATGATAAATCTAAATATGATTATATTATTGAAAGCAAAAAATCCTCTTTATTATTCTCCAAAATTGATACTTTTAATGATTTTTTAAAAGATTATTCAACAAGCAAGAATTTTATTTATTTGTTAAATATATTAAGAATGAATAAACCTTCGATTTTTCCTTTAAATCAAGATAAAATTAAACTTAATATGTTTCCTAAATGTGTTTTCAACGAAAATAATATTTCTCAAATAATGTTTTGTTTTTCAGAAAAAAAAAATGATAATTTTATTAAACAATTTAAAGAACTTAATATTCAATCATTATATTTTAAATATTAATAATTTGTTTTAAAATTATAACCTGATGAATTTTGATTATTTAAATTTTGTAATGGATTAATAGCATATTTTTTAAATTCATTATAATTAGTTGGTTGATTATTATAATTAATTGGTTGATTATTATTTAATTTATTATAATTAGTTGGTTGATTATTATTTAATTTATTATAATTAGTTGGTTGATTATTATTTAATTCATTATAATTAGTTAATTGATTATTATTTAATTTATTAATATTTTTTTTATTTTCTGTAATTTTAGGGATTTCTGGTTTATTTATTTTATCAGAAGAAATCATAAATGATTTATTTAACATATTATTATATAATTTTTTATTAAATTCTAATTTATTTATCTTATTATAAATATCTGGATTAATAATTTTAAAACATTCTAAAACTGTATCAGAAATAATTTTAATTTTTGGTTTCTTTTTAAATATTAAAACTTCAGTTAAAATATAATTTATTTTCCAAAATTTTTTAGAAAATTTATCTATAAGCCAAATAATATTATTATTTTTTGTATCTAAACCATTAAAATAACATTTTTTCATTTTTATTATATCATCTTTATAAGTAAAATAAATAATAGAATCTTTAGTTTTTAAACGTTTTGGATTTGTAATAATATATGATGTTAAATCTATATTATTTTCTTTAACATATTTATTTATTATATTTATTAATTTATCTATTAATAAATTTACTTCTTTTTTTTCTGAATTCATTTTTTATAAATATAAATATAAATTTTTTTTTCTTAATTAAAAATTATTTAAATAAAAGAAAAAAGAAGAAAAAAGTTAAAATGTCATCAGTATTAATTTCAACATTTTATGATTTAAATACAAATAATATTGGATATGAAATTGTATCTGTTTTTCCAACATTTCAAGAAGCATTATTAGCAGAAGTTCAAGCAAACAGAGAAATTTATTTTACGAAAAATATTTCATTTTATCCCGATTTTTATCCTAGTGAATTTTTAAAATATAATATATTATCATTTGAAGATTATTTTACTCTGAAAAATTTATTATTACCTACATTAACAGATAATGCTTTTAAAATTTCTATTAAAAAGAATTCTCCTATAACTGATATTATTACTGGATCACTTGGTTATAATGCTTATTTATCAAATGCTGTTCCTATTAATCTTAAATCTATTTTTTATGATATATTAGATCCTTTATTTATTGAAAAACATTTTTTATTTATTTCAGGAGGAGGCGAAAATAATAAAGATGATTTTTTTAATCCAACTTATTCATTTAATGGTGGATTTGTTTTAGGTGAAGAAATAGATAAAAAACAACAAGTATATCCAAATGATGATGGTAAAAATCTTTGGGAAAAAATTAAAGAATCAAATGGAGGAAATCATTTGATTCAACCTTATGAACTGGCTGAACCAAGGCCAGGACAACGTTTAGAAGATGAAATGAATTTAGAATACGAACAAAGACAAAGAAGATTGCCTGAAGGAGGACCAGAAAATTTTTATGGTGGCAGAAAAAAAATAAAAAAAATTAGAGGAGGAAATTATGATTCTGAAGAAAGTAGTGAAAGTGATGATGAAGAAAGTAGTGAAAGCAGTGAGGATACTGAAAGTAGTGAAATTAGTGGTGGCAATGATGAAGATATGCCAAAATTTAATGGTGAAAATCCAATTTCATTTGAAAAATTTATTGAAACTGAAGATAATGACGAAATTGAAATATCATTTATATAAATTAATCATTTGTTTTTAAAAAAAATGTAATAATTTACTTTTAATTTTTTTCAATATTTTTTTTATCAGATTCTGATTCAGAATTATAATCATTATTAAAACCATCATCTTCAATATTTTTTTTATCAGATTCAGATTCTGATTCAGAACAATGGTCATTATTATTAAAACCATCATCTTCAAATTTAATATTTTTATCATAAACATCAAGTAAAGAATCTAATTCTTGTTGTTCATTACTTATTTCATAATCTGTTTTATATCTTTCATCAGAAGAATAATCTTTTATTGATTTAAGAACTTCTTCATCTGAAGAAGCATAAATATTTTTTATCCAATCTGATTCATTTTCAATTTCTTCATTTGAACCATCAATTTTATTTTCATTAATTAATTTAAAAAATTCTATTAAAGAATTATAAAACTTTTTACTCCTTAAAACTCTTTGTTTATAATCATTTGATATTTTTTTAATTGAAGAAATAGTTTCAGATAAAGTTAATTCATCACATTTCCATAATCTACAAAATACATTTATAAAATCTTTTTTTCCTTTAAATGTTATATATTCTTCTTTTTTATCCGATCCGGAAAATGGGTCTAAAGTTATTTCATTAATACATTCTAATGCTGGATATAATTTTTCTAAATTATTTAAAATAGTTTTTTTTGTTGTTGAGACTTTCGAACCTAAATAATTAGTTTCATAACCTCTAATAAAATCTTCATATTGAATTTTTGTATCATACAAATTAAATTTTCCTTCTTCTTCTATCGTTCTATTAAATATATATCTAATAATATGAGAAGTAAAATCATATTTTAATCTTGTAGATTCAGGTGTTGGCATATTAAACATTCTATCTTTATTTATATTTGATATTTCAACTCCAAACATTAAATAACTAATCCAAATTTTCCAATCATAACTAAATAATTGTGTATAATATTTTTTAGCTAATGTTTGAAGTATTTTTACATCAATAGTATCATCAAGACAATAATTTGTAAATAAATTAACAGTTCCAAATATAGAAAATCTTCTACCTTCTCGTCCTGCTATCGCTGATTTAAATTCATCTGAATTTTGAGTTGCAATAATTATATTACTATAATTTGAAACTGTTCTTATTTTTTCATTCTTTTCATTTGCTCTAAATGAATCTTCAGTTGTTAAATGTTTAATTATTCCTACTGTTTCTTTATCAAAATTTGCTTCATTCCAAAAAATTAATAGTTTTTCTGCTAATGCTGCGCTCCATTGAAAATCAGAAGCATTTTGTAATAGATGATAATATTTACCAAAATATGGTTTAAAATAATTTTCAAACATTGCTGATTTTCCACTTCCTTCTTCACCGGTTAAACCTAATATTACATTTGTTTTAACAAATGGTTTTTGAACAATATGAGCCATCCATTGAATTATCCATGATGCATATGCTATTCTATTTTGTGCCCAAAAAGTTAAAATGTGTGATCTTATTTGTTGAGTAGCATTAATAAATTCTTCTGAATTTTTATTATTATCGAAAAATTCACGTAAATTTTTTCTTGTTTCAGCAAAACCTAAAAATGTATTAAATAATTTATTATTAATATTTGTTTCAATTTCATTATCATAAAAAGCAAAACCATTATATATTTTTTTTTTAGTTGAATCATTCCAAATATTAAAAAGTTTTTGTTCTTTACCATTAATAAAAACTTTTGAACTTAATATTTTTCCGCTTAAATCATTACCATTACGAAATGAAATTTCATTAATTTTAATTAAATTATTTGGATCGTATCGTAATTCTACATATGTTGTAATATCAGAAGAATTAATTAAAATAAAATGTCTATTAATATAATTAATTAATGCATATCTATTATCTGGTTGTTCTTTACAAATTTTTTCTATTATATTTAACTCAAATTCAGAAGTTAAAACTTGTTCTGAATAATCATGTTCAATTAACAATACCATTGGAGCACAATGTCTATGACAACCAATATAAATACCATTTCGTTTAATTATACAATAAATATTATCTCGTTCATGTGTTAAATCTTTATTAACAGGACAAATATGAGTTCCATTAGTGTTGAAAGAAAGTAAATTTCCTGTTTGTGATCTAAAAGAACAAGTATAATTATAATTTTTAGAAATTGTTTCTATTATTTCAGAAATAATATCTTTATTATTTTGTTCATTTAAATTATTATAATTTAAAGAAAAAGGCATTTCATCTTCTATTTGTTTTAATGTTTTACTAAAAGTAATTGCTTGATTATCATCATCAATTGAAATTAAACTATCTTTAAATGCTGTAAGATACTCAAAAGAATTTTTCTTTTCTAAAGGAATAATAGTTAAAATATTAATTTTAAAATCATCTAAATTATATAATAAATAATTGCTGTCAGGTATAATATTATAATTTAGTTTATCATAAATAATTTTATAAGAGCCTTTTAATCGTATTCCATTTGAATATGGGTTTTCATCAAATGCTTTTTGAAAATTAATTGTAGTATTTTTGTATAAAAGGTCAATTTCATCTCTAATAAAATTAATAGCATTTATTGCTGATAATTTATTTATTATTATATCAGGAAAATGAATATGAAATTTATATTTTTGCGATTTATCTAAATTTCTTCCCCATAAAACAAATTTAATATTTCTAGTAAATAATTTTTCTACTAAATGTATTGTTTTTTGTAGAATAGATATTATTAAATCAGTATTTTTTTCTGAATATTTTAAATCACAATCAAAATCTATAAAAAATTTAAAATTATTAGTTGAAAATTTATTAATTACATTATTTAAATATATATATGTTTTATTATCTGAAATAGGATTATTTATAATATCTAAACAATAATAAAACCAATATTTGTAAAAACTATTAAAATCATTTTCTAAACTAAGGTAAAAATAATCAGGAAAAGTTGTAGCAGAATAATTATTATTATTAATTATTAAAACTTTAGCAAAATTATGCCTTGAATCTTTATCTGATACTTTTTCTTTACAAAATTTAATTAAATTGTTTGCCATTTTTTATGTTTTATTTACTATTAAAAAAAAAATGTTTTTTAATTTGTCAAATTTTAATTATTTCACAATTTGATTTAAAATTTAAAAAATTAATTTTATAATTTCAATAGTAAAATTTAAAAAGAATATAAAATCATTTTATTATTTCATAAAAAAAATGATTTTAATTTAATGATTATGATAGATTTATATTATTCTTATTTCTTTTGTTTCTCTTAACAAATTTTTATGGATAATATTTTTTTTTATCATAATTAAATTTTTTGATTCCATCTTCAAAAACTCCATATAATATTTTTATTTCCGAAAGATTTTCTTTATATTCTTTTATTATGTTAAAAATAGAAAAAATTTGTTCTTTATCTGTAAAATAAGTCGAACCTGATATTTTTTTTAATGTTAATTTATAATTTACAATCTTAAAATAATTATTTAAAAATCCAGTATCTAAACATAATGAAATATCTTTTATAAATTTAGTTACTATAAATGTAAATTTATTTACTTGTTGTGAAATGTCATTAAAGTATTGAAATGTAAAATCATTTATTCCATTTGTCAGAATAAAAGATGGTTCATCAACATTTGCTTCAATAATAAAAAATGTATCTTCATCTATATTTGAAAATTTAATTATATCATTTAAATGTCTGAGGTCATAAACTTCTTCGTATATAATATTAATTTCAAATTTTGTCATTTTTTTTTAAACCTTTAATTCAAAAATCATTTTTTTAAAAAAAATAATATTTTTTAATTATTATCATCAATTTTAAATAAAAAATTTTTTTCTAATTCATTTTTTTTATATTCAAATAATTTTATTCCGCCTTCAGAAATAACATAAAATGATTTCATTTCTAAAAGATTATCTTTTTTTATTTTAATTTTATTAAGAATAAAAGAAATTTCATTTATATTTTCGAAATAATTTTTATCTGATTCTTTTTTTAGCGTTAATTTATACATAATAAATTTATAATAAATATCTATATTTCCTTCAACATGTAATAATTTATCTTTTAAAAATTTAATAACTATGAATGAAATTTCATTAATTTTAAATTTATTAAAGTATTTTAAGGTATCATTATTAATATTGTTTATTAAAATAAAATTAAGTTCAATATTATTTTTTTCTAAGATAAAAAATGTATTTTGATTAATATTTGAAAATTTAATTATATTATTAAAATTATTATAATTGAAATCATCTTCAGAAATAAAAGTAATATCATAATTTATTGATAAATTAATTAATTCATCATCTTTAATATCATCATCTTTAATATCATCATCTTTAATATCATCATCTTTAATATCATCATCTTTAATATCATCATCTTTAATATCATCATCTTTGATATCATCATCTTTAATATCATCAAAAATAATTTCTTCAAATTCATTATCATCAAATTTTTTAATATTTTCTTCAAAAACTCCATAAAAAAATGTTTCTAATGAAAAATCTTCTTTAATATTCTTTATTGGTTCAAAGAATTTAGAAATTTTATTTTTATCAGAAAAATAAATACTTATATCTGATTTTTCTTTTTCTAATGTTAAATTATATAATATAATTCTATAATATTTTTTCCCATTTAAATTTTGAAGTTTAAATTTTACAACTAAAAATGAAATTTCATTATATTTTGAATAAGTATTAAAAAAATCTAAAGTATAATCATTTATTTCTTTTAATAAAAGATTATAACAAAATTTTTCATCAAGTGCAACAATAAAAAATGTATTATCATCAATATCTTGAAATTTTATTAAATCAGATGATGTAGTAAAATTAAAAACGTCTTTTCTTATTCTTGTAATAATGAATTTTACCATTTTTAAAAAATAAATACTTAAAATTATTTTTTTAAAAAATTATTATAATATTTAATTTAAATTTAATAATTTAATAAAATTTATTGTTTCATTATTAATAAAAATATCATAATTAGTATTATTATCTATTTGTCTATTTATTGTTGTATCATGTAAATAAACTTTTATATTATCGAAATTTATTTCTTTATTAAGCATAAGAAGATTAAAATTTGACATAACTTTATTTATATTTTCAATATCATTTATTTTTTTATCAGAATAAAGAGTAAAATATTCATTTTTAATAAATTGTAAAATATCAATCTTATTTTGAAAATAACTAATAAAATTTTTATTATTATCAAATTTAATTATAATAAATTTTTTTGTTAAATTTTTTTTTCTGAGGTAAATATTATTAAATTTAAACATTTCGGATGAAATATTATTTTTAGAATTTCTAAATTTATATGAAATATTAAATGGTTTAAAATCATAAATTAATTTTGTAAAAAAATTTTCGTATATTTGGTTAGATTTATTTTTTTTTCTATCATTTTTTAATAATTGTTTATCTATCATTTTTACAAAAACTCTATAATTTTTATATGCTAATAAATCTTTTAAAGTAAATTTATTATCTTCATATTGTGTTATAAATAAATAAATTGATGATTTGATTTTATTTGAAATATTAGAATAAATTAATTCTCCTTCTAAATTTGAATTATAAATTTCTTTAAAACAACTATTTTGAAGATTATTTTTTTTATTAAATTTTTCCTTTTTTGAATAATTTTTTCCTGAAAAAGCAAGTTTCATTTTTAAAATAATTTAAAATATAATATACATAAATTATTTTTTTAAAACATTAAATTTAAAAAATAAATATAAATTATATTATTAAAAAATGGGGAATAATTTTCCTGAAACAGCAAAACCATTTACAATAGAAGGAGAATATAACGCAAAATGTATAGATGTTTATGATGGAGATACAATAACAATGCAATTTCAATTTAGAGGTGAATATAATAATTTTAAAATTAGAGTTAAAGGTGTTGATTGTCCAGAAATAAAACCAAAAAAATCAGATTATAAAGATAATGAAAAAAGAAGACTTGAAATAAAAAAAGAAGCAATGGAAATCAGAGATAATATTAAAGAATTATTACTTGGAAAAATTATGAAAATAAAAATTTATGGTTTTGATAAATATGGTGGAAGATTTATTGGAGATATATTTATTTCTGAACTTTTTCCGAAAAAAAATAAAAAATCTTTTGATTATACATTAAGTGATTATTTATTAGAAAATAATTACGCGAAACCTTATGATGGCGGAAAAAAAGATAAATGGAATTGACAAATCTTTTTTAATAATTTATTTAAAATAAAACATAACAATCATGAAAGTTTTATAAAATTTTCATTAGTTTTTATTCGTATTTGTTCTATTCGTTTCAAAAAAGCGAATTGAAGAAAGTTTTTTATTCTCTGAATGTTAGCTACATTGAAATTTGGGAAAGTAATAAATAGAGTTTTTAAAAAATATTATTTTTTTTTATAAAATATAAAAACAATGAATAAGATGGAAAATAAATTTTTATCATTATTAGAAAATGAAAAAAATAAAATTATTATATGGTATAATGGTATTAATCCAACAACAGGTAAATCTATAATTATTAATGGCAAAACATGGACAAAAATAGGTCGAACTAATGAATATTTTAATTATCTTTCTTTTCTGAAAGAGAATCCACAATTAACAATATTACCAAAACAACTTCCAAAACCAGAGAAAAAGAAGAAAATAATTATAATCAAAGAAGAACCTATTATTTTTAACCAGTTAGAAAATAAAACAAACGAAGAACAATTAATTATTTCATCTGAATATCAAGATATAATTAAAACAGATATATCAACAAAACCAGTCAAACAAATCATAAAACAACCAAAAAAAGATAAAATAAAAAAAAAATCAAGAAAAATGAAAGAAAATGAAATGACAGAATTTGATAAAATATTTCATGAAGCACACGTATTACTTAGAAATGAAGAAGGTTTAACTGGTATGGATGCTATGAAAGAAATAACACAATTATTTATTCTAAAATTAATAGAAGTTTTCAAAAAGAGTTTTAACACAAAAATAATTCCCGATTCATATGAAACAATACTCGGAGGAGAACCATATACTGTTCCTTATCTAACATTTAGTGATATTGATAAAAAGGGAGAATTGACAGAAACAAAATTTAAATATTACGAAACAAACATAGATATCATAAAACATTTACCTCAGTTAAAAACATTTATCGCAACAAATGATGGAACTTCTAAAATTAAAAAATTTCAAACTGTTTCTACATTGTCCAAACTAATTCAAAGATTGGAAATAGAAAAACATATTAATGACTTCGATTTAACTGGGAACATGTATGAACATTTCCTTGAATGGGAATTACAAATGGCAAGTGATTTAGGTCAATATTTTACTGACAGAAAATTAATTAATACTATCGTTAGTTTAATTCCATTTCCTGACAATCCTAAAATAGCAGATTTCGCTTGTGGAACTGGAGGATTTTTAACTCAAGCAATATATCACATGAATAGTTCAGAAAAAAAAATACCATTTAAAAATGAAGACATCATAGGAATCGAATTATCACAAGCCACATTTCCATTGACCTATACTAATATGTTAATGACTTTCAAAGGCCAACCAGAATCTATATTTAATTTCAATGCATTTAATTTTATTGGCAGTTTAACCAAAGAAAAAGATGCACCAGGTTCTCAAATTTATGTTCCTAAATATAATAGTATAACCAAAGAGTCAACATTTAAAATTATTGATAAGGATTTTGTTCAATCAGTATATGGTAAACTTGATATTATTTTAATGAATCCACCATTCGGAAGTAAAATAGCAGAAGGTGAAGATAAAAATATTTTAGGTCAATTTATGGATCAACAATTCAAAAAGAAATATGCTCAAACTAAAGATATTATGTTCTTATTTTACGCTTATTTATTTCTGAAAGAAGGAGGATATTGTGGTATTGTCTTACCAACTGGGATTGGCTCAAATTCGACAATGAAAAAATATAGAGAATTTTTAACCAACCATACTCAAATAACAAACATCATTAGCATTCCGAGCGGTATTTTTAGAAACACTGGGGTTGAAACTATAGCATTAATTTTCAGAAAAATAAATATATCCGATCCAATTGATCCAAATCATATTGTCAATATGTTTACTTATGGAGAAGTTAATAGTATTCAAATTCCTTATTCGCAAATTATTAAAAGTGGTTATTCATGGAATATTAAATTATACCAGCCACAACTTGAATCATTTATTATTTCTGACCAAAATAAAAGAAACTTTAAGACTGTAAAACTTGGAGATATTATTGAATATAAAAAAAAATCAGAAAGATTATCAGGAGATAAAAAAGATAAAGGCTCATTTAATTTTTACATTTCAGGAGAAAAAATGTATAAATGCAATTTTGCTGATTATCAAGAGGAAAGTATAATTATATCATCTGGCGGTTCGTTACAAATAAATTGTGATAATAATTTTTCATGCTCTGGGGATAACTTTATCTTAAGTTCAAAAAAAGAAATTATGGATAATAAATTGTTGTATATTTTAATCAAAACATTTTATGATAAATTTTTGTCTGATTTAATGACTGGTTCGACAATTAAACATTTAAGAAAAAAAGATTTAAATAATCTCGAAATAACATTACCAATTAAACAATTTTCAGAAGATGAAATTGAAGAAATATTTAATATTGTTGAAATAAATAGTCTAACTTCAATCGATTATGTTATAAAAACTCGAAATGTTTATCTGAGTAAATTTAAACTTGAGTATTTTTCTTCTGAACTAAAGAAAGTAAGGCTTGGTGATATAGTTGAATATTGGAAACGTTCCAAAAAATTATCGGAAGATAAAAAAGATAAAGGACAATATAATTTTTATGTTTCTGGAGAGAAAGTTTATAAAACAGATATTGCTGACTATCAAGAGGAAAGTATAATTGTCTCATCTGGCGGCTCATTACAAATAAATTATGATAATAATTTTTCATGTTCCGGAGATAATTTTATTTTAAGTTCTAAAAAAGAAATTATGAATAACAAATTGTTGTATGTTTTGATTAAAACATTTTATGATAAATTTTTGTCTGATTTAATGACTGGTTCGACAATTAAACATTTAAGAAAAGTAGATTTAAATAATCTTGAAATTTATATTCCAACTGTTATTTCTGATGAAATGATGTTTTACGTAAATAAAATTATCGAAATTGATCAAGAATTAGTCAGACTTCAAAATTATGATGAAAAATTTGAGAGTCAGAAAAAAATAATATTGGGTAAAATGTTAGGTTTCAATTAAAAAAGTTCACATATTGATTTGTCTATTTTATAATTATCTTTTAAATATTCCAAAAAATTTTTTTATCTGTGAATATCTTAATTTTTCTTTTTCCGCGCGAGCCGCCAGTTATTTCCATTCTAGTTGTTATTATAAATGCTTCTTCTAATAAATTTTTTTTAATTAATGAATCATAAACTTCAAAAAATGTATCCAATTTTTTATTATCAATATTTAAAGTTTTAACTTTCCAATCTTTATCTTGAATTGCTAAAATTTTATTATTTTCTAGTATAACGTAATGATCAAATCCTTCGCCTTTATAAAATCCTATATTATATTGTTCACATTTTTCTTTATCATTAGATCTGAAATGTTCAATTTTTTTTATTCCTGAACCTTCGATAATATTTTCAATATCTTCTTCAAATTTTTTTCCATCATTTTTTTTCATTGTTTTTATAGATTCGAAAAAAATATTAATTGATTTAATTTTCATATAATGATTTTATCGATTCTCTGTCCTTTTCATCTTTAATTATTTCTTCATACAATCCGGGGGGTAATAATTGTTTTGGAGTTCTTATATATGTTGGACTATCAATTAACTGAGAAACTTCTCTGATATTAGAATCTACTATAACAACAGTAATATATTTTAATTCTTTTAATAAAGCATTTTCTGACCAAATATTATTAATAACACCATTAAAATCTATTCCTTTTAATGAAATTTTAAACCATGAAGTATTGTTTATTATTTTTTCAAGTTTTCTTTTATCTATATATTCTTTAATTACAACTGATTTAAAATTAAGTGCCAATGATGTTAAATAACCATATCCGGAATATATTTCTGCCACATTATATTTATTTAAATAATGAATTGTCGAACTATCGCGATGTAAATTCAACCCAAATATTAATTTATCATCATTTTGATTTTGAAGTAATTGTGTATATATAAATTCTTCATTATCTCCTGTATAATCAATTAACTTGCCAACAAAAACTAAATTTCTAGGACGAATTATATTGATAAATTCATATATAGTGGTTTCGTCATTCGGTTTAAATTTAATATTTAATCTTACGTCAAACAAGCAATTTAATATATAATCTAAATCTGATTTTTTTTGCTCTTCAAATGTTCCGTCTTCTTCATTTGGAGCAAATTCTTGTATCGTTTTACCATCATATATTCTTGATGGCGATATTTTTTTCATGGTTAAATTTTTTAACGGAATATATTCCAGATTAGTAATAAAATCAGACATATAATTTCTAAATCTTCTATATTCAAATTTATTGTTTTCAGATGCTAAAAGTCGATATATTATTTTTAAAATAACCATTTTTTTAAGAAATTCACTATATGCTTTAAAATGTTTTGTAATATTACGAATATCATTTCTATTTTTAATTATGATCCTTTTAGGATTATATGCCATGTGAAACCCTAAAAGGTTTTCCATTTTTGTCGCTATTTTATTTTCTTTTTTTCTAAAATTTAAGTAAAAAAATATTTAATTATTTTTATCTTTATTAATAATTATAATGGATAAGAGAATTTTTAAAGATGAATCTGTATGATTTTAAAAAGCAAATTAATATTGATCAAGGTAAAAATTATTATACAATGGAGATATTGACAGAAATAGAAACTCGATTAAATAGTTTGTCAAATACAACTATGATCGGAAATGAATTTGAAGAATATGCCAAACAATATTTTAATTATAAAATGAAAATAAATACTTATGCTCTCCATGAAATCAAAGATAACGATAATAATTTGTTCAATATAGCAAAAATTATTGGTGTAGAAAATATATCAGATATAAAAGATATGGGTGTTGATTTGATTGGAAAGTCAGAAGAAAATATTATTTATCTTATACAAGTTAAATATCATACAAATAAAAATATAATCATATCATTAAGTGATGTTTCAACATTTTTATCTATGATTTCAATTTTTGAAAAAACATATCCAAATCTTACATTTAAATTTTATATATTCTCAAATGTTAATAGTGTTAATTCATTGGTTCTACGTTCTGGATGTGATTTTATCGGGAGAAAAATAATACTCGAAAACAATTTTGTTTATGATCGATATGCTCAAACTAGAATGAAATTAAATCCAAATAAAAAAATAGAATTATTTGATATTCAGAAAGAAGTAATTAACAATATTCTCAATTCGTCAGAAAAAAAAGGATTGATATCAATGGCTCCAGGATCAGGTAAAACATTAATAACTTATGATTTGATTTTAAATTTAGAAAAAATATATGTTTCAAATTTTAAGACCCTTATTTTAGTTCCAAGTCTTTATCTTCTGACTCAAATGTTAAATAATTTTAATTATTATAATGATTCATATAAGCCTCATAATTTTAAATTTTGTATGTTGGGTTCTGACTTTTATTATGATAAAAAGTATTCAAAAAAATTTATAGGAAGACAATTAAAATCTAACTTAAGATTAATGTCAGAAAATGAAATGAATTATAATGATATCAACCAAATTTTCACTAACCAAGATTCTAACATAAATATATTTTTAAGCACATATCATAGTGCATTATTATTTTATGATAAGTTAAAAGAAATTCAATTCTCGACTATTATCATTGATGAGGCTCATAAAATTTATGATAATGAATTTTCGGCTCTAAGTTTATTAAATTCGGATCGAATGTATTTTATGACCGCGACTCCAAGGATTCAACAACTTGAATTATTCGGAAAATGTTTTATGGAATATAGTGTCATTGATGCTATCGAGGATAATATAATTAGTGATTTTAAATTAGTTAATTATCTTTATAATGATGCTAATACAAAAGAGTTAACTGATAATTTTATTTCTGACAAGAATGTTAAATTAAAGAACGATCATATTGTCATAATTTATAAAATGATCGAAGAATTGACTGAAACATTCCAAGGAAGAATTAGCAAAATTTTAACATTTCACGATACGATAGAAGCAGCAGATGAATTTTCCAAGCGGGCAAAAGATTATTTTGGGGAAGATTGTTTTTCTAAATTTATGTATGGTGAAATGTCAGTTAAAAAGAGAGAAAGAATTATTAAAAAATTTTCAAAATCAACAAAAAAAATATCTATCATAGCATCAGCAAAAGTCTTGGCTGAAGGTGTCAATATTCCTTGTGTTGATACGGTTATATTTGCTAAACCTAGATATTCAACAATCGATATCATTCAATGTTTAGGTCGATGTCTTCGAAAATATCCTGGCAAAATGAACGGATATATTATTGTTCCGACAGCATATAATACAAGAACAACAACCAATGTTTCCGATTCCGATTTTTCGACGATTCTCGCCGTTTTAAAATCATTAAATAAAACAATCGTTAATGATAAAATTATAAATAAATTAACAATGATTTATCAAAAATACGAATCAAAATTAAAAACGATGCGAGCGATAGTAGTCGATAACGAAGAATTAAATAAAATCAAAATACAAATTATCGATCGGATGTTGTTAGGTTATGATAAAACTCCTACATATACAAAATATAAAAGAACAGTTCAGAATGTATATAAATTAAAAACTAAAGAAGAATACGAATCATTTAAAAAAATGGAAGGTAGTTATTTTATTTCTGACCCAGAATCCTCATTTCTAAATAAATGGAGAGGTTGGGATGATTTATTAGGTATCAAACAAAATTTTACTATAGAATATTTAAAAGTATTAGTCAGAGAAAAAAATATAAGAACATATACAGAATATAAACTTTATGCTGATAAAAATGATTTACCATTAGAATTAGAACCATTATTTAACAATATTAGTCCTGGAACTTTTTTCACACAAATCAATAATTCGGAAACATAATCTAAACTAATCAAAAGAATATTTTCTTATTCTTTTTTTTAACTACGAGATATCATTAATTATAGTGCTAAAATATACGAAATACATCATTATAAGAATGATATATAAAGTGAGGTTTTATAAGGTTTCTATCATATTAAAAAGTATTATATCAAAATAAATATATTATTTTTTTTTTATTAAAAACATTTAATTATTTAAATAAAAAATGTCTAGATTACCAGAAACAAAATTACGATGGAATGTAAATTCAACAGATAGGATTGAAGATATAATTCCTGGCGTTCCACATCCTTTAATTAATCCTTTAAAAAAAAATTCCTCTGATTTTTTTGTAAATTTTTTAGATACTACAATAGATCCATATACAGCAAAATTAATAAGCATTGAACTGCCAAATACTTTTTATAATGTTCAATCAGTAAAAAATACAACATTTTCACATATGAGATTTGATGATGAAAGTGGAACACCAACTCCTTATGGTTATCAACCATTTGAAGTTGAACAACAGCGTTTTAAATCATTTAGTGATTTTTTTACATGGTTAAATGATTTATTATCAGGAAGAGGATTAAATGATGATATTTCTTTAAATTATAAAATGGGTCTCCAAAAATTAAATTATTTAATTTTTTTAAATAGTTTAGAACCCGCATTTAGAACTTTTAATATTGATTTAGATTATAGTGCGGGATTTTTTACATTTAATTTTGCTGCTGCTAATTCTCCAGCAATAAATTTAGGTTTTAATATTGCTTCATATACAATTTTAACAGCATATACGATTATGACATTATTAGGCGAAATCCCACAAGGATTTAAATATCCAGCAAATAATGCTATTGTAAAAGAGACTCCAATAGTTATAAATGATAATAATAATTTAATAACAGGAACATATGGAGTTAATCAATTTAAAATAAATATTCCAAATGGAAATTATAGATATAATGATGTTTTTTCTGGTTCTACTTTTTGTGGAAGAACAGATCGAATTGAACCAACATATGGAGTTAAAACTTCTCGTCTTTTTTATTTTCCGACTTTAAGTAATGCTATTTATGAAAGAAATTTAAATAAATTACCGGGTAATGCTAATGTTTATATTTTATATAGAAAAGAAGGAACTGTTTTTGGCGATCCATTACGACCTATTCAAGAAAGATTTGTAATAAATATTGAACGTCCATTTACACTTCCAACAATTCTTGCTCTTGATTCATCTTCTCCGCTTAAAACATTTGGTTCATTAGAACATATAGGTGGAAATTTTATAAATTTATTTTCTGGTTACGATTTACCTTTAACATCTTTTATTTTAAGAAATCTTACTGCTGGATTTTTAGGGTTTTATATTATCAGAACAAAATCATTAACAAGTGATCAACGATATATTGATCATACTAAAGTTGTTTCAAATTTACAATTATTAGGAAAATATAATGATGTTTTAGAAGATTTAGTTGAAATTTTGCCAATTGCTATTCCACCAGGTGAATATTCATCAAATACATTAATATCAGAACTTAATACTCAATTAACATTATCAGGTTCAAATATTGTCGCATATAATGGAAAAACAGCATTTACAATTGCAGTAGCAACATCAACAGATATGTTAGATTCATATGTTCTTCCTGAAAGAGCTTTAATTTTAAGTAATATAACAGTTGAATCTAGACCATTTTTTATTGCTCTTTCTTCTGATGATCCATTAACTTATTCAGGGACAAATTATGATAATGAAATGGAAATTACAAGAATTTTAAATATAATTCCTCGTTTAACAACTGAAAGTTCAATTTATGGAACAACAAGTGATTATCCTGTAGTTAGAAATGATTTAAATTTTTTTGATAAAGGAAATGATATATTTTATATTACTATTGCTTTTGTTCAAACAGCATTAACGGTCTCATCAGGAAGTTATGATGTAGATACTTTAGCAACAGAAATAACAACTTTAGTTGTTGATGCAGCATTAGGTTTTACAGTTTTTGAAGTAGTTTTTAATCATACTACAATGTTATTTGAAATTACAGGAGATATAGTATTTACTTTAGATGTTACAAGTTTAGAATACCATAATATTCTTCCGACAATGGGATTTCTTTCGTCTCAAACAGGTTTATCATTAATTGCTGAAACTACACCACAATTAGCAACTCCCCGTTATGTTTTTATTGGTTCAAGTTTAATTAGCGGAAATAAAAATGTTTATAGCAATTATTCTGATAATTTAACTGGTATGTTAGCACGAGTTCCATTAAATGTAACAAAAGAAGAAATAGTTTATCAACAACATGGATTTCCTGAAATAATAGCAAATTATAGAAATTTAGAAGAAAATCAATTATCAGGAATGGTTAATATTCAAATAAATGATATGGCTGGAATACCAATTGATAATATTGGTTCTGAATGGTCAATGGAAGTTGAAATTGAATATTAGAAGAGCCCCGAGGGCTCGCGTCTAAAGGAGACCTTGCGTGGATGAGCCCCGAGGGTTCGCGTCTAAAGAAGAACCCTTGTATGAAGTTCGCGACGCAGATTAAAGAGCCTTTAAAAAAGATTTGTGAAAAAAAATTCTTATTAGAGCCTTTAAAAATAATATATTTTAATATAAAATTAAATTAATTTTGTTCTGGTAATTTATCATCTAATTTTTCATAATAATTCATTATTATTTCCCAATTTTTATTCATTGATTTATCTTTTTCTAAACATCTTATTTGGTATAATTTTGTTTTATCAATTTTAATATTTAAAAATTCTATTATTTTTGAAAATAAAAATTTATGAGGAGGTATTTTAATTCTATTTAATTTTGTATAAGAAATTTCTAAAATTTTACCATAAATATATTCTATTTTTTTTATATCTTCTTCTGAAAATTTAATAAAAGGTTTTCCAGTAACAAAATTATATATCTTAGGAATATTTTGTTTATAAATATTATAAATATGAAAATTTTTAAGCATAATAATTATTTGTGGTTTTGTTGGTTTAATTATATTCATTTCTGATAAATACATTTTAAAAAGAGTTTTATAACGCAAAGCAATATTACAATTATTATTAATTCCCATCATATTTTTAATATATGCTGAAAATTTTATTCTTTTATCATAACCTCCTTTTTGTATATCAATTGAAATTGTGGTTTGTGTATCAGATATGCTTCCTTTTTTAATTGGAGCAATCATAATTAATTTATTACAATTAGCACAATAATATTCATCTTTATCAAAAATAAAATTGGTTTTTCCACATTCTTGACATACTAAAAAATTTTCTATCTGAGAAGATAAATCTTTTTTTTTAATTAAATTATCAAACATCTTATTTATATCATAATATTGGGATTGAACGTTTTGTCTATTCAAAGAATTATAAAGAGGAATAAAATTATCAATTATAAAATCAAAAATTTTATCTTTATAATTGTTATATTCTGATATATTATTAGTTTCTTGAAGTTTTTTAAATAAATTTTTAAGTTCTATAAACAATAAATCGTCTGACATAAAAAGTTGTAAAACAAGACAGTTTGTATTAAATTATATTAAAAAAATTGGTTTTTTTTAATTTTTTTATTTATTATTAAAAAATATTTTTTATTAAAAAATTAGTTATCTATTTTTTTTTTCTTTTAAATAAAAATTAATCTACTTATTTAAAAGAAAATTTATTAAAAAATGTCAAATTTAGGCGCAGCCTTAAATACAATTTCAAGCGTTTCTGACGCGTTAATTGTTCCATCTACAGTTTTAAATTATAAATTTACATCTTCATCTGATTTTAAGAAACAAGTATATAATCCATTTTCAATTTCACATTCACAGACTCATAGATTTTCAGTTTATGAAATTGCATTAACATTATCAACTGGTGTTGCTTGGTCATCTACAAGCACAGTTAAACTTGATGTTGGTGATTTTGTTCTGTCTGTTTATATGTCTGTTAAACTTCCATCTCTAACTACAAGCAGTTCAACGACTTATTGCGCATGGATTAAAAATATTGGTGATAATATTATGCTGAAAAGCACATTTTCATCAGCAAGTTATATTCAAATTGAAGATTATGATTACTATTTTGATAATATTTATCGTGAATTTTATGTTCCAGATGATAAACGACAAGGTTATAATGAATTAATTGGTCAGGAAAATAAAAAGATTCTTCTTAGAGGAACAAATCTTGCTGCTGGAGCGACAATTATTTCTCCTGATGATATTGTTGTTATTAATCCTAACTTCACGACAGTAGATTCAGTTCCAGGAGCGATGGGAGGAACAGTTGGTCTTACCGCAACAGATCTCACTCCAGGATTTGTTCTTCTTGGTTCAGCAATTACAGCAACTCAAACACTTCCCGCCCTCGATACAATTGATCAAGCATATGTTGCTCAAACACTAGAAATTCCTGACAGTTTTGGAGGAATAACAGAAGGTTATGATGGACTTCAAACATTCAAAACAACTCATGCATCAACAACAATTTATTCATTTTTCAAATTCTGGTGGACTAGATCACCTGCAGTTTCTCTTGCTCTTTGCATGATTGGATCACAAAACGCACCAGAAATTAAATTTACAGTTAGACCTTTTGCTGATATGTATGTTCTTACTGGAACAGGCGCGACTCTACTTAGCACAGAAGACCATACTTTAACTGAAGGAAATATTTATGCACGAATTGCTACAATCAGCACATCACTTAGACAGTTCTTTTCCAATATCTCATCGGTAAGAATTGCTCATATTCCGATTGCTTGGTCTCAGTTAATGAATAGCGCAACTTCAACACTTATTCCGAATTTCCCATTTATGTCTTCTCATCTTTATATTATTTTCCATGATGCAACACATATTGCAGCCAATTCTTGGTCAACTTATTGCGCTCCAGTAACAGGTGCTCCCGATAACTTATTTACTCCACCAATTACAAATCTTAAAATTACAATTGATGCATCTAATACAGTTTTTGATAAACAAGAAGCAAATTCTCGTCTTATTCAGCCATTTTGGACACATAACAGAATTCCATTTGATCAATTTATTTATCTTTATTCATTTGCTCTTGATACAAATTACCAACCAACTTCATATTATAACTATTCAGCAAGCATTTATCCATCAATTATTCCAACTCTTAATGCTGCAATTTATTCTGGTTCAATTAATATTAAAGTAATTATTTATTCAATGTCAGTTCAATATATTAGATATCAGGGTGGAAGGCTTCAACAGGTATTTGGAACTTAAAAAGTATCAAAAAAAATAAATAATATAAAAAAAATTGATTATCCAATTTTTTTTTACATTTTTTTTAAAAAAACGTTTAATAATGTTTTATAAAATTTTGAATTTACTAAACCAAATTGACTCAAAATTTTATTTTTCATCTTCTTGGTGTCTTTTTAGAAAAATATGATTGTAATACATCATCATTATCACTATATTCTTCATCATTATAATCATGAATATTTTCTTCTTCACTACTTTCTTCTGATTTTTTGTGATTTTTACCCATTTTTTAATAATTTATATCTACAGATTTCTTTTTACAATTAAAATATCTTTGAATCATTTTTTTAAAATCTATTTTTTTTATTAATAAATAATATATCAAAAAAAATATGGAGGAAGCAATTTTTAATAAAATAAATGAATCAAAAAATTCTAAATTTTTTATTGATTTTATAGATAAAAAGAATAAATATTTATTATATGGTGATGATAAATTAATTGGTGAATTAAGAATTATAACATCTGTAAAATCTATGGAAAAACAATCATTAATATGTGATATTAACAGTTCTTCTGAATTTTTAAAATCATTAAATATTAAAGAACCAATAGTTCTTTATGGAACATTTCAATTAGTAACAAATATTAAAAACAAAAGGATTTCTAAATTTATTAAAATATATAATGAAAAAAAAAATTCAGATGAATTTATAAATAATGGATTAAATATATTAATGATTCAACCATCTATTGCTTTATCCGCTGGAATGCTAAATAATGGAAAATTATTAAATAAAGAAAAAATGACAAAAATAATTAATAAAAAACATAATGTTTTTTATTCAATTTATAAACCAATTAGACATTGGAAAAGAGATTTAAAATATTTAAAAGAAATAAAAAAAATAGTTTCTGAACGTAAATTTACAGATATTTTTAATAAAAATTTTCTTTTTCCTGATTTTAATTCTTTTGGAGAAACAAAATATAAAACATTAAACATGTCAGGAGAAAAAACAATAGAAAATTTTAATTTATTATTAGAAAAATTCATTGATTATACTGAAAATATTTATATTTATTATGATTATTTTAGATTAAATTTAAGTAAATTTTATTCATCAAATTTAAATGATTATTTAAAAAAATATAATCCAAATTTTTCAGAAAGAAAAAAAATGATATTTTCTATATTAACTGGATTATTTTCTTTACATTATCATTTAAATTATACACATAATGATTTACACTTTAAAAATTTTTTATTAGATAAAAATGATTCAGAAAAAAAAATAGAATGCTTAATAGGAAATTATATATATTATATTTATTCTGATTATGATATTAAAATTATAGATTTTACTTTTATTAAAGAAATTAATTATGAAGAACAAGGAATTAAAATTATTGAAGAAACTATTTACTGTATAATTGAATTATTTTCTGATTCTGATGATAAATTTTTTAATGATATACATGATAGGTTGCATTCAAAAAATAATAGTGATTTTGATTCATATAAAGAATTTTTAATTTTCTTTTATTCTGAAATGTTCGATAAATTTGAATTTAAAAAAATTAAAAATGAAATACAAAAAAATTAAAATTTAAAAATAATTTTTTTTATTTATAAAATTACCTTATTTTTGGAACTTTAATTTTTATTATTAAAAATTAAATTAAATAAAAATTTATTTTTCTTTTATAAAAAATGGGCGAAGAAAAATCAATATTTCAAATTTTACTTTCAGGAATTAAAAATGATAAAACTTATTCTGATCAAATATTAGAATTTATTCTTTTAGTATCAAAAGTTAATCTTATAGGAGTTCTCAATAAAATTGAAGCATTTGGAGAAGATAGATATAAAACATTTACAATTTTTATTCCTACTATAAAAATTATGGAAAAAATATTAGAAACAGAAAAACAAAATAAATATCTTCCAAGAGTATTATTAAATTGTTATTTCTTTAATGGTTCTCATGAAATAGATAAATATTCTAATGAAATTACTTATATGAGTTTTGGAAATTTTAATTTAACAAGAATGCTTTTTGATATTTCAAGAAAAGATAAATCATTAATTGTAAGAGATACAACAAATAAATTTATGCAATATGGAACAGCGACAAATGGAGTTGTTTATATTCAAACAGCAGGAACAGAGCCTTTCCTTACAAAAAATTCAGAAATTGTACAAAACCAACTTAAACTTGAAGAAGCAAAACATGCTGGGGATGAATTAAGAAGACCTATGAGAAAAAATATTAAAGGAACTGGGAAAAAAATTAAAGGCGGCAATGATATAGAATTTTATGGGGCTGGTGGAATTGCTGGCGGAATTTTAAATGATTATATAAGAACTTTTAATACTAATGATATTCACGAAAGAATGTCAAATGATTTATTAGGTTATCTTTTTAATAGAAATTTATTTTCAATTCCTCATATGGTTCAATACTATGATCAAGATCCAAGAGTATTTGGTAATTCAATTTTAGGTTATTCCTCAAATATTCTTAGACCAGATTTTATTACTGAAAATATTTTAAATGATTGGAGGTCCTCTCAATTTTTCCTTAATAAAAGTGGTATAACACAAGGAAATTTTATTAAAATGGGAAGAAATATCCAAAAAATCAAAGAAGATTTAAGATTATTATCAAATAAATTTTCAGGTATAAATGAAAATTTCAAAAAGTTTGATGAAGCTATTTTTAATATTGGTAAAGAAATTGAATCGGGAAATTGGGAAACTGAAACAGCAAAAACATCATATGAAGATTTAATAAAATTATCACAAAATATCACTGATAGTATTAAATCAACTCAACCTAAAGATCCAAAAACTGAAAAATATCTTACTTTATTAAAACAAATTACCACTAATGTTAAAAAAAATATTATGTTATCTATTTATAAATTTTTAACTAGAGGAATAGAAAATGATAAAGTAAAATTAGATAAAGTTCTTAAAAGTGTTTTTCAAAGTGAAAATCCAGAAATAATTATTGGAAACTTTTTTGGCTTCATACCACAAAATTATACTATTGATGTAAGTAGAAAATTATTAGCTGAATTTATTAATCAGAATAAAGATGATATTTTATTAAGAAATAAAAATATTGATAATACATACAGTGAAATAAAATACAATAAAGAAGCAGAAATAATAGAAAATTAAAAATTTGATATAGAAAAAGATGAAACTATTAATAAAAAAATAAAGACATAAAAAACTATAAATATAAAAAAATTAGGGCAATCAAACAGAAGAAAATAAAGAAACAACCTTAATTTTATTTAAAATAAATACTTTTTAAATCTAATAAAAAAATTATATAAAATAAATAATAATTTTTATAAACAAATTTATTTTTTTTGTTAATTAAAAATGAGTAATAAAGGTTCAAAAAAAATTAAATCAAAATCTGGCATAAAAAAATCAAAGGGAAAAGGAAAGCCAGATAAATTAAAACTAAAAAATAATAAAGTTATTGTTCCTTCAAATACAAGTTCTAGTGTTGATGCTTATCTTAAATTTCTTACAGAAAAATTAGAATCCAGAAATAAAATTAAAACATCAGAAACAAAAACAAATATAAATGGCGTAAATATGTCTTATATTCATCAAGAAATAGAAAAAAATATTAATAATTTTAATGATAAATTAGAAAATTTAAATTTTAATAAAGTTTCCATCAATGAAAATTTATTTAATAATATTAATAAAGGATTTAGTTCTAATCCTTTAGATATTTTTATTATTGGTGATTCAACAATGATTCCTTCATTTAATGAAATTAAAGATTATGATAAAGAACTTCAATTTAAAGATATTACAAATATCGAAAACAATCCATTAACAGAATATTATAAATCTTTTATTAGTGGAATGGCAAAAAATTAAAAAAAATATATAGTTAATTATTTAATATATTTTTTTTATTAAGTTAAACTATAAAAATGAGTAATTTTGAAGGCAGAAAAAAAAAAATTAAAAATAAAAAAGATCTTCAACCCCAAATTACTAAAGATTTAGAGGATAATATTAATCCTGAAATTGTTGAAAATCAAAAAAAAGATGAAGAACATAAAAAAATTTTATCTGAAATGATTGAAGATTTTAAATTAGCAAATAAAAAAAAATTAAGTTATTATATAGATAAATATTTTTCTGTTATTCGTTCTGAACCCGCAATTGAAGTATTATATAATTATTCTGGTAATATACCTAAAGAAAATTTAATAGAATATTACGATGCTTTATGTTCAAAAGAGTGGATAGATGAAATTTTAAGTGGAGAAGAAGTTATATTTAAATCTCAAAAAGAAGAATTTAAAAAAGAATCTAAAGAAGAATCTAAAGAAGATTTAATATGTTGTGAGTTAGAGCAAGAATTCATGGCGTTTGATATTAGTTCAGAACAATTAAATATTCTTTGTGAAGCAAAATCAATGAAAGAAGAATTAATAAAATTGGAAAATGAAGGTATGGAACCAGATTTTAAAATTTTTACAATAAAATATAATAGATTGTCCAAATTTTATCCTAATTTTTTTGTAAATTTTTTAAAAAATCCATCAATAGATCTTAGAAAATTAATAGCTTCATTGGTTATTGATCATAAGTTTATTTCTGATAATGTTATGAGAGAATTAGCGTATCAAACATTGGAATATTGGTATGGAAATGAACGAAATAATTTATTAAAATATATAGAAAATTTAAAAAAAAATAATAATTAATAAAAAATTGTTTTTTTATAAAGGTTTAATAATAAGAAAGATATTTATTATAAAATTCATTAATTTCATCAAACCATTGTTTATTAGCAAATACATAATTTTTTTTGATTATTTTTTTTAAAATAAAATCAATTGTATCAATTTGATAATTAATAAATTTTAATGAATTAAAATAAATTTCATTTACAATATTAGTTATTTCTAATTCTTTTGTTGATAAAAGATTTATAAAATTATCATCATTTATTTCTTTTGAAATTGCTATATCAAATAAAGTTTTATTAATATCAGAATTTATATTATAATTAAATTCAGAACATAAAATATATTTTTCATCATTACGTGCTTTTGATGTCTTTGGTTTAATAATAGAAAGATTTTTAAAAAGATATTTTAAAATTATAATAAATAAAATTGTTATTGGTCTAGTTATATGATACACTTTTAAAAGAAAACATCCATTTTTTTTTAAAGCATTAATCATTATATAAATTTCTCCTGCAAAAAGATTAAAATGTTTTTGTTCTTGAATATCATAATCATTTCCAATATCAATTCCACCATCTCCAGAAACAAAATTTACTTTTTCATATTTACAAGAGGAACCATTAAATAAATCAAAATACCAATCTAAATTATTTTTATCTGTTAAATCCCCATTATGTTTTTCATCTATTAACCAATTTGATTTATTATTATCAAATAATTCTTTATTTGGAGGTAATTTTTTTACATCTAACATACTTTGTGCTTTCCAATTATAAATGATATCATTTTTTTCTGACCATTTTTTCATTGCTTTAATAAAAAGTCCTGGAAATTCTGCAACATGAAATGTTGTTATTTCTTTATTTTTTTTGAGTAAATCTATAAAGATATCAGACAAATATAATTCTAAAATTTCAACCATTTTAATATAACCATAAGTAATATCTTTTCTATTAAAATCTTTAAAGAAAAATGATTTAACATGATAACCAAAATCTAAAGTATCCAATATTATTTTAAATTTTTTTTCATTCATATATAAATTTTTATATAAATTATTTTTTTTTTCCGACAATTCTTTTTTAGATTTTTCAATATCTTTAAAATCAATATTAAATTTTTTTTCAGGAAAAAAATTTAAATTTGTGATTTTAGAAACAATTGGAACTTCATTTTTATCATCGTAATTTGACATTTTTAAAATCAATTTATTTAAAAATATAAATAAAAAAAATGATTTTTTAAAAAAAATAATAATTTTAAAAAATGATAATTTATTTAAAATGATTTAACATTATTACTTTCTTTAATAAATAAATCAATATAATCATCTATTTTTTTAAATATTAATTGCAGTTTATAATTATTTAATGCTAAACATTTTAAATAATTGATAATAACTTTTTTCTTTTTATTAATTGGAATATCTTTATATTTTTTTTTGCTGAATTCAGAAGCAATAAATCTAATCAATTCTGCTGTATTATTTTCTGTTTGTTGTTTATCTGCTAAAATGATAACTTCATAAGTAATTAATTCATCAAATTTTGTAAAAATATCAATAATATCTTTATTTTTTCCATATGATAACCAAATCATATCTGATAAAACAATTTTTTCATTTAATTTTTCTTCTGATTTTTCAGTGTTTATTTTTAAATTTAATTCAATATTTCCATAAGTTAAATCAACATCTAATTTAAATGTATATTTAAGTAAAACATATAACCAAACATATAATCCTTTTCTTTCTTCTGATGTAATTTTATAATTTTGATAAAAATTATTGTAAATTTTTGAAATTTCGACTAGCAATTTACTTAAATCTTCTTTGGATAATGATTCTGACATTTATGAATAAATAGTTATTTAGAAAATAAATTAATAATTTTATTAATTCAAAAAATTATTTTTTCTATTTTAAAATGAAACATACCATTATTGATTTATCAGAAAAAAAATCAATTATTATACCTGAATATAATTATAACTATGATTTTAAAAAATTTATTATTAGTAAAATTCATATTTTTCTTGGTTATTCTCCTACAGATAAAATTAAAAATATTTTTGAAAAAATAACAAATAAAGGTTTTGGAAATCAACATTATAAAGATTTTATTTCAACTCAGGAAGAAAAAGATTTAGATAATGAATTATCAAATTCAATTGGAAATAATTGGAAAACTATAATTAATTTTTCCTCTAATAATAAATTATCAAATGAACCAAATGAAAAATTTATATTTATGCATTATGATAATATTTTTAATATTACTAAAATTTTAGATATTCAATATTTACTTGAAAAATATACTCAATGTCCTATTGAATTACAATTTTTATTTCTGAATCAAAATAATTTAATTGAATCATTAATTTCATCATTTAAATATTTAAATGAAAATCTTCATATTGATCAAACTTATAATTTACCTTTTATTGATTTTTATAAAACTGAAGAATTATTCCAAACTAATACAAAATTTGTTTATGAAATTTTAAATGAAAAAAAATCTAATATATTTAATTTTTGGAATTACTCATCATTTTTTTATAATATACTAATAAAATTTTATGAGCAAGATAAAAATTTTATCTTTACGTATTATGAATATCATATTCATTTTTTTCTGCCTCTTATATCTAAAGTTATGTTTGATGATATTTTTACAAATAAATTAGATTCTTCAATGATGAATTATTATATGAATATATTAAAAGAAGATAATCCATTATTCAAATTACTTTTAGATCAAAATAAAATTAAAGAAGCAATAAGTAAAATAAAAACAATAAATTTTTTTAATATAGTTTTTAACTATGATTTATTAGATTTTTTACCTGTTTTATATAAAACTTTTTCTATGAATTTATTAAATTTATTTAATTCTGCTCAAACAACAGATGAATTTCCGGTAATAAATATAAAGTCTGATATTGAAGATAAAAATATTTTTAAAATATTAATCAGAAAAAAAATATTTATTGATAAATGGTTTAATAGATTAAATAAAGCAAATAAAGATAATATAATCTTTTCATCAATTTATGAAAAAGATTTTATTAAAAAAATAAATATTTTTATTTCAAAAAATTCTATTTTAAATATTTATTTTTCTGTAGAAAAACAATTTAATGATATTTCCTCATTAAAAAATTCATTTAAAATTATAAATGAACAAATAATTTCTTTAATCAGAAAAAAAAAGGATTTAATTTTTCCTAAATTTATTCATAATATCGATGATATTGTTTTAGATGAAAAAAAAATATCTAAAATTAAATTAAATGTAAATACAAATATTAAAATGTCAGAAAAAAAATTTAATAGATTGATTGATATATTACTTGAAAATTGTAAGTTTATGATGGCTCCAATAAATCGTTTTGAATCAATTATTTATTTTCAACCAATATCAATGGATTATGATTTTAAATCAAGAATAATTATTAAAAATATTAAATTTCTTTCAATATTCTTTATTAATATTTCAAGTATAGAAGTAGCATTATTTTATGTACAATTAATTATTTTAGCCAATTCATTAGTTAAAGAAGATTCAGAAGAAAAAAAAGTATTATCTAAAATTGGTTTTAATAATATTAAAAATCTTAAAACTAATGACCCCACAAGATTTGATTATGATATTGAAGGAATTAAACCTTATGCTATTATAGTTCAAAAAAATAAACAACCAATTATTGTTGATGAAATACCTAAAAATACACCTATAACACAATATATAGAATTACAAAATTTAACTTTTCCTGAAATTACTAATAAATTTATATGCTTACATCCAGTCTATAAATATATAGGAATAGTTAAACCAATAAAAACAAAATCAGGAATATGTGTTCCAAGTTGTTTTAAAATTAATCAATTAGATAAAAAATCAACAAGAACAATGATTGAATCTTGTAAGCAAAATATTAATTTATCTTTTGATGAAAAAATACAAAGTCAAAAATATGTTAAAAAATATGAAACAGATATATTAATAAAAAGATATAATTATTTACCATATAAAATATCTTTAGGTATAAATCAAGATAATCTTTCAACTAATTTTATAGGAATAAATTCAAAAATTTATTTAATAGAAGGTATTGAAAATCCTAATTTAGAAAATATCATTATATCATATATTGATTCTAATTTTGATTTCAAATTAATAAATTTACTTAAAAATAATACAATGTTATTTGATAATATAGATGCTTATAATAATTATAAATTTTTATCTATAGATAATTTTATAAATTATATAACAAATAAAACATTTTATAAAAGTTATAATATTTATAAACAAATATTAAATATTTTATATCCTGATTATATTTTTTTATTTCTAATAGATAAAAATGGAATATTACTATTAGATTATATAAGTAGTATTACATCAAAAGATAATTTAATGAAAGTTATATCAAATAAAAAAATTATTATAATTCACATTAGAAATAAAATTTTTTCTCCGATTGTTTTAATAAATAAAGAATCTTCAACTTATATTTTTAATGAAAATGATAATTTAGTTAATTATTTATTTTCAATTTACCAAAAAATTAATAATCAATATGTTGTTTTATCTTCTGAAAATGAATATATTAATTTAATGATTGATAAACTTAAAAATAATGATAAATTTAAAATTACAACTAAAAATAAATCAATTGAAGTAGAATTCGGAAAAAAAAAAGTTAGTTTTGATTTATTATTTAGTGAATCATTAGGAAAAATAAATGATATTAATGATATTTTAGATTTTATTGATGAATTAAAAAAAGAAAGAATTGAGATTAAAATTAAAATGTTTTATAAAAATTCAAAAGAATTTTTAACATATTTATTTTTAAATATTCCAATATCATTTAAATTAAAACCAATTAAAATTTCAAAAGAATTACATTTAGATTATCCAATATTTTTATTTGAAACAGAAAATAAAAATGATAAATTAGATCCAAATTTTAATGTAATTTTTTCTGACTATAAAAATTTTATTACAAAAAAAGAAATAACAGAATTAATTTTAAATACAATAATTTTAATTTTAAAACATTCAAAAAATAAAATTTTAAGAGAAAAAATATTCAAATTAATAAAAAAAAATGATTTTAATAAAATTTATGAAATAAAAGATTTAAATAAAGATGATAAAAATTTAATAGAAATATTAAATTATTTTCCTTCAAATTTGCTTAAACTTTATTTTGACAATTCTACATTTTCATTTGATTCTGAATTATTAAATAAATTTTTTCAATATTCAGAAAAATATGATGATAAAAATATAAAAAAATTATCTAACATCATAGATATTATTTTAGATAATATTGTAGTTAAAATCCCAAATAAAAAATTTCAATTAATAGAAAAAGATTTTATTGAAAGAGAATTATGTTTAATCAACAATAAAAATATTATTTCTGATTATAAAAAAATATTTTGTAAAAATGAAAAAATACAAATTCCGGAAAAATATTATAATGAAATAGTTGATTTAATTAAAATTTCATTAATTAACAATATTTTCTTAGTAAAAAAAATAGAAAGGTTAAATATAAATTATTTTATAAAAAGCGATTTATATTCAAAAAATGATGATGAAATTATATTAATAGTAATCTAATTTTAAAATTTAAAAAAAAATATTTGATTTTGCTGAACCTAAAAATTTTTCTATAACAAGTTATAATTTATCAAAAACAAAAAATTATTTAAAATAAAGTATTAATTATTTTTTGTAAAGTTATAGTAAAAGAATTAAAACATTTTATTAATTCTTTAATTGTTAATTCTTTAATATTTTTGTTTGGTTTGACAGAATAAACTAAAAATATCACTTTATTCATTTGTAATTGTTCTTCGTCTATACTAAATTTATCAAATATATTTTCTGGAAATAATTCATTTTTTATTGATTTTGTTTCTTTACTTTTACTTATTTGACTCATAATTATATTTTGTAATGTCCATGATGTATTATTAAATGTAATCGTACAATTATATTCATCATTTATTATTATGATATCATCATTATCATCTAAATTTATTTTATTAATTAATTTATTTATATATTCAATCATATTAAGATAAATATTTTTAAAATAATTATCTATATTTAAAATTTTACTAAAAAATTCAATTTTAAGTTTAATTGTTTCTGGAAAATCATCATTTCCTTTATAAGTATGCCAAATATTAAATGGACAAGCATCACTAGTATTTTTATAAGTTGCTACATTTAAAAGTTCTGCTTGAAACTTTAAATTAACTTTTGTTCCTGGATTTAAATAACCTATAATTGTTTCATTCATTTCTTCAACATGTTTTTTTTTATCACTAAAAATTAAATCTTTTATAAAAATTTCTTTAATTTCTTCTGAATCATTAAACATATCAATAGTTGCTTCTAATTCTTTATCATATTCAATAAAAGGATCAAGATCTAATAATAAAGATTCAACAGTTCCTATAATTGTTATTCCAACATCAATATGTGAAAACTCATTAGAATAAATAAAATCTTTAACTTGTAATTTATATGAACGAGCATTTTCAAGAGCATATCTTCTTAATGAATTAACAAATTCAATAGGTTCATTTTTAATTATTATAGTTTTTTTCCGAATATTCATATTTTTATATATAAAAAAATTATTTACTTATTGATTTTTTTCCAAAAAATCTTTTTTTGTTTTTTAAAAATAAATAATAATGTTCAAAGATTTTTTAACAAAATATTATATTTATATAATTTTTGTAATTATTATCATAATACTTTTTAGTTTGTTGATTTTTGAAACTAAAAAAAATGATAATGCTATAATTTATGGATTTTTATCAAATTTAAACAGAAATCCAGAAAATGAAATTAATTGGGAAACAATATTATTAAAAAAAGAATCATTTTCACCTTCAATAATAATTAATAATAAATATAAAAAAAAGCAATCATTTACAGAAAAATTAACTTCAATTATTGATTCATCCCAAACTCAAGAATATATTTTCTGGAATCAAATGATTTCAGAAGGAAAAATATCATATGACAATTTTATTAAAACTCTAAAAAATTCAGATGAAAGAAAGGAAAAAATAAAACAAAAAATAAATGAAATTTATTATAATAATGTTTATGTTGTTCCTACTTCTGAAGAATTAGAAAAATTATATAATGTTCTTAATAATAATTTAAATTTTACAGAAACAAATGATTCTATTAATTCATTTATTTTAAAAAATATTCAAAATCAAGATAGATTTAACTTTTTATTAACACTTAGTCAAGATTTTTATCAGAAAACAAATGAACAAGTTTCACCTATTATTATGTCTGATATTTTAGCATTAAATCCAAATGAAACAAATTATAAAGTAATTATCAATTCATATGATCCAGTTTTTAAGAAAATAGTTTCAGATAAATATAAAAGTATTTTTGGTTCCGAACCAACTCAAGAAAAAATTAATGAAATCAAATCGAAAATTTTATCTGAAATAGATTTTACAGAAACAAATATTCAAAATCTTATAGAAACAACATCTGAATTTAAAACAATATTAATTGAAGAAATATTTAATAAAAAAATTAAAAGAATGCCAACAATTGAAGAACTTGAAAAATTTTTATCTTCGGAAAAAACTTTATCTGAGTTTAAAAATGATGTTGATATTTATTTAAAAAGTTCCACTGAGTATTCTAATTTAGATTCTATTGTTTCTGATGAAATATATAAAAATTATTTTAATAAAATTTATGTTGTTATTGATAAACCTCAATTGGAAATAATTAAATTAAAAATATTAAATAATGATTTATTAAGAGATAATTTACCTGAATATATAAAATCTTTACCAGATTATTCATCACATATTGAAAATTTAAAAAAATTAATAATTGGAACATATCAGGAAAATATAGGAAGAACTCCAACAAATACAGATTTAAGTTATTGGATATCTCAAATTGATGTTAAACAAAATCTTAATGCTTCAGATTTTATTAATTATAAAGTTGATGAATTATTTTATAAAGCAGCAGCATTAGATACTTTATCCGGAAAAATTATATTATTTACAAATACAAGAGTTGATATGTATTCTTATTCAGAAAAAGCAATTAAAGAATCATATTCATATACTAAATTTATTTCTGGAGAATCAGGAATAAATTCTAAATATGAAATAGGAAAATTATTAACTGTAGCATGTGATAGCCCAAAAACTATAGGCGCTTTATGGTTAATGAAAACAAATAATGAAATTTTAACAATTAAAGATAAACAATTATTAGGAGAATCAAATTATTTAACAAGTTCTTATCTTTCTGAATTATCAAAAGAACCTTTTAATATTCATATATATGATATTTGTGGAATGGTTTCTCATCCAAGTAATCTTTCAGAAATAATTATATTCTTAAAAACTGGTGAATTTATGGTTTGGAATATTAATGAAAAAAAAAGTAGATTTAGATTACCAATTAAAGAAAGTAAAGTTAGTTTTTCAAATTTTCCAATAGCGGATAAAGATATTGCTTCAGTTTCTAGAGTATCATTAACTAATGGAATTTTAATGTTTATTAAAAAATCAACTAATGAAGTTTTATTTTGGGATTACACTAATGGAGTTGAAGTTTAAATAAAATTTATTATTAAAAATAAATATAATTATTATTTAAAAATTAAACATTTTTTTTAAAAATACTTTTTCTATTAATTAAATAAGATAATGTTATCTTCAGAAAAAAATAAAGAAATTAATTTAATTTTATTATTATTTGTAACAATTATAATATTAATAATTTATGAATATTATCAAGGTCAATTTTCTAAATTTTCACGATATGAAAAACAAGATGTTATATTTTATGGATTTTTATCATCGTTGATTGCTTATATTGTTTTTAGAATTATCAATATGTTTTTATAAATAATTAAGTTTTTTTATTTTTTTTTCTGATACGCTTCTTTTCTTGTTTTTCAAAAACCATTGTTTCATGAAAAGAATTAATAATAGATAAATCTTTATCTGAAATTAAATTTGAAATTAATTTATTAGTATTTGGAAATTTATAATCATTAAATTTACTTCTTTCTATTAAAATTAATTCAGAATTTTCCGTAAATAATTTTTCAATCATTTCTAAATCTAATAATGTTTCTTCTTGTGGTTTATCAAATGTGCTAACAAAAACATCTACTTTAATATTATCTGAAAATTTTTCAACATTATCTTTTAATGTTATTGTAAAAGCAGAATTATCAAATTCTGTTTCTTTTAATCCTATTGAATTATTATCTGATTTTTTTAAATTTTCAAATATTTTTTTACCATTTAACAGAAATAAAATTAATTTTCCATTATTCTTAAGATAAGGTATTATACTTGATGCGAATTTTTTATATAAATCATAATTATTTACAAAATAATGTAGGCTAAAAGAAGAAATAATAACATCAAAATAATTTTTATATTTTTTTTTATTTTCTGGATCAGAAATAAATGACCAAGCATCAGTTAATAATGGAACAACATTTAAATTATTTAAATCATTTTGATTTTTCCCTTTTATATTCATTAAAAAAGCAGAATTTACTCTATTTATAAGTTCATTTAAATTTGATTCATTTGGTTCAACTGCAACAATTTCTTTTAATTTTCTAGCAACCCATCTATGTTTATCTCCGCCTTTTCCCGCTCCTAAATCTAATAAATAACTTCCTTCAGGAACAAATTTATTAAATACATTATATTTAATTTTTGAATGTGTTGATTGAAATTCTTTTATCTTAATTCCTTGTTCAAGATTCTGCATTTTATAATAATCATTTTCAAAATGAGTTATTGCTTTTTCTTCAATTGGATTTAAAATATTTTTTGTATAAATGCTAATAGCAACATTTAAATGATTTGGTTTTTCTTTATCAATTCTATCTCTTGTAATAATCCATTTTGTATCTTTTTGATCTCGTTTAAATTCATAAACTGATTTATCAATTAATAATTCTTTTGTTTCAAATATTTTTTGATTTTTTCTAATTCCAAATTGTTGAAGAATATTATTATTAGGAAGTAAATTATCTATTTGTTTTCCTGACGATAATGAATAATTACTAATTTCATTTTTTCCAACATAACTATATAATTCATAAATATTAAGACCTTTTTTTGTTTCTTTTAGCAGAACAAAAAAATCTATGGTATGAATTGGTTTCCATCTATAAATTGATGAACTATAATTTCCCATTATTGAAGTATAAATTAATCCATCAATTTTAAATTCTAATTCCCCAATTTTGCTTAACATTTCTTTTGCTAATAAATCTAATGGTTTTTCTTCTGATGGAATTATAAACTCAGTTATTTTAATTTTAATATATTTATCTAAAATTTCTTTAAAATTATTTAATAATTTAATTCTATCTAATAAATTTATATTATCTGTTAAATCCATTTCGCTTACTGGAATATCAAAGAAATAATAAGTATCATTTTGCTCAATATATTCAGAATCAATAATAGTTCCACAATATTGAATTAAATTATTTCCTGCTATTACTTTAACATTTTTTCCATCAAAAATCATAATATTTCCTAATCTATTAATAAAAATAGTTGAACGTATTCCATCTTTTTTATATGATAAAGCAAAACCACGTGAATTTGTTTTTTCTGATTTAATTATATTTAAATTTGTAAACGTTAAATCAATGGGTTTATTATAAATTTGATTTCTTTTTATATTTTGATTATTTAAATTAGATAAAATAGATTCTATGAAATCATTTTCAGAATAAGTAATAAATTGATTTATTAATTGAATAAAAGGTATAATTAAATCCAAAACTTTATCAAATAAATCTTTTTTATTAAATATATTTATTGGATTTATTAATTCTATTTCTATTTCATAATTTAAATCATCTTTTTCTTGTTTTTCTGATAAATTTTTAACAATATCAATAAATGATTTATTTTCGAAAGATTTTTCTAATTGTAATAAATCTCTAAATGATTCTAAATTTTTTTTTATTATCGTATGTACTGAATTTTTACTACTTAAATTAATATCATACTGTTTAACAATTGAACAATCTATTTTAAAATAATTTGTTAAATAAGTATTTCTAAATAATAATCTAACCATATTAATATTTTTATATGATTTTTCTTTTTCTGAAATTACTTCATTTTTAATATTAAGAAATATATTACTAAATAATTTAATTTTTGCTATTTTAGTTTTTGTATAAATTACAGTATCTAATAATTTATTAGAACAATAAGATTTAATAGGAGTTGCTATAATAAAATTTTCGGTGAATAATTTTTGTATTAAACATGTTGATTGATTTAAATTTTTTTCTGATAATTTTTCTAAAATAGTAATAAAATTATTAAAATTTATTTGTTTAAATACAAATTCAATTTCTGTATCATCAATTATTAAATTTATATATTTTAATATATTATTATTAATTATTGATTTCATAATATGTTTTAATCATAAAAAAAAAATTTAATTTTTAAAAAATTTATTTAACATAAATTTGGATAAAATCTTGGATATGGATTATTATATTTAGTGATAAATAAAGTAGAATAATCTTTATTGTTAAAATAATAATTTTGTTTTTCATCAACAATTGAAATTTTATCAATTATTTCAGATATTAATTTAATTATATTTTCTGAAATATTAAACATTTCTGTTTTAATTTTATTATTTTCTTTAAACATTTTAATTGGAATAAGAATAAATTCATCTATTTCTTTATTGCTAAATTTTATAATATTAATATTATTTTTGTTTTGGTTTTTTCCAATTTCTTGGTAAATATCTCTTAATGTATTATATGGAAAAAATGCTATATATGTTATGTTAGGATATAATTTATCATTTTTAATATTAATATTTTCTAAATCACAAATAGGTTCATTATTAATAATAACAAAAGAATTTAAATCATTTTTAATAATATTATTAATATCTTTATTATATCTTTTTTCAAAAATTAAATCTTTAAATAAAAGATTTATTATATAATCATTATAATATAATTTATCTTTACTTTTAATTAAATTTATATTATTAAAATTTGATGAAAGATTTAATTCTTCAATTGTTTCTCTGATTGCTGTTGAAGATGGAAATTCAATATTTTCTATAATATTTTTATTAGTTTTATCAAATGAAGGTTTTCCTCCTGGAAAATTGATTATTTTAGTTGGATTTAATTTAAATTCGGTTTTATTATAACTTTGATTGGATAAAAATTTAATAATATATAATCTTAACAAAATGTAATTTTTATATGTATTTTTTTTTTTGACATTTTTATTCTTTTTTTTAAATAAATTTTCTGGTGTTAGATTTATCAGAATATATTTAATATCATTTAAAGATAATTTTTCAAAAATTTTAAAACAATTATCATCATTTATTTCTATTTTTTCTCTACATAGAGATATAAATAAGTATGTATAATTATTTGATACAAATAAAACATGTGTTAATTTTTTTTTATCTTTGACATTTTTATATAGAAATAATAAAATTCTTGACGAATAAATAATAGTAGAAGTTTTATCAAAATTTAATAATTTAATTTCGTTATCATCAAAATTTGTTTCAGAACAAGATGAAAAATTAAGAACTGTTGATTCTGGATATTTATAATATTTTTTTTCTGAATCTTTTATAAATCCAAGTAAAAACGAAACATCAACATATTGATCTTTTATAATATCAAAACTAAGACTCATTTTTGCTTAAAATGTATAAAGTGATATTTAATATTTTGTAATAATTTTTTTGTTTTTTTAAAAAATAATCATTAATCAATAAAAAAAAAATGTTTAATCAAACATTAATTTCAGGAAAAATAAATTTAGATTATGATAAAAATAAATTTATAAATAATTTAAAAAATTATTATATCAAAAATAAAAAAACAATACCTATTATTGTATTAGAATCTTTTAATTCAACATCGAATTATGATAATTTCAGAAAAAAATTAAAAAAAAAAGATTATGATAAGGAAATTTATGAAGCACTTAACGATATATTAAATGATACTAAATATCCTCTTTTTGTTTCTTCATTATTACAAAGATCAGGAAAACAATTAGATATGAGAAAAAAATTAACTATGTTTCCATCAGAAAGAATATCATTATTTGAATTTGATAAAAAACAAGAAAAATTTGAATCAATAGATAAAAAACAATTAAAATTTAATGATAAATATTATCAAGGTAAAAGAACAAATTATGGATTAAATTCTAGAAATATAAAATTATTAAAAGAGCAATTAGAAACTATTGACAATACTAATCCTTGTTTAGAAGGTATTAAAGTTATTGAAAATGCTATCCAAAGAAATAAAATCAAAGAAGAAATCTATAATCAAAAATATGCTATTTATTTATCTGAATTATCTAAATATAACAAAAATCATAACAATGCTGAATTAGAATGTTCAATGTTTGCTAATAGAAGATGTTGGACTGATTGGACAAATTTACAAGTAAGTGATAATACAATTGCTAAATTATGTAATGAAAAATGTTTAAATACATATAGCGGTTCATATGAAAAAACAGGAATCAAAGAATCAAAAAATCTAGGTTTAAGTTGGAGATATGAATGTAAATTTAATAATCCTAAAACAGTTAATTCAATTTGTATGTCAAGATTTGAAGCATCAAATCCAAAACCAATTGCTCCAAAAAGACCAGATTATGAAATCATACCAGAATTTACATGTCAATATTGTCCAAATATTGTTTCTACTTCGGATACAACATCATTAGTTGATTCATTAATTAAACAAGTTAATAATTGTGTTATTGAAAAAAATTTAGAATTCAACACAATAGATAAATCAGAAATTGAGCAACCAGCAATAGAAGAAACATCATCTTCAGAAAAAAATATAGTTAAAGATGATTCAAAATTAGAATATCTATATTTTATTATTTTAATAATAATAATTGTTGCTATAATATTTTATCTTAATAATCATACGAACTTACAACAAATTGAAAAATTTCAAAAAAAAAATTATTAATAAAAATTCACAATAAAAATTATCTCTAAATATAAGATAAAATATAATTTGCTATTTTTTCTTTATCAATATTTAATTCATAAAATAATTTTATTTCTAAAAATAAATTATTTATAGTTTTTGAATCTAATTTTAACATATTTTTTTCTGTAAAATAATTTTTTATTATTTCGTCAAATGATAAATCCTTAGCATAATTTTGCTCTTCTTTTATATAAATAATTTCAGGATAATTTAAAATTTTTAATTGCTCCAAACTTTTTTCAATTATTTTTTTTTTATAAAATTGTTTGGTATAAGGATGAAAGATTAAAAATTTTTCAGAAGAAATATCTGTTATTTTAAAGAGCCCTTGCGCGGGTTCGTGACGCAAGAGTCCTTGCGCGGGTTCGTGACGCAAGAGCCCTTGCGTGGGTTCGCGATTAAAGAGCCATGAAGGTTTATGATTAAAATCATATAAATATTCAGTCAATTGATAAAGATTAGAATCAAGTTTAATTACTAAAGATATTTTATTACTTTGATCAAAACTAATATCTAAATTAGGATTTGGTTTAAATATAGTTATAATATTTTCATCAATTAATTGTTTCCTTTTAAATTCTTTAAATTCAGTAAAATATTCAAACATTGAATTAGTTAATACAGTATTATCATTTGCCATTTTTATTCCTATATATTTATCTAATGGAGTTAATAAAATATTTTCCTGACCAGAAAATTGATTTATAATTATAAAATATTCTACATCAAGTTCTGATAATTCTTTTTCATCAATTATTTGAATCGGAATAAAATTTAGATTAAAAATATTTATAAAAAATTTACCATAATTTAAAGATAAAGTTTCATCAACTGAAATATATTTTTTTTGCTCAAATATATCAATCAATCTATTAATAATTAATAATTTAAATTTATATTTTTTTTTATTAGAATCTTTAAATTTGTTTAAAACATCTATAATTTTATCCTGAGGAAAATCTAACATAAAAATAATAAATTTTTTTTCGATATTTGCTAGCAATTCATTATTAATTTTATAAATTTTTATATATTTATTTCTTAGTTTAATATAAGCATCATTAATTTTTGCTAGATGATATAAAATTTTTATAAATAGAGTTAAACTAAAATCTTTAAATTGTTCTTCATTTTTTTCCGAATTTTTAGTTGCTTGATAAACAGCATTTAAATATTTAATTTTATTGATATCTTTAAAAAATAATTGTTTAAAATTTTCTAATAATGGTAAATCTTCCATTTTAAATTATTTGCTTTATTTAAAAAAAAAATTCATTATTTAATCTTTAAATTCTAAAACTAAAAATTCTGGTAATTCGTTTAAAATAAAATATAAAGCATTTAATGAATTACTTTTAAAATATTTTAAATCTAATGTTTTAAAATTTATTTCAATAAAATATTTTTTAAAATAATCAATAACATAAGTAAAAATACGACAATTTTTACTAATATCTATTAAAAATTGTCTTATACTTTCATTATAGTTTTTTCCCATAGTTCTATTTACATTTTTTAATATCCAATCAATTGTTTTAAGATTATTAGGAATATTTCTTTCTAAATAATCATAATATTCTTCACTAATTTGTTTAAATTCCATAATATCATCTGTTATTTCATAATATAGAGGATTTCTATTTTTTACATATACATATAAATCACTTAATAATGTAGTAATTTCATAAATAAAATCTCTAAATTTCGTTGTATTTAATATTTCTAAATTTTTCATTAAATTTTCTCTATATTCTTTTTCGGTAATAAGAGCCATTTTTGAACCTTGTAATACTGGTTCAAATCCAAATCTTTCATAAAATGTTTTAAATTTTTTCAGAAATGTAATAAGGCTTAAAGGCAAACTACAAGATTTTATATTTTTTTCTTCATCTTCATATTCACTATCAATTGATGCAGCATCTTGTAAATAAATTTTTTTTACTCCAATTAAATGTAAAAATTTTAAAATTGTTTTAATTATTTCTGTTCCTGAAAACCATATTGTCCTATGAAAATTTGAAATATAGGTTCCTTTTTCTGTAAAATGGATTAAAAAAGGATATAATTCATCTGGGTCTTGACCATATAATCCGTTGTTGTTTTCAAATATAGTAAATGATAATTGTTTTGTTTCATAAATATATCTAAATTTAATTTTTGTTGCTGTTAAGGTAATATCTTTATATTCAATTATAAACTTTGAAGATAAATTTGTTAAAAATTTTATTGGATCATTTTGTTTTTCTAAAGTTTTCAAATATATAGTAGTTGTTTTATCTTTATAATTAGATTTATTTTTAATTATATTATTTAATAATTTTTTATTTTCTATCAAATCATCATCTATTTCGTCATTTGGTTTTGATTCTAAAATCATTGGAATATTATGAATTAACGCAAATATCATAAATTCTTTTAAAGCATCTAAATCCATTGGAGTTTTTTTTAATGTAGAATGTCTATCAATTTTTTTTCCGAATTCTTTTGCTGGAGTATTAAGATGAAATAAAGCAATTGGAAATTTAGAAAAAACTTCTAATAATTTTTTAGATTTTTCTTTAGTTGTAATATCATAACCATCTCCCCATAAATGTGCTACATCAATACAAAGTTCTATTGAGATTGAAATATATTTAAAAAAATATTTTCTCATTTTTTCAAATAAATTTATTGAAAATCCTGAAACATTATATTCCCATATAATTTTAGGTCTTTTATATTTGAGATTTCTTTTGATATCATTAAATTCTTTTTCTATTTCATTTTCTATATTTTTATACTCTTCGGTTTTAAAAGAATTATAAATTTCAGAAATTGCTTTACCAATTGACTGATAATTTTTAATTGGTAAATCATCAGGTAATTCTGAACCAAAATGAACAACTAAATAATAACCTCCAATTTTATAAAGAACCTCTAAATCTTCTTTTAATGAAGCAATTATTCTATTTCTTAAATTTTTTTTTAATAAACCAGAAATAGAACATGTATATGAAGCATGAGCAATTGGAATTAAACGTTTTTTTTTAACTATTTCTCTAATAAATGTTAATTCATCATCTGTTAATTTAGATTGCCTAAGAAATAATTTTGGAGATTTAACAAAGAATTGATAAGGTTGTCCATCTTCAAGTGATGAATAAAATGATTCATCAGTAATTTTTCCTAATTGATGTTTTCCAATCATTTTTAATATTTTTGATATTTTAAAAAATAAATTTCATTTATTAAAAATAAAAAAAATGTTTTCCAATATTGCTAAATGCCCAACATGTGGACGTGGTTTACTTGAGTTATATACAATTTATGATAATGAAATCGGAACAATAAATAATGAAGCAATAGATAAAATTTTAGATGAAAATAATAAATTAATTACAAATAAAAAAATAATAGATTTTATTGAAAAATATAAAATTAAAGATTGTTGTGTTAGTATTATTATTACTCGAAACAATTATTGTAAAGAAATGTCTCGTAAAATTTAATATTTAAATATCGATTGACATTTTGTACAAATAAATGAACATCTTAAAGTTTTTAAATTTAAATCTTGAATAAGAATATCATTGCCACAATTATTAGGACATTTAATTTTTTTTCTGGCATAAATTGGGATATCTTCTAATAGAGGAATACTTCCAATTGGTGATGGTTCTTGTTGTTTTATTTTAAATAAAAGAATTTCATCTTTATTAGATGATATATTTTTTTTACATGTCGGACAATAATAAATTAAATCTTTATTTAATTCTATTGCTTGAAATGAAGTTCCGCATTTATCGCAAAATTTAATCATTTTTTTATTTATTTTTATAAATTAAAAATTTTTTTTTGTTTCTTAAAAATAGTTTATTAAAAAAATAAAAAATGGAAAGTTTTAGACCTCCTAAATTATTTGGTATAGATAAAAAATTAAATGATATTAAAGAAAAAAATTTTAAAGAACAACAAAATTTTGATAAAAATTATGCTATAGTTAATCTTGTAAGTCCTTTTAATCTAAATAATACAGCACAAATTTATTTAAATTATTTAGTTGGAGATAATAATAAAGCAAAAGATATAATTAATACTAATATTTTGATTCATTATGGATATTTAAAACCTGAACAATGTGATTCATTTGTAGAAGAACAATATGTTGAACCAATTACTGGTTTTGTTAGTTGTAAACCAAAAACTTATATTCAACAAGAAAGAATAGATTATTTAGAAGATGTAAACAATATAAAGGAAAATGCTCTAATAGCGGAACTAACACGAGAAGAAAATAATTTAAATCCAAAATCAAATATAATTGATGAACGTAAAAAAATGTTAAATAATTTTTTAAAATCAAAAGAAGAATATAAATTAGCAAAAGAACAATCTTCACTATTTAATAAAATGTATCCAAATCAATATGAAGTATATATAAATAAACTTTATCATGCTATTGCTCAAAAAAAACCAATAAGTGGAAATTTTGATTGCCCATTAGATAATGATCCAAATATGATTAATACAGAAAGAGTTATTCTTTCTGATGGTTCTGCTATTTGTCTTAGTAAAAATAAACTTTCTGTTAAAGATCTATTTGGAAAATATATTAGGCAAGATAATGTAGATGAAACTTTAATTCAGAAAATAAAAGATGTTATGGATTTGTTTAAGAATATGGATGAAATAAGACAAGATAATATTTCTGATGTTTTATCTCTTCTTCATAAAAAAGCATCTATTAATTCAATGAAAGATTTAGCAAATAAAGTTCCAACAAATGTATTAAATAATAAACTTTTAAATATTGTAAATAAAGATGATGATTTAAATGCCATTCTTCCTGGAATGTATTTAGGAATGAGAAACTTTTTCCCTGAATATTTTGCTAAAAATTTTAATTTTAGAGATTATGTAAAATTCATGTATGGAGAAGAGAAAAATATTAATACTGTTCTTGAAGAAATTAATCAAGGAAAAAATATTATTACTGGAGGGGGAAAAAGAAAAATAATTCCTTTGGATAAAACTAAACATACAAAATTAACTAAAAAAAAATATATGTAAAAAATCTTTACATAAATCCTACAACATTATCAAAAAATTATTAAAAGATATATTTAAAAAATAAAATAAATATTTTTTCAATAAAAATAGCAACTAAAATGTCGAAAAAAAAAATAACAAAAATAACTAAAAAAAAACAATTAAAAGAAGATTTAACTTTTATTTCTGAAGATCTAAGAATTAAAACATGTAAAAATATTTTTATTTTAATAAAAAAATTAATCCCATCAAATTTTGATTATAAATCTTATGCTAAAACTAATTCGATGCTTTTTGATACTGAAAAATTTCTACAATTAAATGTTATTATTGAAATGTCAAGAATGATAGAATATGAATATTATAATTATTCAATAAAAAACAAGGCAAATAATATAAATACTAAAAATATTTATTGTGATCAAATATATACTTTTATTTCAAATATTAATTCTACAAATTATATTCAAAATAAAGATTTTATTAATATTATAACAGATTCTAATTTTAAAATTAAAGAAAAAATACCATTTAAATTTTGTTATGATTATAATCCTACACGTTCAAAAGATTTATTATCTGAAATTAAATCATCAGAACATTCATCTAAAAATTTAAGTTTTATTTCTTCAAATGAAGAATGTAAAAGATGCGGAAAAAATAAAATAACAATTTCATCTAAAATGTTAAGATCATCAGACGAAGGATTAACTACTATTTTTGAATGTTTAAATTGCGGAGCACGTTGGAAAAAAGATAATTAAAGAGCCCCGAGAACTCGCGTCAGAGCCCCGAGGGCTTGCGTCAGTTAATTAACAATAAATAATTTCAGAAAAAAAATTTATAATTAATATATATTAAATATTTGCTTTATTTTTTTTCTTTTCTGAAATAATTCTTTCAATAACTACAGATTTTTTTTCAGGAATAGTAATATTTGATATAATTTCTTTTTTTTTAATATTTTTCTTAATTTTTTTTTCTGGTAAAGATTTTATTATTTCTGTATCTTGAGAGTTTGATTTTTTTTCAGATAAAAATTTAATTATATTATCTATATTTGTATTAGTCATTTTAAGCGCTTTAAGTTCATTAACTATATCAGGAAAAATAGTTATCTTTTGGGATAAATTAAAAATAGTTTCATATTTATTAAATAGTATTTCTGCTTTTTTTTCTCCGATTGTTGGAATTTCTTTAAATAAAGATAAATTATATCTTTCTGGATTTATCTTATCTACTTTTTTACCACCTATTAATGATAATTTAGTTATTTCTTTTTTTGGATCTACATTTATATTTATTTTTTTACTATATCTTAAAATTAATGCTAATGTTTTTGTTAAAGATTGTGTTATCTCATAAAAAATTCCATACTTAATAATTAAACTCGAAGTTATCCCGGTTAAAACATTTTCAGAAATAATTGTATAATCTGGAGATTCTAAAACATAAACAATAATTAATTTTATTCCTTTTTTCTCAAAATTATTTTTTAATTCAATCATTCTAAATAATTGATCATGATATCTTTTATCTTTAATTGAAGCAGATAAATCTTTAAATGTTTTTCTTTCTATTAATATATGTTTTTCCTGACCATCAATTTGTATATCTCCAACTTCTAGTTGTGAAGTATTAATAGTAATTTTATTTTCAGAACAAAGATTAATTAAACCTAATTCCCTATTATCAATTGTTATCATTTTAAAATATTCAAAAAAAAATTAATTTAGAAAAAATATTATAAAAATTTTTATGTTTTATTTTTATCATTATCTGAATGTTTTGATTGAATAACATTTTCAATATTAGAATTTAAACCAAATTTTAATTTAATTTTTCTTATTATCATTTTTATCAAAAAATAACATATTAAAATTATAATAGCAGTTATTAATATATGATTATATGACGAAAAAACATACTTAATAAGATTAAATCCTCCACCTAAAAATTTAATAGTATTTTCTTCTATTTTTTGAGAAATAGAATAAAAAGATTTAATATTTATTATTTCAACAATTCCTTTTAAAATCTCAATAGTAACATCGTCAGTTAAAGTATTTTGATTTTCATTAAATTCTAAAAGAACAGCATGAATTTTTGGAGAAATTTTTTTTAGTTCTCTCTGAATTGAATTAACTTCATCTGTAGCAATTTCAGAAAAAACTTTATTAAATTTTTTATTTAAATCATTTAAAAAATGTTTAGAATCATTTTGATTAAATTTATTATTATAAATTACCATCATAGAATCTTTATTAAATGATGCATATTTATCCGGAAATGAATGACATTCGAGAATATAAATTTCATCGTATTTTTTTGACAATTCTTCAATGTCTTTATGTAATTTTTTTCTCCAATCAGATTCAATAGCAGAATCTCTATTATAATCCATATCTGATCTATAAGCATCAGAAATTAATTTTTTATTTGGAATAATTCCGCCATTAAGAATTTCTTCTAATCTATCAGAAATAAATAATGCTCTTGTATCACAAGTTCTATAATTAACATCATAGCATTTAGAATGTGGAGCAATAACATAAATAAATTTTTTTGACATTTAAAATTGTTTTTATATCTTTTAAAAAGAAAAAAAGTTATTTAAAAAAAATAAACTAAATTATTTATCAATGGAAAAAGCTTTTACTGATCCACAAAAATGTCAAATAATTGCTTTAATAATTAATTTTCTTGAAGAACAAAATATTAATACAGGAAATTTAAATGTTAATGATTATGCAGAATTATTATATAATGAAAAAAATATTCCGTTTGAAATAAAAATATTTAATAAAAATAATTAATTTTTATAATTAAGTTAAGATATTTTTTAATATATTTTAATTTATCAATTAATTTTCTTTAATCAAATTTAAAATAATTTTTATTGATATGTTTTTGATATCTTTATCTGTCAATTCATAAGTATTTATTTTAGTTATTTTTGATTTATCTTCAATATTATCAAAAATTATTTTATGCATTTGTCCTATTTTTTTTAAATAATCTAATGAAACAGAATTTTCATAATTAATTGCTCGTTCATTTTTAAATTTAAAACATTCTTCTGCTTTTCTATTTATAAAGATTATATGATCAGGAAGTAAATCTTTATTTTTAATTTCATTTAATTGTTCATTTAAAATTATAAATTCATCATCTGAAATTTCAGAATTTAAATAATGATTAAGAGCAAAAGCATAATTTCCATAAAATGATCTATCAATAATTATTAAAGATTTTTCAGGATTTATTTTTATGATATTTTCATTTTCATTTTCATTTTCTAATTTTTCTATTTCCTTTTTTAATTGATCAATTCTTATTTCTTGAAATTTTTTTTGTAACATAAAAGCAATTGATTTATTTCCTAAATAATAATCTCTTAAATCTCCTGTTGGCGGGTTTTCATAAAGCGCTTTGACATCATTTCCATTTATTGAAAAATATTCAGACAAAAATTTAGTTAATGTTGATTTTCCTGCTCCTATATTTCCATCAATAGCAATAATTTTATAATTTTTTTTAATATTTTTATTGAATTTTATTTCTGGTATTATATTTGAAAAGTTCATTTTTAATTTAAATATTCTTTTTATTTGTTATAAAAATTAAATTTGATTTTTTAAAACATAAAAAAAATGAAGTGTTATATTTATAAAAATAGAGAATCAACAATAACTGATTTAAATAATAAATCATTTATTGAAATAACTAAATATAATATTTCAAGGCATCTTTTAACTTTACAAAAAGCAAATTTCGAAAATATAGCAAAATGTTATTTATTCGATGATTTAAGCGTTATAAATAATAGATATAATTTATTATTTTTTATTTTGAAATATTTTAATGAATTACAAATAACACTTAAAGAAATTGATTTATATTTTATAACATTAGATGAAAAAGTAGAAAAATTAATAACTAATTATTTTTCTGAAGCAATAATAATAAATTTAGAATCTAAAAATTTAATTACAAATCAAATTAATTATATTTTTCTGAAATCAAATATTGAAAATTTATCTTTAAGTCAAACAATTTCTGATATTATAACTAATATTTTAAATGATACTACATTTATTAATCCTAAAATAGTTGTTTATATTTCTAATCCTAAATTATTTTATAAAATTAAAAATATTTTAATTAAAACTTTTGAAAATATTGATGATATTATTTCATTAGGAATTGATATTTTAGATAAATCATTTAAACAAATTTATTTTCTAACTCATTGTCCAAAATTTAATTATAGATTATCAAAAATTACACATATTATAGATTCTTTATTAATTAAAAATTCTATATTTGATCCATATTCAGAAACAAATATTGAAATCGATATTCCTATTTCTTCAACAAAAATTTTAGCGCATCAGCAAATAAATATTAATGGAGATTTACCTAAATTTTATTATGTTCTAGCACCAGAAAAAATATTTAATAATCTACCAACAATTTATGAACATTCAATAATTAAAAATAGTCAGGATAATACTACTAATATTTTATTTTTATTATCTTGTAATCCTTCTTTAGTTTCTTCTCAAATACTAAAATTAGGAAAAATTGACTTAATGATTCCAATTATTGATAGATTATATATTTATGCTTTTAATAATTTAATAAAATTTAAATTTATGAATTCTGATTATCAATTAAAAGATTATGGAAATTTAGCAAGTAAATATTCTCTTTTAGTTGATGATATTAGATATATATCAATGCTTTTTTTAGGAAATGAAAAATTCAGTAAAAGAATTTATAATTTATTTCTAATTAAAATGTTTTATTTCAGAAAAAAAAATCAATATAAATATAGTTGGTGTGATATTGATAATTTAGTTGAAATTTTAGATAATCTTAAAGAAGATTCAAAAAAAAATGCTATTGAATATTATTTTGATTTAATTGATTGTGGAAAAAATATTTTTAAAACAATGGATAATTATATTGAGGTTAATGAATTTAATGATTTTTTAAAATCTTTATCATTTTTTCCTAAAACAATGAATGAAAAAACTAAAGAACCTATAGATAATTTTTCATATGATTTGATTTTAAAAACAACAATAAAAAAAAATAAAACAGGACGAATTAAAAGATATATATGTTTTGCTATTAAAGATGATAAAATATTATTTTAAAACATCATTATTATATAAAAAACTTTAATTAATATTTTAATTTTTTAATATATCAAAATCAAATCTATCTTCTATTTTAAAATATGATTCAACAATATTAAAATTTTCACAATCTATGCAATGATTATTTATTTCTGTTTCTGATGAATTTTTAATTAATTTTAATGTTCGTGCTGGGCCAAATCCTGGAATATTTTGTGAAAAATCAGTTCCTAATAAAATAGCAAATTTTCTAAATTGATTTTGATTAAGATTTGTTTTTTCTAAAATTTCAGATAAATCATAATAAGTTATTTTTTTTTCTGATGGTAAAATATTTGTTATTAAATATGGGGATCCAAACACTAAAAAGTCAGAATCAGAAGAATAAATAGATTCAATAATTCCTTCCTTTAACATTTTACCTAATAATAAATCTCCATCTGACTTACTTTGAAATACTTTAAAATCATTTTTTTTTAATAAATCAATTATAGTTTCAAAATCATTTTGTTTTGGTTTATGTAATTGATTTTCTTTTTTATTTTTTTTATCTGTTAATTCAGACAAAAATTTAAAATCAGGAATATCATTTATTTTTTCTTCAAAATAATTTATAATTATTTCATTATTTAACGATAAAAGTTTATTGGTAATTAAGTTCAAATTTAAATCCCATATTAAATCAAATTCATTTATATAATTTTTTTCTGATAAATCAGAAATAAATAAGTCTAACCATTCTTTATTTATATTATCATTATTTATTTGATTTAAAATATCATTACAATCATTATTTTCTTCAATAGTAATTTTTTTGACCGATTTAGTTATTTGAGATTTTTTATTTATTATTTTATTTATTTTATTTATTAATAATTTTTTTTTCTGTATTGATAAATTTGTATTTAAATCTATTAATTTTTCAGATAAAATATTTTCATTTTTTTTTCGTTTATCAATTGTATTTGATTTAATATCTAAATGTTCATTACCATCAAAAATTAAATATAAATCAAAACCTAAATTAGTTATATTTTTCAATTTTAAAAGCAATATTTTAATTGAATTATCTGTATTTGTATTTGTTGTGAATATTTTATTAATTAATAAATTCATATCAACTCCTATTTTTTTATATTTAAATTCACTAATATTTACTGTATGCTCATTTATTTTAAATGATTTTTTTAAATAAACTAATAAACCTTTAATTCCCATTTTTAAATTAATTAAATTTTTTTTTTATTTGTTAAAATATAATTTTATTAAAAAATGACAACTAATCCTGATATTTTTTCTGAATCAACATTTGAAAAAATCATTTTAAATCCAGATATTTATTTAAAATTTTATAATAATATTAATGATTTATTAAAAGAAACTATGGTAAATGTTGATAAAAATATGCTTAATACAATTGATTTAATAGCAATTTTAGAAATGTTAAAAAAACGTTTTACTAATAATACACAAATTATAATAGAAAATCAAAATAAAGATTATACAAAATTTATTAGTAATGAAAACAATATTATTCAAACTCTTTTAGCTTTTATAGAAAATTTAACAAATTAAAAAATAAAAATATAAAAAAATTTTTTTTTATATAAAATAAGAAAAAGTATTAAACAAAAAATGGATTTAGATTTTGATTATGAAAAAATTTTATTAGAACCTTCGATGCTAGATAAATTTTCTAATTCTTATTTTAGATATTTAAGTAATTTATTAAATAGTTCAGAAATAAAATTAGATAATCTTATTAGTAGATATAATTTTGTTAAATCATGTGCTAAAAATGTTCAAACAAAAATTGAGATTGCTCATCCAGAAGTAAAACCATTATATCAAAATTATTTTAATTTTTTAGATTATATTTTGAAAAGAGCTTTTGTTGATTATGATTTAGGTAATGAGACATCAAAAATTAATACATTTATTTCTGGAAGTGGAGAAAATGGTTCAGATTTATTTATTGTTGAAAAAAAAGAACAAATACCTGAATTTAAAGTATTTGATCAAACTAATATTAAAAATTATTATATGGGAGGAGGATGTGAAGATAAAACTTATTTTTCTGGAGGAAAAACAAAAAAAACAAAAAAAAAGAAAAATATTTCAGAAATAAATAATAAATCATCATTTAATATTGAAAAAACAATTGAAAAAATTTTAAATAAACTTTAAATAATTAATTTTTTTTTAAATTATTTTAATAATTAAGAAAATTTTATCATTTTTTTCCTGAATTAATGAAATTTTTTTTCCATAATAATTATTTTTAAGTATATTTGAAATATTTTTTTCTTTAAAAATACCAATAGAATATAAATTTGTTATTTTTTTATAATCTAATTTATCTTCAATATTTTCTAAATAAGAATCTTCTTTTGTATCAATATAATAATTATAATCTGAATCAATAAAACATGTTGATGTAGAAGAACATTCAACGGAAATTAATTTATTTTCAAATTCATATTTAAATTTTATAACTTCATATTTATTATTTTGTTCATTATATATTCTATAATAACAAAAAACTTTTTTCATATCATCGGAAAGTAAAACAAAATTATCTGTTCCAGTTCTATATGTTATCCAATTTTCATCATTATTTTCTTCTCGCAAAATATCAAAAAATTTATCATTGATCAAATCCTGCTCATAATAAGAAGATTCTAATTCTTTTTGAGTATAACATATTTGTTTTGTTTTTTGATAATCATACATTACTTGTTCATAACCATTTTCAGAAAACCATTTATCTTCTAATTTAACAAATCTATATATATCTCCATCTCCAATAGTTATAAATTTAAAAAAAGCCGTAATATTTTTATCTTTAACAAAATCATGTTTTAATATAATAGGATAATTAAATGAAGTTGCAAGATATGAAAATAAATCATAATTAATTATTTTAATATAATTAGGGAACATTTTTAAATTTTAAAAAAAAAATTACTTTTTAATAAAATTTTTATATTAAAGTTGTAATTTCAACTAAATCATTATCTTTTAAAATTCCAATAATAAAATATTTTCTTTCTTGTTCAGAAATAGAATTATCATCAAATATATAATCTAATTCAATTAAATCTTTATCCATATTACATATTTTTTCTATTTCTTCATCATTAATTTTTTTCTGATTTAAAATTTTTATTTCAATTAGACTATATACATTATTAATTATAGATTTGTCAATTTTTGTCTGAATAAAAAATTTATCAATAAATAATGAAAAATAATATTTAAAATTTAACAAAAATGAATCAATATAAATAATAAATTTAAATAATAAATTTTTAAACATTTTTTTTCTGATAATTTTTAATTTAAAAAAAAATAATTTACATGTTTTCATAATTAAGAAAGATTTCTTATAAACTTTTAACGAAAGAAATAATTTCTAAAATTCATCATTAAATCAGAAGGAATAATTTTACGAGAAAGAGATTCAAATGTTTCTCCTTCTAAACGTTGTTTAATAAAATAAAGAGCATAAATTCCACAAACATTTGTTGAAGAATTTTGTTGTTTTACTGAATAAATTTTAAGATTAAATTTTCCATATATATTTTGTAATAAATTAGAATAATTTATAATTTCTTTTTTTGGATTTTTACCGAATGAATCATAATGTTCAATTGTTTTATCGTTTTTAAGATTAATAAAAACTGCTATCCAATGAATTCCTGAATTTGGATAATAATCTGTATTATAAATAAAACATAAATTATCATATTTTTCTGGTAAGTCTTTAGTTAATGGGAAAACATATTCTTGTTTATTTGTCGTTATAAAATCAACATACCAAGACTTGAATAATTTAGATCTTTTAAATTTTTTAGCATAACTTGAAAGAACTTGATCAATTTCAATATTAGTTAATAACCAATCTTTAGGTTCATTTTTTGGTTTAGGTGGTTTAAAAGCAGTATTAATTAAAGTTTTAAATTCATTATCATATCTTTTATTTGTAATTTCATTAATATTTTCTAAAATTATAATATCATTTTCTGAAGATGGAGAAAGATTTTTAATTTTTTCATGTAATTTATTTTTAGATAAATCTGTAAAATTTTTTTCTGGTTCAATAAAATTAAGAATTGAAATCAATTCTGTTTCATTTAAACAAGTTATGTTATAATCATTTCTATCATAACTACACTCTAACATTTTTTTAATAATTTTTTCTCTTTATTTATTAAAAAATTTTTTTTTTCTTTTAAAAAAAATAACTAGTTTTTAAAAATGTTCGAAATCGGAAAATTAAATATTGAAAAAACTAAATATGATAGTCCAATTATTGATGGTTGTAATAATATTATAACTAAATTGGTTGTTGTTATGGAAGAACTTCATAAATTAGTTTATGGTTTAAAACTTAATCAGGAAAAAATGTTAAGTTTTGCTCAAAATATAAATACTGAAGAAGATATTATCAATGAATTTATTGTATTATTTGATAAAACAATTATGAAAATAAATTCATCCAAAATAGAACAAAATAAATATGTTTTGTTTTTCTATACTATCAATAAATTACTTACAAATTTAAGGAATTATTATGAAGTTATTTCATATATTGAACTTTATAAACATTCCACGTTAAAAGATACATCTACACTTGTTTTATTTAATCATCCTGATTATATTAAATTTAAAAATAGTATTATTTCACATCCAACATATTCTAGTCTTAAATATAAGTATTCAGAAATAAAAGAATTAGTAATTTTATCCTTTAATGAATTAATTTCTTCAACAAAAGGAATTATTGATAATAATTCTGATTTAAATAAAATTATTGCTGAAATTTCAAATTCTGCCCTTGTTTCAACATTAACTACAAAAGCATTAAAAAATTTTAAAATTTTAAATTTTATTGCTCAATATAATGCTATTATAGGTTCTAAAATTGATGAATTAGGGCTTATAACTATTTCTGGCGGATATAAAGAATCATTAGGAATGTTGATTCAACAATATGAAATATTACAACTCGATTTTGATCCAACTTTTATTGATAGTTTTAGAAATATTTTAACTCTTGATGATTTATATAAGAAACATAATATTATACTTGATAGCATAATTATTGAAAATAAAAATCTAAAATACAAATCAGCATTTATTAAAGATCAAGATAAATTAAAAAATTGGGTTAAAGCAAAAGAATTTATTAAATACAAACTCGATCAAACAAAAAGAAATAATTTAATCAATCAATCTTATGAATCAGGAACAAAAATAATTGATATTGCTGATAATATTTTAACACAAGGAAAATCTATTAGTAGTTGTGCTATGACAAATATTAAAAATTTGAAAAAATGTTTTGAAGATGAAATTTTTAATAATAAACTTAATTTAACTGGAGCACAACATGCAATTAATTTATTAACAAGGCGACAAAAAACTTTTAAAGATACTAAAGAATATGTTACTGTTATAAATATGTTAATCAAATATATTGAAAAATTAACAAAAAATATGACAAAAACAGTTGCTATTCAACAAATGAATTATGGCAAAAAAACTGTTGATACTATTAATACTGAAATCAGAAAAAAAATTGATGAATTAAATGATTTGAAAAAAAATCTTACAGATATAAGCGCAGAAAATGATATGTTTTCTCAAACTTTATCATCTGACGAATTTATTAGAAATACTCCTTTTTCATCAATTTCAACAGTTATTCCTGGAAATGAAGAAGAAATTCAAACATTAACATTAGAAACAGCGAAAGAAATGCTTTCAAACAAAAATCCAGTAGACAATCCTATTACTAACATGTTAAATACAATTCAAAGAAATCCTATTAATTTTAGTGGAGGAAAATCCAATATTTTACATGGAAAAATAAAACAAAAACCAGAAAAAATTATTAAAGGTTCTGGACCAGAAAATAATATTAATATTTTAAATATGTTAAAAACAATTAAAGATTTTGAATCTAAAGGTAAAAAAGAAGAAGAAACAATTAAAACATTAGAAGAAGCATACATTCAATTATCTAAAGATATTTCAGATGAAATTGGAACAAGTAGAGAAGAAAAAGAACGAAAAATAATACAACTTAAAATAAAATTAGATAAGACAAAAAAAGATCAAATTGACATAATTAGAGGAGAAAATTATGGTAATGCGTTTTATAAAAATTATGTTAATCTTTATATTCAAACTATACTTTTAATTATAATTGATTTAATTGATTTTAATATTAAACATGAAATTATTCGTATCAATAATGAAATATATTTTTCTGAAAAATTAGGAACAAATCATAAAGCAAGAATAATAAATGCTCATATTGAAGAAAAAAGCAATCTTCAATTAATGATTATTTTGAAAAAACAATTTACTCAACTTTATGAATTTGCGATAAAAAATAGAAATAGTTATACTCTTCTTTATGAAATTTATATACGATTAACTTCTGATACAAAAGATATTAAAATAGAAAAAAATATTATTAGTTATAAAAGTTTATCATCAAAAGAAAAAGTATTAACAAAAAAGCAAAATTATTTTAATACTTTACAAAGTCATAATAACGTGGTTTTGGATGATGATAATTTAAAAACTTTAATTGAAATTCTTAATAAAGTAGTAAAAAGTAATGAGGGTAATAATATTGCTTCAAATGGTTTTTTGACGGATGAGAAAAATATTGACGCATTTTTTGTTGTTGTTGCTGATAATGTTTTTGTTAAGAATAATAATGATAATACTTATAATATAAACGCTAATAATAAAAATTTTGCTGAAACAGTAATAAATGGTTTTAATTTAATTGATTCAGAAATAGATGAAACAATAATAGAAAATATATATGATAAAAATACGTTATGGGTTTGTTTTGTTCGTTTCGAACAAGTTATTGAAAAATTTAGTATATATTTAATAAATAAAAATAATATTGATTTAATTAAAATATTATTTAAAGAACGTAATTATGAAAATTTTTCACAGGAAATGAATTTTTCATTTGTTAATCAATTAGAAACAAATATTTATAAAAATATTACAAATTTTAATGATATGAAGTTTTTGATACCCGATGATGTTGTTGAAATAGTTAATAAAACAGTTAAAAAAATTGTTTTAAAAACAAAAGATGGAAATGAAATAAAATATGTTAAGAATGGTGAAGATGCTAAAACAATTATAATTGACGTTAATTTATATAAGTTACCAATTATAAATAAAAATATTAATGAAGTATTTGGTATTACAGAGAATACACAAAAAAATGTTTTAAATAATGTTATTGAAGAATTAAATAATTCTAGAAAATTAAAATTAGCAATTAATGAAAATATTGATGAATATTTAAATTCTAATGCTACATTAATTAATGGTATTAATGTATGGATTAATTCAATATTTGATAATATTAATATATCAAATGAGGAAAATAAATTTACAATGGAAACATTTAAAGTTAGATTTGAATTTATTAAAAATTGTTTTTCAGCATTAAATGTATTATCAGAAAAAATATTAATATTTGAACCGAATTATACTCAAAAATGGCAAATTAATACATTTAATGAAGTCAAATTTAAAATAAACGAAAATGAAATACCATTTTATCTAGGATTATTTTATGATGAGAATGATGCTCCGACTGAATCTACAACTGCTTTTGGTTCTGGTTTATTAACAGAAAAAGAGCCTATACAAGAATCTCAAGAAAAAGAAGAAGATTTAGATGAAAAATTTAATAAAATTAAACAAGATTTTCAAACTATTTATGGCGGAAGGGCCTTTAAAAAAACCTTTAAAAAAGGTTCGCGAAAATAAACCTTTAAAAGAGCCTTTAAAAGAGCCTTTAAAAAAGGCTCGCGAAAATAAACCTTTAAAAGAGCCTTTAAAAGAGCCTTTAAAAGAGCCTTTAAAAAAGGCTCGCGAAAATAAACCTTTAAAAGAGCCTTTAAAAGAGCCTCGCGAAAATAAACCTTTAAAA
>Ga0208375_1000304_pt1 | contig 77326 bp, 74 predicted proteins | sample RifOxyD1_FD_184038 | JGI IMG/M metagenome (GOLD analysis project Ga0208375, IMG submission 184038) | Soil microbial communities from Rifle, Colorado - Rifle Oxygen_injection D1 (SPAdes) | ecosystem: Environmental > Terrestrial > Deep subsurface > Rock core/Sediment | place: Rifle, Colorado... | reverse complement strand
CGTCTTCGAGTATATTGAAGGCTTTTACAACCGCCATCGGCTTCATTCAACTTTGGGCTACAAAAGTCCCGAGGAGTATGAGATGCTGTTGGCCAATTAAGGACTCTACGAAAGTGGGGCAAGCTCAGAGGTTTCTTGGCCTGCGCTGGAATAAACTAACGTAGCCCCAGGTTGGCCGGGCGATGAAGAAAGATGAACATTTGGGAGAACTTTGGAGAACTCCCCTCTTGCTCGACATACATGTTTCAAAATGCGTGCGTAGCCAGATTTTCCCGACCCATTGCCCCCATAAATCACATTTAAACCCTGCTTTTCGAACTTTAAGCATTGATTTTCAGCGATCATATTCACATTTTGAAGGTCTTTAAGTTCTTCAAGGGTAGTCAGTGCGCTAGTTTTAGGGTCACTTGGAACATGTGATGTCAATAATGGCTTTGCTTCAGGCGCTGTGATACCAGGGATGCCATTTTCTTTTTTCATCATGCAGTACAACTCTTCATAGTCATCACTTGCCAATCCTTCTGGTTTGTCAAATAAGCGGCGAAGGGCATCGCGCTGCCAAGAAGGAAGTTTTTCAGACCAACTTATAATCTCGTGAATCAGTGCCATTTTTTTCCAAAGTGATACATTAACCGGTCTTACTCACCGAGCTAAACCTTAAACACCTTCATCACCTCATCGCCCAGGTGGTTGATCACTTTGACGGCAATGCGATGGGAGGTGGGTTTGGGGAAGGGGCGGGATTGGGAACGGTTGAGGGAGGCCCAGGCTTCTTCGTTGATTTCGGCCTTAAGCGTGGTTTTGAGCGCCTTGTAAGGGTCGTTGGCACCCAGGAAATAGGCTTGGCGGACAAAGAAACTTTCTTCGTTGTAATCGGTGTCGATGAACCAGCAGGCGATGCCTTCGGGGCCGTCGCTTTGGACCTTGCCGGTGGCGGGGTGGAAGACATCCACTCCGTTGAGTTTGACAATGATTTGACCGGCGGGGGCCTCCAAAATCTCCAGGTCCGGCTCGCCGAAGATCACAAAGAGGTTGCCCTTGCCCGTGTTTTTGAGGTCTTCGGCCATGTGCAGGTCGGCGTTCATCCGGGCTTTGAGGATCGGGATACGGCCTAGACTGTTGAATTCAGAGCTGTGGGCATCGTAGTTAAAGGCACAGGCGACCAAGACTTCAAACCCTGCGTCTCCGGCCTCCCTGGCGGCGGCGACCAAATCCCCACGGGCGACGGTGCCAAACTCGGGGCCGATGAAGATGGCCGCCCGCTTCTCGGTCTCCCCCTCCTCATACCTTCCCTCGGCGCAGATATAGTGACCCGGCCAAGGGGTCAGGGAAGTGAAGGTGATCTTGTCTTCCTTATGGGCCTGTTGGACCCCGGCGGTTTTGAGGTTCTCCAGAATCATGGGGACAAAGCCCAACTCGGCATCGGTCTGCCGCTGGGCGGCCTGGAGGGGGTCAATCAACTCATCGTTTTCATCCACCCCCATTGCCCGGTGGGGCGAGAGGCTTTCAACGGTGAAGGGACCGGCGACCCGGACCTTCTTTTTGTCTTCGTAAGGTTTGTCGTAGAGGTATTCCGATTCAGCCTTGGCGGCGATGCTGGCATCAATCTCCCGTTGCCGGGCGAGGCGGTTTTCCCACCACTTAGCGTGGGTTTCCAGGGCTGTTTTGGACCACTTGGCCCCAGCCTCACGGGGGACTTCCCATTCCTCCCACTTTTGGCCCAAGGCTTGGTTGAGCTGGGTCCGCAGGGGTTCCAAGACCTCTTGAAACCGGTCCCAGATTACATCAATCTCGGTATTGTTGGCGATGGACTTGAGGGTGACATGGGGAACCCGCTCATAAACAAAGCCATGCCGCAGGTCGCCGTGGGTGGGGGATTCGGAGGGGGGAACTTGGGTTAAAACCGCTTCCTTTTGCTGTCCTTCTCTGCTGTCTGCGAGCAGGTAAAAGGGATACCTCGCCCCCATGATCCGGGCTCTGGCCAAGGCCAAGGCGACTCTACTGGTGTCCAGGGTGATCCAGCGGCGGCCCCATTGCTCGGCCACATAGGCAGTGGTGCCGGAGCCACAGGTGGGGTCTAGGACTAGGTCGCCTGGGTCGGTGGTAAGAAGAATGCAGCGCTCAATAACTCTGGTGGTCGTTTGAACGACATACAATTTTGAGTCACCAAAGCCTGACTGTCGAGTATCGTCCCAGACATCCGAAAATGTTTGAAAACCAAAGTCAATAAAAGGTCTGACGAAACCCAAGGTTAGCCCAGAATAGGTCAGTCTTTGGGATTTTTTAAGCCGCTCCATTCCGCTGAAATTGGTTTTCCACCCTCCTTTTCCAGGGACAAATCTTCGACCTGAATATGGATACTCAAATGTCGTTGTTGTACTACCTGATTGTGAGGTAATGGGGTTCATACGAGATATTCGGTGAGGTTCTTTACCAGCTACCCCAAATAATCCATCCTCTGAAAAATCAAATCTAAAATTTCTATCTGCCTCTGCATCTCGCTTGAAGAGCAATCTCCTAAATTTTGTTTTGTCCTTGCATTTGGCAAACCATAAAATAAAATCACAAGTATTATCCAAAGCTTCCGATGCCTTGCCTGTTGTGGTCCTATAAACAATTTGGCTAATAAAATTCTCATCCCCAAACACCTCATCCATCACAGCCCGGACCCGATGGACATTCTCATCCCCGATCTGCACAAAGATCGAACCCGACTCGGTCAACAAGTCCCTGGCCACGGTCAACCGGTCCCGCAGGTAGGTCAGGTAGCTGTGGATGCCGTCCCGCCAAGTGTCCCGGAAGGCCTTGACCTGTTCCGGTTCCCTGGTGATGTGGTCTTTGGCTCCGTCCTTGACATCCCGGCTGGTGGTGGACCATTGGAAATTGCTGTTGAACTTGATCCCATAGGGCGGGTCAAAATAAATGCACTGGACCTTGCCCCGCAGGCCCTCCCTCTCGGCAAGGCTGGCCATAGCCTGGAGGCTGTCACCCAAGATCATCCGGTTGGTCCAGTTTTGGTCGTGCCGGTAAAAATCGGTCTTGTCCGCCCCTTTGGGGATGCCGTTAAAGTCGGCGAAGATGTCCACCTGTTCGTTGTCCGGCTCCAGGTCGGCCTGGGATTGGCGCTTGAGGTCGTCAATCAGCGCCTTGGGGTGGACCTTCTCCTGGATGTAGATGGGCGGGGCGGCAACGGCCAAGTCCGCTTGGTCCTGGGCATCCTTCCCTCGCCAAACCAACTGGGGGTCCAGGTCGGGGTTCCTGGGGTAACGGAGTGTCTTGACCCCCTGGTCCGCTTTCTTCATCACCGACTGGTATTCGGCGGTCGGGATGTTCTTTCTGGAAGCCTCCTCATGGGTGAAGGCCTCCACCTGTAGCTTTTCGGTTTTTTTGCTGCCTTTTTTTGCCATGTTTCGGTTTTGGTCAGGGGTCTATAGGGGGTCTGGTTTTTTTAGAGATTTTTTTCCTTCCGCTTTGATCCGGCGCTCTACCTTTTTCACATCTTCAGCAGCGGGCAAACTCTCCGGCTGTATCCCTCGTTCCAGCAGGGTCTTGCGGACTGCTTGGTGGTTGGTCACCTGTTCCTTGGAAATCTCCTTTTCTGTGGTCATCTGGTTTTGCCGGGCATTAAAGATCGTGATTTCAGAGGCAAAGTCCTTGGCCTTGATTATCAGAGTGGGAGCAAAATCCGCCAGAGGCCGGTTTTCTGGAACCTGCCACTGGGCCTTCATCTCTTTGGTGGTGCGGTTGAATAAGGCTTGATCCCCTTTGCTGCGGATCAGGGCAAAATCCTGATTGCCGCCCGTCTGTTCATAAATCACCGAAGACAGCTCTTTTTCCGTTTCCGAAAGTTTTTTGCGAGCCGAAACCCGTTCAGCCTCTAAGAACCGTTTTTCGATCAACTCCGCCTTACGGGTCTGCACCGCAAAGTAGGTCTGGGCAAAGGCGATTTCTTGTTTCTTAGGGTCGCTATTTTGGGCAATCAGGTAACAGGCGTACCGAGTCAGCAGGATATCCTCGATTTCTCTTTGTGTGCCTGAACCCAGACCAACCATTTTGTTAGCGTCAACAAAATGGTCTGATACCAAATGGTTGGAAACTTCACAGGCGGTTTTGGCCTTGTTGATGGCAGCCAAAAAGTTGCGCCATTCGGCGTAACCCAGGAGGTGTTGCAGATCTCGGGCAAACCAGAACTCCACCCCACCTTCGGTTTGCTGGGCTTGGGCCTCAAATTGCTGGGTTAAGCCGTGGATGGTGTCTCGTTTCATTCTTTAGCACTGAGAGTATTTTGAATCAGTTGGTTAAACTCTGCTTCGATCTTCGCTTCAAAGTCCGCTTCAATCTCATACACATCCCTAAACTCGGCGAAGGCCCAGCGGCCATACCGGCCTAGGTAATTCACCCCTGGAACCCAATAGGTCTCCATAGTTTGCTTCTTCACCTTGGCATCCTCGCCTCGAAAGCCCTTGATCTCTACGATCAGGTGCAAGGGGTCGGGTCGCCCATCGTCCACCAGGACAATAAAGTCGGGCCGATAATGGTGCAGGGTTGCCCCCAGTTGGTAGGGCACCTCTAGGCCCAGGTTGTGGTTCTTGACATAGGCTTTTACCTTGGGATGCGCCTCCGCCGCCCGGCAAAACTCCCCTTCCCAATCGCTGTCAAGGATCACCCAATTGAGGTGGCAGCGCTCCGAAGAAGTTGCCCAACGGGACTCTTTGGAGGTGTTAAAGTTGACATGGGCGGTAGTGCCGATGGGGTTGTAAGAATCCAAAACCGCCAGGATCGGGTTGGTGCCCAAAAAGGAGCGGGTGATTGCGGCGCTGATCTTTTCGCAGGCTCGGTCGGCCAGCTCTTTGTACATCAATAGGGCAGGGTAGGTCTTGCCTTTGCAGACTAGATAACTGTCCAGCCATTCCTTGGTGATCCGCTTGAGCTGGCCGAAAAGATGGAGCTTGGGTTCCTCTCCTTCGGAGCGGAATTTGTGAAAGAGCAGGTGGTTGGTTAGGTTCATCAACAAGGTCGAAGGGCGGACCTGTTCCAGGTGGTCCAGGTTAAGGTCCACCGCCTCACCGATGATCCCTTCATTACGAGTCCGGGTGGGGCCAACTAAGTCGGGGGTCAGCACCATCTCCGAATCAGCGGTAAAGGTTGCGGTCAACCGTTCCTCAGGCAGCTCAACCCGGTAGCCCAGAACCCTGGGGAAGCGAATTTCCAAACTGTCCCGTTCCGGGCGCATCGCTTTAACCTGGATGGTTTTTCTTGGCGGTTGGGGCGGACCCACCACAGGTTTGGCTGTGAAATCAAAGGGAATGCCCAGGACATCGGCATATTCGACATTAAACAGCCCTTCCTCGTTCAAGTCGTAAGACTGGCGGCGCAAAGCCCGGCCAATCACCTGTTCACACAAAAGCTGGGTGCCAAAGGCCCGAACCCCAAGGACATGGGTGACGGTGTTGGCATCCCAACCTTCGGTGAGCATAGAGACCGAAACCACGCAGCGAATCTCCCCACCCAGTTTGCCTTCCTTGCCCACCGTGTTCATTACCTCACGGAGCAGGTCTTGGTCGGTCAGTCCTTCGGCCTTTTGGCGGTCCCCGGTCCTTTCGACAATTTCCCTGCGAAAAGCTTCGATTTCGCCGGCGGCCATGTTGCGAAACTGCTCGTCCAGAGCCTCTCCAGACTCCAATTGCTCACTGTCGATCAGAAGAGTTTTGGGTCTTGGGTAAGGGTTGCCGTCGGCATCAAAGTTGGAGAAAAGCTCTAGGTGAGCGGGAACCCATTCGGTGCTGCCGTCCTCCTTGTCCCGGTTAAAACCGGAGATGTAATCGTAAACCAGTTTGGAGGTGGAGGTGTTGTTACAGACCACGATGAAGCAAGGGGGAACCTCAATCTTGGCCAATTGCCACAGCTCAAAGGTTTCGGCGTAGTGGCCGTACAAAGCTTCCAAGGCGGATTGCAGTTCCAAAGGTAAATTCAAAGGGTCCAGCTTGGCCGATTGGCCTCGACCCTTTTTGGGCATTTTTTTACCGATGTGATCCCAGAGGTTGCGGAAAACGGGGCTGTCTGTGCCGGGCAGATTGTCGGCCACGGGCACCCTAGGGAGCTTGACGATCCCGCATTCGATGGCATCCATCAGGGAAAAATCGCTCATGGTCCAGGGGAAAAGTGTACCTTCAGCATAACCGGAACCTCGGAGGAAAAAGGGAGTGGCCGAAAGGTCGATCACATTAACCAGTCCCAGGTTACGCTTTACGATTTCCAAACCGGAAATCCAGAGCCTTGCGGCCTCGTTGTTCTCCTTGGCCTCGTCCTTTTCTTCACCTTTGAGATCCTCAATCTCTTCCGCCCCCGGTTTTGCCCGGTAACAATGATGGGCTTCATCGTTGATGGCCAAGATGTTTTTCATCCCCATCAGCTCAGGCATGAGCCGCTTTAGCATCTGCCCTTCGGTTTCAAAGCTGTTGATCGCCTCACCCCGGCCTTGTAGCAAGGAACGGTTCCCTTTGGAGAGCCCCAACCGGTCCCTGAGCTTAAAGGCGTGATAGTTGGTAATCACAATCTTGGCCTTGGCCATTTCGGGGAGAAGGTCTTGGGGCACCAGCTCCCGGTTGGCGTAGTATTTTTCCGGGTCATTGGGCATCAAAACCCGGAGGCGATCTTTGATGGTCAAGCCGGGAGTGACGATCAAAAAGCCTTTAGTGAACCGGTCGCTGCTCGGCCTACGAACGGCGTTGAGCGTCTGCCAAGCGATCAGCATTGCCATGACGGTGGTCTTGCCCGCCCCGGTGGCCAGTTTTAGCGCCAGACGCATTAGGTCCGGGTTCGCTTCTCGATTGGCGCTGACTAAGTGATCCGTTAAGCTTTTTTCCTCCTTGCCGCCTCTGGAAGCAACCTCGGTAAGCCAGATCACCGTTTCCACAGCCTCAACTTGGCAGAAAAAAGGCCGAACCCCACTGAAGTCGTGGTGCCGCCAATGTTGAAGAAGCCGGGCAGTTTCGGGGGTCACCTTCCAATCCTTGGGGTTGGGTAAGGCCCGCCAATGAGCTACCTTTTCCCGGATCGAATTGATGATCTGACTGACGAAATACTGTTGTTCTGGGTTGGAGACCCCGGCCACATCTTGATAGCCAAAGACTTGCTGTTCCCCAGAGGCGGTTTTTTTTTGTTTCTTGGCTTTGGGAATGGGGCTGATGAACTCTGATTTACGGCGTTTTTCTAGGATTTTTTGGGTCGGCTGGCCAGTCTCGTCAAGCTCCCAATGCTTAGTGGGGGGCTTGTACGGAGAGTTGAGGATTGGTTTGTCAAAAAACGGGTTTTCCATAAGCTTTAGTTAAAAGGTGCCTCTTGCAAGTCAGTGCAAGGTAAATGGGGTTGGTTTTTAAAAATAACGCAGCCAATCAGGCACTTAATTGTTGAAGCACAATCCAAGTGCCTAAAAAAAGTCCCATGCTTATTGGGACTTTAGTCAAAAAGACCATTGGATTGCAAGGATTTTGTACTCTTCAGAGACCAAAGGTTCAACGAGCTGAGTCGGGGGATTATGCCGCCGTCGTCAAAACCCCCACCGCCCTCTGGGCCAACATTGTCCAGATAACTTTTTGCTTGGACGATCTTCCTGGTCTTAAATGCTCTGATTAATAGCAAAGAACCAACATATTCATCACCAACCGAATCATCGTCTCCTTCTGCGCCGGGGCGGACTCGGCCACCAGCAGGGCCAAGGCCGCAAGTCCCAGGTCGTTGATCACCGGGCTGCCGGTTTGGTCCAGCAATCGCCCGTTGCGGTTGAGGAAGTCCACGAACAGAAAGGCTCCGCTTCGCTTGTTGCCATCGGCAAAGGGGTGGTTCTTGATCACGAAATAGAGCAGGTGGGCCGCTTTGGACTCAATGCTGGGGTAGGCCGGTTCGCCAAAAGCAGTTTGGTCCAGGTTCCCCAAAATGGCGGCAAGGCCGTTGTCCCTTTCTTGGGCAAACAGGGCGGTCGCTTCCTTGCGGTGGATTAGGTCTTTTTTTAGGTTGGCAAGAGAAAGGCGGGCTTCCTCTAGGCTGGGCAGTTGGCCGCCCGGCTGGGTTTGCGGCTCGGTCAGCAGCCCTTCGTCATACCGCTGCAAGAGCAAAAAGGTCTGGGCGTAGCGAGTGACTAGCTCCACCAAGCCCCTGCCCGTCCTCTCCTCAAGTTCCGGGCTCTTCGCTACCCTTTGAACCAGCTTGAGCGCTGCTTCCAGCTCTTTGGCGTTTTCCTCGAATCTCTGGCGGTGGATCGTGTAACCCTTGGTCAGATGCTCCTTGAGAACGCCGGTCGCCCATTGGCGGAAGCGGGTTGCTGTACCGCTCCTGACCCGGTATCCGACCGAAATTACAGCATCCAGGTTGTAATATTCCAACTCCCTGGCGACCCTTCTCCTCCCTTCCTCTTGAACTGTTGCAAAATTTGCAACAGTTGCCCCTTTGTCCAGTTCGGCGGATTCGTAGATATTCCGAAGGTGGCGGCTGATCCCTGATTTATCCACCTGGAACAGGCCGGCCATTTGATTGAGGGTGAGCCAAACGGTATCCTGCTCCAAGCGTACCTCAAGATTCAACCGGCCATCCTCGCCAGGGTACAGCAGCAATTCCCCCAATTTTTTTGTTTCTTGGCCCTTCAAAGCCTTTCCTTTTTGTCTAACCGACTGGTAGCCCCAAATCCCCTTTCGCACGCCCCAGGCTAAAATAAGAGGGCTTCTTGTGCAAGTGGCAAAAGCAGACCCTTCTTTCGCCAAAAGAGCAGGCATGCCTTCTGCTTCTGCTCCGGCTTCTACCCCAAGCAAGAGCGCAAAAAACTTCCCATTTTCAGGTTGCCGATCAAATTTGATCAGCAAACCAAGCGGGGCGGGATGTTGTTGGAAGAGGATAGAAGTCTGAACCCAAGCCCGGATTTCCTTTATGGCCCCATTCCCTCCTGGCCAAGACAAAAAGGCGGAGATGAAAGGGAAGACACTCAACGCAATCGGCTTTGCTGCTTGGGCGGGAGTCATAGATTCGGCCAAGGTCCGCCAGTTGGGAATAGGCGGGGGAAATTCATCGTAATACGATTGTGCTACGGCGTGCTACATCTGTGCTACGGTAGTCTGCTGGTCCTTTTACAGCAAGGATATGCAGTGTATAGCGATGGTATACGGTCGCTATACGCAGGTTTGAGGATTGGGAAGAACTTTGGGGATCGGTTCGAGTATTTTTTTGAGGGAGGAGTAAAAGATTTTTCCTGCTCCTGGAATTGACAAGTTCGGGTCGAACCTGGGCAACCTGGGAGTGCTACCCGGTATCCTGCCAGTAGTCCTGGTTAGGCCTTTGTGGCTGGGCAACCGGAACATTTCGCCGGTTCCTAGCCCAAGGCCGGACTTGGAAACCATCCACAATAGGAGGTCTTACATGATTCCCTTTAAGTTCAAAAAACCGATTCCCGAAGGACGGGAACTCTGGGTCGGCGTGGGCTCGGTCATCCTAGGGACCTTATTCACCCGAACCCCCTTAGATCACCCGGTTTGGACCCAGTTCGAATCCTTCACTTATGCCGTCTTGGCATGTTTTTTCCCGTTGTATCTGATTGGCTATCTTTCCAGGAGGCCAGGATGGACCTGCTCCGAGCCGAAAGAACCTGTCCAAGAGGTGCCCCCGGTCTTGGGATTAGAGCCAGCACCGAAGGATGCATGGCTTCAGAAAGAGGTACAGCCCCAACCTTCCGAAATCGCTTTGACGGAATTGGAGAAGCGGTTGGACCATCTGGAAAGCGGGGAAAAGATAAAGCAAATCGTGGTCGAGGTGCTGGGGCATTTCTTCCCGAACGACTGGAAGGCCTTGGGGGAGCGGTCTCTGGCTCGGGAGATGATGCTCAACGAAAAAAAGGCTTCCGCTGTGTCCGGGAAAGCGGTCAAAACCCTGCAAAACGAGCGGACCTTAATGACCGGGATTCCCTACATCAAAGATGGGAATTTGGTTCGTTACCGTCTGGGCGACATCCTGGACTACTTGCAGGATAAAAAGCAGCGGTTCGGAAATTATTAAGACCCCGATCCTTTGACCTAAAAGCCGCCTGTTGTGCAGGGCGGACTTCCAACCTTTCCCTAGAGTCCCTGTCCTTCCCTGGTGTTGATTTCCCCAGGTTCCCTTTTGGGCTTTTCCAGCCAAAAAAAACTCCTCACCCCAAGACAAACCAATCCCGATTCCTTTAGGCTGAAACTTGGTTTTTTGGTGGGGAATAAGTGGGGAGCGGACCCCCAGGGAAACAGCCGATTTGGCCAAGAGACTGATTTTAATGGCGGGTTTGACGGGGTTCGAACCCGCGGCCTCCAGCGTGACAGGCCGGGAGGGGCAAAACAGCGGCATAAAAAATAAAAAAAAGGCCGAGAACCCAACCCTGGGCTTCCGGCCTTTTTGTTTTTTAGGCGGAGCAAACCTTAAGGCTTGTACACCTCAACCATCGCCGAGCCGATCTCCGCTGCCGTGGCGGCCACCCGAACCCCGGCCCGGGTCAAAGCATCGATCTTCGACTTGGCCGAGCCGCCCGAACCGGAGACAATAGCCCCGGCATGGCCCATCCGCCGTCCCGGAGGGGCGGTCTGGCCGGTGATGTAAGAAACCATCGGCTTGGTCACATATTCTTTGATAAAGTCGGCAGCTTCTTCTTCGGCGGTCCCGCCGATCTCACCGATCATCACGATCGCTTCGGTCCCTGGGTCGTCTTGGAACAGCCGCAGACAATCGATGAAGTTGGTGCCGTTGATCGGGTCGCCACCAATACCGATGCAGGTGGACTGGCCAAAGCCGTGGGCCACCAGTTGGGCAACCGATTCGTAGGTCAAGGTCCCCGACCGGGAAACCAAGCCTACCTTACCTTCCTTGTGGATGTGTCCGGGCATGATCCCGACTTTGCACTGGCCGGGGGTAATCACCCCAGGGCAGTTGGGGCCGACCAACCGGGATTTTCCGCCCTTGAGGGCGGCAGCCACGGCGATCATGTCGTTGACCGGGATGCCTTCGGTAATAGCGATCACCAGCCGAACCTCGGACTCAATGGCCTCCAAAATTGCGTCTGCCGCAAAGGCCGGGGGGACAAAAATCAGGCTGCAATCGGCACCGGTTTTTTCCACCGCATCTCGGACCGAATTAAAAACTGGGGTCCCTTCATGTTCGGTTCCGCCCTTACCGGGGGTAACCCCGCCCACCACTTGGGTGTTGCAGTAGGCCTTACAATTCCTGGCGTGCAGCGAGCCTTGTGCTCCAGTCAAGCCTTGCACCAGAATTTTGGTATTCTTATCAACCAATACGCTCATCGTTCCTCGGGGCCTTGGATTTGGTTAGCTTTTGCGGGTGGAGATTTCGACAGCCTTTTTGGCCGCCGGGCCAAAGCCACTGACCATGGTCAGCTTGCCTCCGAGCCCCGAATCTTTGATGATCTGGGCCGCCAGTTCGGCGTTGGTGCCTTCGAGCCGGATCACCACCGGGATTTCCAGTTTCACTTTTTTGAAGGCTTCCACCACCCCATTGGCGATGATGTCACACCGGACGATCCCGCCGAAGATGTTGATCAGGATGCAGTTGACGTTCGGGTCTTGGGTGATGATCCGAAAGGCGTTGGTCACCCGTTCCTCGTCGGCGGTGCCGCCCACGTCCAGGAAGTTTGCCGGGCTGCCACCGTAGGCCGCCAGGATGTCCATAGAAGCCATGGCCAAACCGGCACCGTTGACCATACAGCCGATCTTCCCGTCCAACTTGATGAAGTTGAGGTCGTGACCGCTGGCTTCCACTTCCGCCGGGTCTTCCTCATCCACGTCCCGCAGCTCCAAGGTCGGCTTGTGCCGGAACATGGCGTTACCGTCAAAGCTCATCTTGCAGTCCAGGGCCAGGATACGCTCATCCCCGGTGATGATCATGGGGTTGATTTCCAGGAGGTCGCAGTCCTCGGCCATAAAGGCCTGGTACAGACCGTTAAAAAAGCCGTGGGCCTGTTTGAGCACCTTGGGGCCATATTGGTCGAGCCCCAGACCGTAAGCGAGCCTAGTGGTCTGGAAGGGCCGCAAACCGTAAATGGGGCTGACCACTTCCTTCAAGATTTTTTCCGGAGTATGGGCGGCCACTTCTTCAATGTCCATCCCGCCTTCGGTTGAAGCCAAGAGGACCACCGATTTTTTGGCCCGGTCCACCAGCACGGAGAAGTACAGTTCCTTTTTGATGTCCATCCCCTCTTCGATCAGGACGGTCTTGACCCTCTGGCCTTGGGGGCCGGTTTGGTGGGTCACCAACTGCATGCCCAAGATCTTGGTGGCGTTTTCCTTGAGCGCATCCAAGCCTTTGGAAACCTTGACCCCGCCGCCTTTGCCTCGGCCACCGGCGTGGATCTGGGCCTTGACCACCCGAACCTCCCCGCCCAAGGTGGCTGCATTTTGCATCACCTCTTCGACCGACTTGGCCACATACCCTTTGGGAACACTGACCCCATACTTGGCGATGATCCCTTTGGCTTGATATTCGTGAATCTTCATCTGGTTTTTTTTCCGATTGGGGATGAAAAAGGGGCAGAAACACCCCTTTAAAAAAAAACTGGATCAGAGGCCCAGGTTGGCCACTGCCTCGTTGAGGGATTTAACCGTATCAATCGAGATCTGCAAGCGATCCCGCTCTGCTTGGGTCAATTCCAACTCCACCACTTCCACTACGCCGCTTCCGTTGATCCGGGTCGGCAGCCCTACAAACAAAGGCTCCTTGATGCCATATTCCCCTTTGGTCACCTTGACGGCGCAGGGGAAAATGTTGCCTCGGTCGTGCAAGTAGGCTTCGGCCATCAAAATGGCAGCGTTGGCCGGAGCGTAAAAGGCGGAGCCGTTGCCCAAGAGGGTGACGATCTCGCCGCCGGACTGGCGAACCCGAGCAACGATCGCATCCAAGCGTTCTTGTTTGAGCCGCCCGTTTTTGACCATTTGTTCCAAAGTCACACCGGCCACGTTGGTCATGTGGACCAGGGGCACCATGCTGTCCCCGTGTCCGCCCAGCACGTAGGCGTGGACGTTGCGCACCGAGACCTGCAGTTCTTCGGCCAAGTGGGCGGCAAACCTTGCGCTGTCCAGTACCCCGGCCATCCCAACCATCATGTGATCGGGAACCCCGGAGTACTTTTGCAACAGGTTGACCATCACGTCCAAGGGGTTGGTGATACAAATAACGAAGGCATTGGGGCAATGGGCCTTGATCCCGGTGCCTACCGACTTCATCACCCCGGCGTTGATGGTCAAAAGATCATCCCGGCTCATACCCGGCTTCCTGGGGCTACCGGCGGTGACGATCACGATGTCCGCCCCGGCGATGTCCGCCAGATTGGTGGTTCCGGTCACGTCGTAGTCAAAGCCCAAGATCGGGCCCGAGTGGGTCAGGTCCAGGGCCTTACCCTGGGGGGTGCCGTCCTTGATGTCATAGATCACCACATCGCCCAGCCCCTTGATCAGGGACAAATGGGCCAAGGTTCCACCGATCATCCCCGCACCGATGAGTGCAATCTTCTTCCTTGCCATTCGTTCTCCCAGATTGTATCGAATAGGCTAAAGAGGCGCTGTGCCTCACCTTGTTTCTCCGCCGGTTGAAACCGGCCCGAACCCAAGGCACCCTAAGTTGAAAGACCCCCCAAACTTTCCGAAGAAAGGGGCAAAGTCAAGAAAAAGTTTCCTTACGCTTCGCCTGATATGCAACCGCTTCCAAAAAACGCCATAATCCTTGGTTTTTTGGAACAGCCTACCTGGGTTTGTTGAAGTGAGCAAGAAATTGAAAGGGACCATGAGCTTTTTGACAGTGCCATGAAGCCTACTTTATTTGTTTCCCCTTGGGTCCAAGCATTCATGGCCCCGATCAGCCGGTTGGGCATGTTTTTTTTTGGCTGGCATTTTGAGGGAGAATTTCCGAAACTAAGGAAGTACGTTCTCATAGGAGCCCCCCACACCTCCAATTGGGACTTTGTGTTCATGCTTTTTGCCGCCTTCATCCTCAAGCAGGACTTCCGCTGGATGGGCAAAGACAGCATTTTCCGTTTTCCCTTTGGCGGGCTGGCCCGTTGGGCCGGCGGCATTTCCATTGACCGCAGCTTCCACGACCACCGGGTCCAAAAAATGATCGACACCCTCAAGGAAGCCGAAGATTTGATCCTGGTCATCGCTCCCGAAGGCACTAGGTCCAAACGGGACCAGTGGAAAACCGGCTTTTACCACATCGCCCTGGGGGCCGGGGTCCCGGTCTTGCCCTGTTGGTTGGACTACAGCCGCAAGGTGGGCGGAATCGGCACGCCTTACGTACTGACCGGGGACAAGGAACAAGATCTAAGGTTTTTGCAGAACCTCTACCGCCCCCATTGGGCCAAGTATCCCGAACTTTACACCCCTCCCTTGAGGGACAAGGAACCGAAGGAAGCCAAATGAACGTAGGGGAAAACAAGCCCGAATCCGCCTTGGCCCCGGAGCTGCAAGCCAAACTGGCCCAGCTGGAGCAGGAACTTTCTTGGCGGCGGGGCAAGTGGGGGGTGTTGGAACATTACGTCAAAAACATCCGTTACATCGCCGCCGAACATCCGGGCAAGCTGGCCATTGCGGTCATCGGGGCCACCGAATCCCTGCCTTTCGACCCTTTTTCCAGTGCCTTGGATACCCAAAACCATCCGGTCCAAGCCGCCGGTTTGGCCTTGCCACCGGGGGAGCACTGGTCGGGACGATATCTAGCTTATTATTCCAGTCTGGACTCCCACCTGCTCAAGGTTTACCAGGACATGAAAACCCCCAAGGGCACCCCCTTGGCTCCCAAGTCCGCCCAAACCTTAACCGGCATTCCCAAAGACCCGAACAGCCGCCTTTTTGACCGAGTCTGCCAAAGCCGCCAGACCTACAAGGCCTTCTTAAACCGAGAGAAATTTGGTTCCGACCTGATTATCAAGGCCTTCCCCCTGTTTGGCCCCGCCGGGGAGATCCTGGCCGTGGTATCCTTCACCCACGATGTCAGCAGCTACCTGGACCAAAAGGGCATGATCAGCGAGGCCTTGAGCGAACTTCGGACCGCCACGGCCGAGCTGTTTTCCAACCTGGAGAAGGTCCAGGAGGTTTCGGGACGGATCGACCACTTTTCCAAAGGGGTCAACCAGTTGGAGCAGGAGGTCCAGTCGGTTTCCGATCAGGTCAAAGGGGTGGCCCAAAACTTTGACGAAGCCGCCCGGAAGATCAAGATGCTTTCCCTCAATGCCAAGATTGAGTCCTCCAAGGCCGGGGAATCAGGCCGGGGTTTTACCGTGATCGCCAATGAGATCCAAAACCTCACCACCCAAATGCGCCAAACCATCGACCGGCTCGAAAAAATGAACGGCTCGTTGGCCCACATCCAAGAAGAAAGCGTCGGGAAGCTGTCCAAAATCAACGAGTTGACCAATGAAATTGGCACCCTGGCCAGCGGCCTGCGAAAAGAAGGGGAGCACTTTGAATCCCTGATCGACAGCATCGGGGAGGCGGAAAAACGCTACGAAGCCTTTGTCCAGGAGATGATCGCTTGAAGGAACCCCAGATTCGTCCGGCCCGGCTCTCGGACGTGGAAGCCATGGCCGGGCTGTTGGACCAGCTGTTCCAAATCGAACGGGACTTTACCCCGGACCGGGGCACCCAGATCGCCGGGCTCAAGGCCTTGTTGGAAGGTTCGGCAACGGTCTTGGTCCTGGAGTCGGAAGGCCGGGTCCAGGGCATGGTCACCTTGCAAACCCTAATCTCCACAGCCTCCGGCGGACCGGTAGGGCTGATCGAGGACTTGGTGATCGACCAAGCCCTGCGTGGGAAGGGTTACGGGGAAACGTTGCTGGAAGCGGTATTGGCCCGGTCCAAGGAATTGGGTCACCTGCGGGTCCAGTTGCTGGCCGACAAAAGCAACCCGGGGGCCTTGCGGTTTTACGGTCGGTTGGGCTTTTACGCCCTCAACCTGATAGCCCTGCGGTACGAAGAATAGTGACCAGCCCCTAAATCTGGGCCATAAATTCACGCCAAGCGCGGCCATGGGCAGCCCTGGACTCCAAAAAGGCCGCCTCCAGCCGCCAATCCCCACTGGTGACCAGGGAAACCAAGCGCTCCAGTCTGCCTTTGCCCAGGTACCGGTTGAACAACAAGGGCACGATCCCCGCCTTGTCGTCCCGCAAGATATGCCTTATCGCCCTTTGGACCTTGGTATCCGCCAGTTTCATCTCCACTTGGGCCAAAAAGACGATCCGTTCCACCTCGGGGCTGGTGGAAAGCCAGACCAAAAGATAATCGAAGTAGATGTAATCGAAGTACCGGCGGCACAGGTTGCGGTACAGGATGTCCGAGACCTCCAGGTCGTCTGGGTCGGCCAACTCGGCTTCGGTGATCTTGCGGGCGATGATCAAAACGAGGCTCGGGTCGGCCTTGACCTTCTCCCGAAAGACCGCAAAAAATTTGTCGGTCAGCAGGTTCATGAACACCAAGGAGAGTTCCTTTTCCAGCCCCCGGCCCAGGATATTGTGGTCGGTGGCAATCCGAACGATCAGGTATTGGACAAACCGCCCTTGGATCATGTTGGCCAAAAACTGGGCGGTACTGGAGTCCAGCTCGGGATTGGGATTGTTGGCCGGAAGGCCTTCCAGGCAGTTTTGGATGGCCTGGGTGTAGGGATTTAACTTGCGGTGGGGCATCGTCCTTTTTGGTTCCAGGTTGCCAAAATACGGCTTGACAAGGCTTCAGGAAAACTGCTTCACCAGTCGTTCAAACACCGGCAGACTGGCTTCAATCTTTGCGGTTTCAAAGCAATAAGCGATCCGAAAGTAGCCCTTGAGCCTAAAGGCCGAACCGGGGACCAAGAGCAGGTTTAATTCCTGTGCGGCCTTGACGAACTCCAGGTCGTCTTCGATCGGGGCTTTGGGGAAGAGGTAAAAGGCCCCTCCCGGCTTGACGCATTCCAGCCCCAAACCTCGCAAATGGTCGTACAAAAGGTCTCGGTTTTTTTGGTATGGCCCCAGGTCCACTCTGGCTCCGTCCACCAAGGGCAACATCCGTTGCATCAAGGCCGGGGCGTTGACAAAACCCAGGGTCCGCAAGGCCAAGACGGTTCCGGCCCGAACCAAGGCACGGTCCTGGTGGCGGGGCGAAACGGCCAGATAACCGATCCGCTCCCCCGGCAGGGCCAAGTCCTTGCTTGAAGAGGTGGCCAAGATGCAGTTTGGGTAGGCCTTAAACACCGAAGGCACCTCCAACCGGTCAAAAACAATCGCCCGGTAGGGCTCGTCGCTGATCAGGTGGATCGGGTGGCCCAAGGCCCGTGACTTTTGTTCCAGCAGCGCCCCCAATTCCGCCAGCTGTTGGGCCGAATAGACCACGCCGGTGGGGTTGTTGGGACTGTTGATCAACAGGGCTTTGGTTTTGGGGTTGATCGCCTGGGCCAAGGCCGCCAGATCGGGAGTAAAATCGGGCAAGGTAGGCACCGAGACCGGCACGCCGCCGTGGTTGTCGATGTAAAAGTCGTATTCCACAAAGTAGGGCCTCAGCACCAAGACCTCGTCCCCTGGATCGAGGAGAGTCTTGAGGATCACGTTCAAGGCCCCTCCGGCCCCTACGGTCATCACTACGTCTTCAGCCCCAAACTCCAGGCCCGATTCCAAGGCCAGCTTCCCGGCCAGATAGCTGCGGGTCCCGGCCAGTCCGGCGTTGGGCATGTACCGGTGTTGCCCCGGTCGGTCGCTGGCAATCAAGGCTTGCAGGGCCGCCTTCACTTGTTTGGGCGGTTCAAACACCGGGTTTCCCAGGCTGAAGTCAAAAACCTTGTCTTCCCCGTACAGCGCCTTGCGCCGCTCCCCTTCCTCAAACATCTGGCGGATCAGGGAGGAACTACCCAGGCTTTGTTGCAGCTTTTTGGCAATGGCCATTACAAAAACTCCTCAATGATCCCGTTTTTGATCAACTCGAAGGCTTCGTCCACGTCGTCCACAATCTTGAACAACAAAAGGTCCTTTTCGCTGATTACCTGCCACTTGAGCAGCGCCTCGAAGTTGAGGAAGTCGCCCCAAAATTCCTTCCCGTAAAGCAAGATGGGGATCCGTTTTTGCAGCTTCCCGGTTTGCACCAAGGTCAGAAGTTCAAACAGCTCGTCCATGGTCCCAAATCCGCCGGGGAAGACCACCAGCCCTTTGGCCAGGTAGGCGAACCAAAACTTGCGGATAAAAAAGTAATGGAACTCGAAGCTCAACTTGGCGGTTTGGTAGGGATTGGGGTTCTGCTCAAAGGGCAGGGTAATGTTGAGCCCCACCGAAGGTCCTCCCGCCTCAGCCGCTCCCCGGTTGGCCGCCTCCATCATCCCCGGACCGCCGCCCGAGCAGATCAAAAAACGTTTTTCCTTTTGGACGATCCCCATGGACCACTGGGTCAGCTTAAACGCCAACGAGCGGGCCGCCTCGTAGTAGTAGGACAGCCGAAGGTCCATTTGGGCCCGGTGCAGTTGGGCATGGGTCTCTTCGGTGATCACCTCGCTGCGGGTCATAAACTCTTCAATCGCCTCCAGGTGCGCTCTGGCATCCTTTTCGGAGACGGACCGGGCGGAGCCAAAAAAGACGATGGTGTTTTTGACCTCTTCTTTGGCGAACTTTTGGCCCGGAGCGGCAATCTCCGCCAACATGCGCACCTGTCTTGCCTCGGGGCTGCGGAGGAATTCCTCGTCTAAGAAGGTCGAGATTTTGGAGGGGTCTGAATTGCTCATGGCTCCTGTATGGGTCAAGCGGGAGCGTCCAATCTAACCGGAAGTGCTTCCCAAGGCAATTGGATTCTTGTTGGCACTTGAGAAATCGGGGGCAATCTGGCAGAATGTCAAGATAACCTTGGGAGGACCCCTTGTCTTCGATCATACAGAACAAAAAAGCCTTTTTTGAATATGAGGTCTTGGACCGCTTCGAGGCGGGCATTGCCTTGGTCGGCACGGAGGTCAAAAGTCTGCGGGCCGGTAAGGTCAAGATCATCGAGGCCTTCTGCCGGGTCACCAACGACGGCCAACTGGAGCTGCACCAGTTGGACATCTCCCCCTACGAGTTCGGCAACCAAAACAACCACGACCGCAGCCGGGTCCGAAAACTCTTGATGAAACACTCGGAAATCAGGAAACTAGGGCAAATGATCAAGGAAAAGGGGCTGACGTTGATCCCCATTTCCATGTATTTCAAGCGGGGCAAGGTCAAAGTGGAAATCGCCCTGGCCAAGGGCAAGAAACTGCACGACAAACGGGCGAGCCTCAAGGAAAAAGACACCCAAAGGGAAATCGACCGGGCCATCAAAGGGGGCGGATAAACAACCCCCAGCCCTCTCTGCGCTTGTGCAACCAAAAGTTAGGTTTGGAACCACCCCAACCGCAGAAGGACTTATGGCTTCCCCTAAAGACAACTTCCTGTATTATTCCCGACTTTGGTTTCAGTCCCAGGTTGGCCAGGGAAGCACCTTTTATCTGCACCTTCCGCCCAGGGATTCCTCAACTTGACTCCAAGATTTGCGCCACACCTCCTTGGGCCATGCAAAAAACCTTGGAGATAGAGCAACCCTCCAACCCCAACCGACAATATGCCTAGTTTATCCGGTTTCCTAGCCCTTTTGGTGGCGATTTGCTTTGAGGTGCTGGGGACAACCGCCCTCAAGCTTTCCGATGGGTTCACCCGGCTTTGGCCTTCTCTCTTGGTAGCGGTCTGTTATGGGGTCAGTTTTTGGCTTTTTTCCCTGGCCTTACGCAGTCTCCCGGTGGGGGTGGCCTACAGCATCTGGGCCGGTTTGGGGATCGTTCTGGTCAGCTTGGTGGGAGTCTTTTATTTCAAACAGCCCCTCGACCTTGCCGGAGTCCTAGGGATGGGCCTGATCCTTTCCGGGGTCTTGGTGCTGCGAATCTTTTCAGGCACCGGGGTGGAACCCTAACCTTTGGATTCCACCTGAGGCAGAACTACTTCTGTTATTTGAACTGGTTACGCCGGAAGGTTTGCGTCCCAGTTTAAAATGTCTTACCTTAGAAAATTATGCTTTCGGTCTCACCTCCACGGAGCCCCCTTTGGCAAAGATTCGCCTGATTCTGGTTGGCCTGCTGTTGGTCTGGGGTCAACCCCTGGTCGCCAAGCCTTTGCCCCAACCGGAGCGCCTCTTGTACCGGATCAGCTTGGGCGGTTGGTTGACCTTGGGCTACGCCGAGGTCAAAAACAAAGGCCCCTGCCCCCAAACCCCCCACTGCTTGAGCTTTGAAGCCAGGGCCTGGAACGACGGCTGGGCGCACAGCGTTTACCCGGTGGACGATCTGGTCCAAACCGAATGGGACCCGGTTTTGCGCCACACCTTGTGGCACAAAAAGAAACAACAGGAAGGCCGGATCGACCAGGAATATGAGGTCCACTTTGATTACCAGTCCGGCCAAGCCCAATGGACCCAACGGGGCTTCTCGGCCAACACCAGCGGTGGGCTGGACCAAGGCACCACCAAAGGATTGATCCCAGAACTGCAAGACCCCTTGAGCGCCATTTTCTACGCCCGCAGTTACCCTGTAGAAGGCAAGCCGGGCATGAAATTTAAGATCGGGGCCTTTGACGACCTCAAAGTCAGCCAAATCGAAATGTCGATCTTACAGGAACAAACCTTGGTCCACGAGGTCAACGGCGAGAGCCGGGAGTTCCAGACCCAACTGATCCAGCCCCAATATGAAGGTTCGGGGATGTTCCAACGGAGCGACCGCAAACTTTTTATGTGGGTCAGTAAGGGTGCCAGCCGGGTCACCTTGAAGTTCCAGGCCGAAATTGCGGTGGGCTCCATCTGGGCGGAATTGATCGAAGCCGATCCCTTGATCGACTAGGCTAGAGGACAACACCCCCGCCTGGACGGCCCTGGGCGGCCATCCTGCCCACCGACTGGACGGCTTGGGCCGATTTGGTTTAGGTTGCAACCAACCCTTTGCGGAGCGGCAACCGATGGCCCAAAAATCTACGATCTACAAGGCCAACCTTTCGGTGGCCAACATGAACCTCAACCACTACCAAGACTACAGCCTGACCTTGGCCCAGCACCCTTCGGAGACCTTGAGCCGGATGATGTTTCGCCTCGCAGTTTTTGCCATTTTGTCCCAAGAGGAACCCCAGTTTTGCAAGGGAATCAGCTCTGAAGAGGAACCCGATCTTTGGTGTTTGGACCTGACCGGCCAGATCACCCATTGGATTGAACTGGGCCACCCAGAGGAAAAGCGTCTCCGCCAAGCTTGCGGCAAAGCCAGAAAGGTTTCAATTTTCCCCTACCAAGCCCAAGCATCCAGCCAATGGTTCCAGGGAGCCGAGAAGTCCATGGAGCGATTTGCCCACCTGGAAGTCACCCAGCTTTCGGTCCTGGAAAAACGGTCCCTGGAAGACTTGGTGCAAAAATCCATGGACCTGAGCTGTACCCTGCAAGACGACGAACTTTGGTTCAGCGCCCCCCAAGACCGTATCGGCCTCTCCCTTACCCCCCTCAAATCCGCCACACCGGGGAGGTAAGGGAAAACAACGGCATGACGGTATGTTGCAGGCAGCTGTTTTAGCTCTGGCAGAGCTGAATCCCGTTTTTAAGGAGTTGGGGATCAAAAACAAGTATGGAGCCAGTACAACTTGGATGGGGAAACTGGAGTACCGTCTCAAGGCGGGACGAAATGGCGGCTGTCCTGTCTTGGCTCTGGGCATGAAACCAAGCCTTATTGTTGACTTATAACCTAAGCCGGAGAGGGTATGAACAGCCCCGCCCTTGATTTGATTAAAACGGTTGGCACTCGGAAGTTTCAAACCGTCTTGGCCGACCCTCCCTGGCAGTTCCAAAACCGCACCGGCAAGGTAGCCCCGGAGCACCGGAGACTGAGCCGGTATTCTACCCTGACTTTGGACGAAATCAAGGCGTTGCCGGTTTCAAACATCGTTGCCGACCCAGCCCATCTTTACCTGTGGGTTCCCAATGCACTGCTGCCCGACGGGTTGGCGGTAATGGCCGCTTGGGGGTTTACCTACAAATCCAATTTGATTTGGCAAAAGGTTCGCAAAGACGGCGAACCGGATGGCAGAGGAGTGGGTTTTTACTTCCGCAACACTACAGAAATTTTGTTGTTTGGGATCAGAGGGAAAAACGCCCGCACCTTGGCCCCAGGCAGGAGTCAGGTCAATGTGATCAAATCCCAGAAAAGGGAGCATTCTCGCAAACCGGACGAACAATACCCTTTGATCGAGTCTTGCAGTTCCGGTCCCAGGATCGAGCTCTTTGCCCGTGGGCCGAGGGCAGGTTGGGCCGTCTGGGGCAACCAATCGGAAGAATACCAACCCAGTTGGCCGACCTACGCCAACCATTCACAAAAACAAAAGGTAGGCTAACAGCAGTCCCCCCCAAAAAAACAACCCCCTACCTCAGGGTGAACTTGGGTGGGGGGAAGGGTTAGGCTTTGGGGGTGGCGGTGACGGTGGCGCTCAGGGGGCCTTCGGTGAGGGTCAGTTTGGTGGCCCGGACGGCACTGGCGATTTCCACCTCAAAGGCACGAGCCAAAACCAAGGTTTGTGCTGGAGCGCTCAGCTCCACCCGTTCCACCTTGGTGGCAATGCCGATCTGGGATTCGATCTTGGCCTTACGGATCAAGCTCAAAACCTCGGCCACTGCGTCCCCTTGGGCCAAATCCACTTCGCTGTACCCCTTCCCGGACTTCTGGGGCCATGCGGCCACATGGATGCTCTCTGGACCGCCAACGGTTTCCTTAAAAAAGCCCTGGTAGATATGCTCGGTCACAAAGGGCAGGATCGGGGCAAAGAGTTTGACCAAGGTGTAGAGCACTTCGATAGCCACGGCCTTACCAGCCTGGATCTGGGCCTCGCTGTAGCTCTGGTCGGTCTCGGGGTTGTTCCAAAGCCGAAACTTGATCATCTCCAGGTAGTTGTCGCAATAACTGTCCCAGAAAAACCGCTCCACCAGCCGCAAGGCGTTGGAGTAGTCGTAGGTTTCAAAATGTTTGCCCGCCGATTGGACCACCTGGTCACAAGCGCCCAAGAGCCACCGGTCCACCGGCATCAAACCCGCCTCGTCCCAACCTGGTTTGAACCCTTCCCCAACACTTTGGGACAAAAATCGCACCGAGTTGTACAGCTTGTTGAGCAGCTTTTGGCCGTTTTTGACCTCAATCTCGTTGTACCGCAGGTCGTTGCCCAAGGTGCCCAAGGCCGACCAATACCGGAGCGCATCGGCACTGAACTTTTGGACGATCTCCGCCGGGTCCTGGTAGTTGCCTTTGGACTTGCTGATCTTGTGTCCCGCTTGGTCCAGGCCCCAGCCGCTGACCACAATGTCCTTCCAAGGCAGACTGTTGGCGTGGAAGTGGCTTTTGGCGACCGTATAAAAAGCCCAGGTGCGGATGATCTCAAATCCTTGGACCCGAATGCTCATCGGGAACAGCCCCGGACGTTCGGCCTCCCATTGCCCTTTGTCGTTCAGGGCCATTCCGGCGTTGATCTGGGGGGTCAGGCTGCTGGTCATCCAGGTATCAAACACGTCCTCTTCGGGCCGAAAACTGCCGGACCCGCAAACCGGACAGGATTCCAGGGCAGGCCCTTGGGCGGTGGGGTCCACCGGCAACTCGCCGGGTTCGGCGTAGTGGACATAAGCACAGTCGTTGCAATACCAAACCGGAATCGGCACCCCATAAAACCTTTGGCGGCTGATACACCAATCCCACTTGAGCCCTTCGACCCAATGGTCGTAACGTTTCTGGAAATATTCGGGGAACCAGTTGAGTTCATTGGCCCGGTCCAAAAAGGCTTCCTTGTGGTCGATCAGGTCGATGAACCATTGCAGGTGGGGGATGTATTCCACCGGCGTGCCGCTGCGCTCGGACACCGAAACCCGCTGGAGGGTTTGCTTTTGGCCCTTCAAGGCCCCGGTTTCTTCCAGCTTGGCCAGGATAGCCGCCCTGGCTTTGGTCACGTGCTGCCCTTCAAACTCCCCGGCCAAACGGTTGAGGATGCCCTTTTCATTGAGCACCACCCGGCTCATCAATTTGTATTTTTTCCATTTGGCGATGTCTTCGGGGTCCCCGAAGGTACAAACCATCATCAACCCGGTGCCAAAGTCCTTTTCCACCGATTCATCGGCCAAGATGGGGACTTCGTAGCCAAACAACGGGACCTTGGCCTTTTTGCCCAACAAGGACTGAAACCTTTCGTCTTCAGGGTGGCAAAAGAGAGCGACACAGGCGGGGATCAGTTCGGGCCTAGTGGTGGAAATCACCAGCTCTTGGCCCCCTTCAACGGCAGTGAAGGCCACATCGTTGAGCATCCCGTTGCGCTCGATCGCCTCAATGTCCGCTTGGGCCAAGGCAGTTTGCATGGAGATGTCCCACATGATCGGGTCTTTTTTGCGCCCAACCAGTCCCTTTTTGACCAGATCCAAAAAGCTGGACTGGGCCACCTTGGTGGGGCCTTTGCCGATGGTGTTGTACTCCAGGCTCCAATCAACACTGATCCCCAACATCCGCCAAAAACGCCGGTAACTCTCGGCGACCTCTTTGGTTTCTTTGATGCAAAGTTCCACAAAGTCGGGCCGGGTGATCTTGCTTTTGTCGATGTTGTACTTCTTTTCGACATACCGCTCGGTGGGCAGGCCGTTGTCGTCAAAGCCCATGGGGTAATAACAGTTGAACCCGGACATCCGTTTTTGGCGAACCAGGATCTCCGCCTGGGAATAGCTCATGGCGTGGCCCACATGCAGGTGAGCGGCGGAAGCGTAGGGTGGTGGGGTGTCAACGCTGAACAGGGGCTTGGTGGAGTTGGGGTCGTATTTGTAAATCCCCAACTCGTCCCAAAACTGGGACCAACGGGCTTCTGCTTCCTGGTGTTCGTAGCGTTTGGCTTCCAAAAGGTTCATGTCAACCGGCAGTTGGGGGAGGTCATCTTTTTGGGTCGAAGAGAAAACATGCCCAGCAATGGCAGAATCGGCCCGATTTGTAAAGCCGCCCCAAGGGTCAAGGGCCTTGGTTTTTTCGACCCACCCAAGCCCCGCCCCCTGGGTCCACAAAAACTTGCCTCGAACGCTTAACATTGCGAGACTGACCCAAATCAATTAACTTCAACGGGCAGTCTTCCAAGTAAGGAGGCCTCTCCCGTCCAACCAAAGCAACATGAATCTATTGCACCGGTTTTTGGCAATTTGGAAAATGCCCGGCTTTTTGGGCTACTTTTGGTCCAATCTGGTCCCCTACTTGCTGCTGCTGTCCCTGTTTCATGCCGGGCTGTACCACTATTTGGCCTACCTGAACAAATCGGAACTACAAGAACAGGTGGCCACCCAAGTGCACCTGCAACAGGCGGCGATTGCCAAAGACCTCAAGATGATGACCTCCGATTTGCTGTACCTGTCGGCCCAACATGACCTGCACCGTTTTATCCTGGAACAGACCCCGTTGCGCAGGGACCTCAGCCTTCCCGAACTGCTCACCTTCATGGAGGCCAAGCGGATCTACAGCCGGTTGGTGCTACTCGACACAGCCGGCAAGATCGTTTTGGACCTGGGCTTTGATGAAGCCAAGTCCCAGGAGGTTCAAATCAACCAAAACCCCTCGGGGGGCCCGGCGGAACCGGAATTCCTGCAAACCCTAAAACTCAAAAAAGGGCAAATCTACCTCAGCCGGGACCCGGACGGCAGCAAGGCACTTTTTTTTGGGACCCCCCTGTATGCCGAAGACAACCCCATGGCAGGGGCCTTGGTGCTGTATTATTCCCATGAGATCCTGATGACCGACTTGGCGGCCCACTCCGCCCGGCTGCCGGGCCGTTTTATGTTGCTTGATGCGCTGGACCAGCCCCTGATGATCGGCGGCATGGGCCACGAAAAGGAGGACCAACTCCCCCTGGATTTGGCCAATGAATTGCCCCAGTTGATGATGATCGATGAAGGGCAAAGGTGGATCTCCGAGGATCTTTTGACCTTGGCCTCGGTTAAACTAACCCAGGTGGTAGGCCCCACAAGGTTGACCGCCGGACCCAGGGCGGCCCTGGAGACCTTGCGGGTCGTTTCTTACATCACCCACGAAGAGGTCCACCAAACCACCGGGCACCAGGAAGACTACGTTGTCTATTCCTTCTTGGCTTTTGCCTTGGCCGTGGGCTTTTTGGCCTTTTTGCTCTCCCGGAGCCGAGCGCTCCAAGACTTGAGCCGCCAGGAGGTGGAAGCCCAAAGGAGGTTGACCGCCGAGCTTTTGGACGGGGTGCCGGTCTCCATTTTCCTCAAAGACCCTCATGGTTGCTACCGGATGTGCAACGAGGAAATGGGCCGTTTTTTGGGCCATTCACCCGATGAGGTCTTGGGCTTGACCCCAGCGGACCTGCTGCCCAAGGAAGAAGCCTTGGCCATCATGCTCAGCGATGCAGCCGCCTTGACCCGCAACAAAAGCGAGTTGGAGGAGATGACCTTTGTCCGACAAGGAAAACGGGTGGACCTGATCGTCGGGAAAAAACGGGTCCTTTCCCAAACCGGGGAGCCGATGATCCTGGGCTTCGTACTCGACCTGACCGCCCAAAAGCAGGCCGAGCGACAGGCGACCCGGTTGCGCCAAGCGGTGGACCAAAGCCCGGTGGCGGTGATGATCACCAGTCCCTTGGGGGAAATCGAGTATGTAAACCCCGCCTTCACCTACACCACCGGCTACAGCCAAGAGGAAGTGCTGGGCCAAAACCCTCGGTTGCTGCGGTCCAACCAGCACCGCCCCCAAGTGTACGAGGAGCTTTGGAACCGGCTGAGCGGGGGCACCACTTGGCAGGGGGAGCTGCAAAACCGCCGCAAGGACGGCAGCCTCTACTGGGCTTTGTCGAGCATCTCCCCGGTCTTTGGCCCCCAGGGGGACCTGCAAAACCTGCTGATGATCCAAGAGGACATCACCAAACAAAAGGAACAGGCTCGGGAATTGATCTTGGCCAAGCAGGAGGCCGAATCGGCCAGCCGGGCCAAGTCCGAGTTTTTGGCCAACATGAGCCACGAGATCAGGACCCCGCTCAACGCCGTCTTGGGGTACGCCGAGCTTTTGGAAACCCTGGTGGAAGGGAGCCGGGAGCGGGGTTATCTGGCTTCGGTGCGCCATGCGGGCCGGGGACTGTTGCAGCTGATCAACGATATCCTGGACCTTTCCAAAATCGAAGCCGGCCAATTCAACCTTGAACCCTCCCCGGTTTCCCTGGGCCAATTGCTCTCGGAAGTTGGTGCCATCTTTACCTTGAGTTTGGAGGACAAGGGCCTCAAGTTGGTCCAAACCATCGACCCCAGTCTGCCACCCCTGTTGCTGCTCGATGAAATCCGGCTCCGTCAGGTTTTTTTGAACCTGATCGGCAACGCCATCAAATTCACCGACCAAGGGGAGGTCCGGGTTTCGGTCTGTCCTTGCGAGACGACCGGGGGGGGTGCAGAAACCGTGGATCTTTTGATCCGGGTCCAAGATACCGGGGTCGGAGTCGCCGAAGAAGCCAAACAGCGGATCTTTGAGGCCTTCGCCCAACAGGAAGGGCAAGACAGCCGCAAGTACGGCGGCACAGGGCTGGGGTTGGCGATCTCCCAAAAGTTGGTCCGGCTGATGGGCGGACGGTTGGAATTGGAAAGCCAAGTGGGGCAAGGCTCAACCTTCACGGTTTGCCTGCCGGGGGTTCGGGTGGTCCCGACCCACACCCAGACCCGCAAGGAAAACCTGCCCCTGGACATCACCTTCGCCCCAGCCAAACTTTTGGTGATCGACGACGACCTGGAAACCTTGGAATTGATCCGCCTGACCTTGAGCGGCCACGGCCTGGAACTCTTGACCGCCCCCGGCGGAAACAGTGGTCTGGAATTGGTCCGTAGAGAGCAGCCCGACTTGGTGCTGCTCGACCTGAAAATGGCCGACTTGGACGGCCTTGCTACCTTTGAGGCGCTCCAAAAGGACCCTTCCACTGCGGGTGTGCCGGTATTGCTGGTAACCGCCAGTACCCAAGGGCCGGGGGTGGAGAATTGGCAGGCCCTGGGCTTTGCGGGACTGATGCGCAAACCCTTGTTGCGCAATGACCTGCTGGAAGGGCTGGCCAAATTTTTGGCCCCGGTCGGCAAAACCGATGTTTTGACGCTGAGCGACAAGGCCAAAGGGGAGCTGCCCAGAGTGCTGGCAGCTTTGGAGGGAGAGTTGGCCCGAGAGTTTGCACGGGTTTCCGCTTCCAAGGTCTTTGAGGAAATTGAAGCCTTTGGGGCCAAGTTGGCCAAGTGGGGCCAAGAAACGGAGATTTTGGAACTGACCCGGCTGGGCACCGCTCTGGTCGCACAGGCCCAGGGTTTTGACCTGACGATGATCCAAAGCAGCTTTAAGGCCTTCCCCAAATTGGTCCAAAAATTAAAGGAAGCAAATGGGTTTTAACTTAACATTTTCCCCAAGGCCATGTTACGATTCGCTACCTCTTGCCCCCACCTCTGCAAAGCCAATAGGGACCTCTGAACATGACCCGTCCGAAAATTTTGATCGTTGACGACAACCAAGTGAATCGCTCCCTCTTGGAGCACCTTTTGGGACCTTATGGTGACTGCTTTTTCGCCGCCAACGGCAAGGACGCTTTGCTCAGTTTTGAGGACCACCACCAGCAAGGGAAACCGCTGGACCTGATCTTCATGGACATCATGATGCCGGTATTGAGCGGCATTGATGCGGTCCGGGCGATCCGGGAATGGGAGCACCAGGAAAAGACCCAAAAGGAAGTGGAAATCGTCATCATCTCTGCGCTCAAGGAGGGGGAGGACAAAAAATCCGCCCAAGAGGCAGGGGCCAAACATTATCTGGTGAAGCCCTTCAAGGAGCAGGTGATCTACAACCTTCTGTCCCAACTGGGATACCTTTCCCCCAAAAAGGCATGACCCAAGCGCCGATCTTGATCATTGACGACAACCCCAAAAACGTACAGCTTGCCGCCCAAAGTCTGGCCGGAATCGGCAGGCCCCTGGCCTTTGCCCAGAACGGCACGGATGCGATTTCCCAAGCCGGTTTGTTGCAACCGGACCTGATCCTCTTGGACGTTATGATGCCGGGCATGGACGGGTTTGAGGTCTGCAAAGCCCTCAAGCAGGACCCCAAAACCCAGTCGATCCCGATCATCTTCTTAACCGCCAAGAGCGATGCGGAAAGCCTCACCAAGGGGTTTGAGGTCGGTGGTGTGGACTATGTAGCCAAACCCTTTTTGCCCGCCGAGTTGCGGGCTCGGGTGGAAACCCATCTGGCCCTGCGCCAAACCACCCAAGCTCTGCTGGAGTCCAACCAAACCAAGGACCGCTTTTTTTCGATCATCTCCCATGACCTCAAGGTCCCTTTTAACGGCTTGATCGGCATTGCCAACCTGTTAGTTGAGGAGTTTGACCAACTGACCAAAGAGGAGATGTTGCCCTTTTTGGAAGGGTTACAAAAGTCGGCCCAATATGGCTTTCACCTGTTGGTCCAACTGCTGGATTGGTCTCGGACCCAAACCGGCCACATCCAATGGGAGCCCAGCTCCATAGACCTGACCCAAGTCGGCCAGGAAACCTTGGGGCTGCTCAGGGAAGCTGCGGTGCAAAAAAAAATCACCTTGAGCCTGGAGTTGGGTGAAACCACCCCAGTCCAGGCCGACCACAAGATGATCCAAACCATTTTGCGCAATCTGGTTTCCAACGCCATCAAATTCACCCCCAACGGTGGGCAGGTCATTCTGGGCGCTTCGGCCTCTGAGGCAGGATGGTCGGTGTATGTAAAGGACACGGGAGTAGGGATTTCAGAGAATAACTTGCAAAAGTTGTTTTTGCTCGACCAGCAATTTTACACCGCCGGGACCGCCGGAGAGGAGGGCACGGGCCTGGGTCTGTTGCTCTGTCATGAGTTTGCCAAAGCCCACGGCACAAGGCTGGCGGTGGAATCCACGGTGGGCCAGGGGACCCGGTTTTCCTTTACCCTGCCCTTCGCTGCTCCACCCCAAGACTGAGGGGCTACCCGAGTTTTTTGTGGGTTCCATCGCAAAAAGGGAACTTTGCCGATTGGCCACAACGGCAAACAAAATAGTCTTTGGTTTCCTCAAAGGTATGGTGGACCGAATGGAGGCCTGTGCCTTTGTGACTGCTGTCGCAAAAGGGCATTTCCTTGGAAAGGCCGCAACGACAGAATTTCCTGGTTTCTTGTGCCTCAAAGTGAAGCTTCAGCGGTCCAGTCTTTTCCCACCCCATGGGGCCTCCCCTGTTTCACAAACGTTAGGTGAATCCTTCCCACCAAAAGCGCTTAGCTCGGGACATCTAAAGAAGCCAGCGCTTCGGCCAGCGGCTCTGCATGTTCTCCCTGCCCAAACCCCAAAGCAATCCGCAAGGTTCGGCTTTTTTCTCCCAAAGTTTGGCTCAAGTCGGCTGTCAAGCGCCTTTGAACCAGTTGTGCCGAGTCCATCGCCGTTTCGGGCATCAACAGGACCAGAACCCCCGAAACCAACTGGGCAGCAAAATCGGTCCGACGGATCAAGGGGCGGAGCGACCGCACGATCTCCACTTGGAGCAAGTCCAGTTCCAGGGGGTCCAGGTGGTTGCGGTTGGCGCATTCGACCAACAAAGCAGCCAGATCTAGTTGATGCCTATGGGAACGGGCCTTTTCCTCTTCATAACGTTGCAAAAAATAGTGGGCGTTGTACAGACCGGTCACCGGATCACGGGTCGCTTCCTTGGTTTTTTGGGCAATCCCCAATCCCAAGTCGATCCGGGCCAGCAGGTGTTCTGGGTCAAAGGGTTTGGTCAGGTAATCGTTCCCTCCATACCTCAATCCCTGGGCCAAGTCGGTGATGGTATTTCTGCCGCTCAAAAACAACACATACAACTGCCCGGCATCGGGCAAGGCTCTCATCCGTTTGCAGGCCTCAAACCCATCCATACCGGACATGGACACATCCAAAACCACTATGTCAGGCCGCTTGGCCACTACCATTTCCAGCGCTTCTTCGCCGCTTCCCACCTCAAAGACCGTTTGCCCAAATGGATGCAGCAATCGAGAAACGGTGCGCCTCATCGCCGGTTCGTCATCTACAACCAATATTCGTCCTTTGTTTTTCATCTCTCTTTATTCCTTCCGCCCTCTGTATTCAGTCCACCACCCCTCCAATCTACGAGTATAATCCAGTTATTAAAAAAAAACGAATACTTTTCACATTTTTAAAACTTCCCGGCCCATTCCTCCAACTCCGCCACCGCCTTGAGGTACTCCGCCTTGGCGTTTAAGGTTTTGATCTTGATGTTCAAAAGGTTCACTCTGGAGCTTAGGGACAGGGACATCCCCCGACCTCCCCCCGAGTACAGTCGTTGGTTGATCTGGTCGGCCATTTTGGCGGGAGGCAGGACTTGGTCCTCCATCAGCCGGACCAGACGGAAGGCGTTTTGGGCATGGTGGAAATGGACGCTGACCTGTTCGATCACCTCTTCCTCAAAGGCCTTCCGATTCTCCAAGGCGGCAGTGGCACCGGCCTCCTCCGCCTCTGCCGCAGCGCCCAGACGACTGTTACCCCAGGGCAGCGAAAAACCCAGGCTGAAGCTGTAGTTGTACTGCCGGACCGGGTTGGTGCCCATGGTCGAGGGTCCCATCTTAAAATAGTTGAACCCCAATTCCACCATCGGGGCGTGGGACTTGGAACTCTGCAGTTCTCGCTCTCTTGCTGCCGCTTGCTCTTTGAGTTTGAGCGCCTTTAAGGTCGGGTGGGTGGCCAGGGCTTGGGCGATCAGCTCTTTGAGTTCCATCCCCAGCTTGGGTTGTGGCGGGTCCGCCACCGAAGTCACCCAAGGATCATCGGACCGCCCCAAGAGGCGGTTGAGCCGGACCCTGGCGTTGGTCAGCTGGTCTTGTTTTTGGACCAATTCATAGGCATTTTCCCCCAGCTTGGCTTGGGTTTCCAAACTGGCCCCCAACATATCCTGGTTCCGTTGGCTTTCGATGCTTCCGGTTTCGGCCAGCTTTTCAAAGAGGGTCTGGATCTCTTCGAGTAACCCTGGGATTCCCTCCAGCTGCCAAAGGTCGTAAAAGGTGGACTTGACCTGCCGCTCCAGCTCTCGGCGCTTGGCCTCCTGTTCAAAAGAGGCCGCCTGGGCGTTCAGCTCCGCCGCTTCGGACTCCAGGTCGCTCCAGCCCCAAAAGGGCAGCGGCTGGACCAGAGAGTATTTTTCATCCTGCGGCCCCTGTTCGATCATCATCCTCGGTGCGTCCCAGCCCCCGGCCCCTTGGGCTCGGGCGGACACCGCCGCCACCTCGGCCTGGACCCCGATCCAGACCGGACTGTGTTCAAAGGCGTATTCCAGGGCTTGGGAGAGCTCCAACCGTTCGGTCGGTAGTTCCGCCCAGGCCGGTGGGGCCCCCAGGCACAACAGCCACCCCAATACAAACTTCCAATTGGCTTTCATTTTCCCTACTTGGTGACAAACTTGACCACAAATTCATCGGAAATGTCTCCCGAAGAAAAGAGCAGGTGGAGCTTCCAAAGCCCAGCCATTGGAATTTGCAGGACCAATTCAAAGGTCCCGTTGGCGACCTTTTTGATCGCAACCGGGGCCAACTCCATGGTCATACCCGGCATTTCAAAACTGGCGGACTTCAGTTCCCCATCTTGGATCAACCGTTGGTCCCGTCCCAACAACGCCACCTGGAAACGAGCGACCCCCGGGGTAACCGGTACCTGATCCAAACCAAGCATAAAGGACTTGTTGTGGGAAAAAATCTCGCTCTTTTTGTTTTCTCCCAATTGGGCCGGTTGCATCATCTGCTTGTGGTCCAGGCCTCCCTGCATCTGGCTGTGGTCCATTTCGGCCGCTTGCAGAGGGGCGCAAAACAAGGTCAGGGCGAGGGTCAGGCCGGTCAGAAAAGTTTTCATCGTTCCTCTTTGGGATCTGGGGTTAAAGAGAAGGAAAGGTCACGGCCCTTCCAAAAGGCAAAAATGACGGGATAAACCAACAGTTCCAAAACCACGGAAGTCAACATCCCACCCACCATCGGAGCGGCGATCCGCTTCATGGTGTCTGCGCCGGAGCCAACGCTCCAAAGAATCGGAATCAAACCAAACAAGGTGGTCCCGGCGGTCATCAGTTTGGGCCGAATCCTTCCGGCGGCCCCCTCAACGATTGCCTCGACTAGGTCGGCGTGACTTTTGATCCGCCCCTCACCCAGTCGTTTTTTATAAGCAAGCTTGAGGTAAAGCAGCATCATCACCCCGGTCTCTGCGTCCAGGCCCGCCAAGGCAATGATCCCCACCCACACGGCGACCGAAAGGTGGTAACCCAACACCCACAATATCCCAAAGGCACCGATCAGGGAAAAAGGCACCGCCAACAGCACAATCAAGGTTTCGGTAATACTCAACGTATTGATGTAGATCAAGACCACCACCAACACAAAGGTCAAGGGGATCAGGGTCTTTAGGGTTTTATTGGCCCGTTCCAGGCTTTCGTACTGACCCGCCCAAACCAAAGAAACCCCAACCGGCAGTTTCACCTTTGCGGCAACGGTTTTTTTGGCCTCCGAAACATAGTCCCCCAGGCTCACCTTGCTCCGGTCGATGTCCACAAACACAAAGTTGGCCAACCGGCCGTTTTCGTCCCGGATCATCGGCGGACCTGTCTTGACGCTGATCTTGGCCAGTTGGGTGATCGGGATAAAACCGGTTTTGGTGGGCACCAGTACCTTTTCCAGTTCCTCCAGATTGCTGCGGAAGTCTCTGGCGTAGCGGATCTGAACCGGGTACCGCTCCCTCCCTTCGACGGTCATGGAAACATTCTGCCCCCCTACCGCCATGGCCAAGGCACTCAACACCTGCTGGGCACTGAGGCCATAACGGGCGGCCTTGGCCCGGTCCACCTCAAAGTCGATGAAATGCCCGCCGGTGCTCCGTTCGGCAAAGGCGCTCCGGGTACCCAGTTGGTCTTGCAGGGCCAGTTCCACCTCTTCGCTGACCGCTTCGATGGTCTTGAGGTCCGGTCCCAACACCTTGATCCCCACGGCGGTGCGGATCCCGGTGGCCAGCATCTCGGTCCGGGTTTGGATGGGCATCCACCAGACGTTGGGCATCCCCGGAATCTGGCAGAGCCGGTCCAGCTCTTGGGTCAGGGTCTCCAGGCTCTGGCCCTCACGCCACTGGTCCTGGGGCTTGAAGGTGATCACCGCCTCGATCATCGAGAGGGGGGCCGAATCGGTGGCGCTTTCGTCTCGGCCTACCTTGGTAAAAACATGTTCCACTTCGGGCAGGGATTTGATCCTCTTGCCCACCTGATGGGCGATTTTTTCCGCCTCACTGATCCCCATTCCCGGCACCGCCGTGGGCATGTACAGCAAGGTCCCTTCGTTGAGGGGGGGCATGAATTCGCTGCCCAACCGGCTGGCGATCGGCACCACCAACAGCACCCCCCCCAGGGCCAACCCCAAGGTCCAACGGCGGTGTTTGAGCACTTTGCGGACCAGGGGTTCATAAAAACGGATCAAAACCTTGCTGATCGGATTGAGGTGCTCGGGCAGGGTTTTGCCCCGCAAAAACAACACCGCCAAGGCGGGGGTCAGGGTGATAGCCAACACCGCCGCAGCGGCCATGGAGAAGGTTTTGGTCCAGGCCAGAGGCTTGAACAACCGTCCCTCTTGGCCGGTGAGCCCAAAGATCGGCACAAAGGCAATGGTGATGACCAACAGCGCCAAAAAGATCGGCCTGCCCATTTCGGCCATGGCATTGGCGATCACCTCGACCCTGGGTCCCGGTTTCCCTTGTTCCTCCCAGGTTTCCAGGTGTTTGTAGGCGTTCTCGACCATCACAATCGAAGCGTCCACCATCGCCCCAATGGCAATGGCGATCCCCGACAAGGACATGATGTTGGCGGTCATGCCGCTGTATTCCAAGGGAATAAAACTGACCAACACCGCCAAGGGCAAGGGCAGACTGGCCACCAGGGAGGAACGGAAGTGCCAGAGAAAAATCCAAACCACCACCGCTACCGTCAAAATCTCTTCGGCCAACTTAAAAAAGATGTGGCTGACTGCATCGTTGATCAGTTCGGAACGGTCATAGACCGGCACAATCTTCACCCCGTCGGGCAGGGTTTTCTGCAAAGCTTCCAGCTTCGTCTTGACCGCCTCGATCACCTGGGCCGCATTGCCACCGAAGCGGATCACCACCGTCCCGGAAACCGTTTCCCCCAAGCCGTCCAGGTCGGCCACCCCCCTACGCATCTCCGAGCCCAGGCTCACTTGGCCCAACTGGCGCAAAAAGACCGGGGTGCCTTGGAACTCGGCCACCGGGATCATCTCCAGGTCGCTGAGGCTTTTGAGGTACCCCCGGCCCCGGATAAAATGTTCCACCCCCGAGATTTCCAGCACCCTGGCCCCCAAGTCTAGGTTCGACTGGCGGACTGCATCGGCCACCTGGTTGAGGCTGATCCGGTAGGCCCGCAACCGGTTGGGGTCCAGTTGGACTTGGTACTGTTTGACAAAGCCTCCCACCGAAGCCACTTCAGCGACCCCGGGGATCGAGCGCAGTTCAAAGGACAAGACCCAGTCCTGGAGGCTCCGTAGGTCCGCCAGACTGTGTTTGCCGCTTTCATCGACCAAGGCGTATTGGTACACCCAGCCCACCCCGGTAGCGTCCGGCCCCAACCTGGGGACTACCCCTTCGGGCAGCTGTCCGCTGGAGGAAGCGAGGTACTCCACCACCCGTGATCTGGCCCAATAAAGGTCAGTGCCCTCTTCAAAGACCACGGTGACGAAGCTCAAGCCCAAAAAGCTCTGACCCCTTACATAATGGACCTTGGGGGCACCCAAGAGGCTGGTGACGATCGGGTAGGTCACTTGGTCTTCCATCAAATCGGGGCTCTGCCCGGACCATTCGGTGTAAACGATCACCTGGACATCCGACAGGTCGGGAATGGCATCCAAAGGCACCCGGTCGAAGGAACGTAGGCCAAGCACCAACAGAACCATGGCCAACGCCAAGACCAACCCCCAATGGCGTACACAAAGCCGAACCAAGCCTGAAATCATGGCTTCTCCAGGATGGCACCGAACTGGGGCAGTACGTCCCTAAGCTGGGCTTCGGAGCTGATCAGGAAGTTGGCCGAAAAGGTCACCTGCTGCCCTTGGGTCAGCCCGATCACCTCGACCCACTCTCCATCGGTCTGCCCGGTTTCGATCTCTTGGGGGGTAAAAAACCCGTCCCCTGGGGTCAAAAAGACGTACTTGTGACGGCCGGAAAACAAGATCGCCCGGCGGGGCAGCACCAATCGCTCGCCCTTGTCCGAAAGGATCTCGGCATCGGCGTACATGCCCGGCTTGAGTAGGATCTTCGGGTTGTCCACCAGGATACGAACCTTCAAGGTTCGGGTGTTGGGGTCCAAAAAGGGATAAAGGTAATCCACCTTGCCTTCCAAAACCGAACCGCCTTGGTAGGCCAAGGTCAGCCTCACCTTGTCCCCACGTTTGACCTCGTAGGCTTCAAACTCGAAGACCTCAGCCAGGGCCCAAAGTTGGGTCAGGTCGGCCAAACGAAAGAGTGGCACCCCCTTTTGGGCATAACCCCCTTCAACGACCGACTTGGTCACAATGTAGCCGGAAAAGGGGCTTTTGATTACCTGCTTGCCCGGTGCCCGTTTGAGCCGGCGCAGTTCCTCCAAATCGGCAGGGGAAAAGTCCCAAAGCAGCAGCTTTTCCTTGGCGTTTCTGTACAGCTGGGCCTCCGAAGGGTTGCGCCTCGGGGAACCGTCCAATTGCAGGAAAATCTCTTGGGCTTCAAAGAGTTCGGGGGAGTAAATGGAAAAAAGCGCTTGGCCCTTGCGGACGAATTCCCCTTCCCGGTTGGCAAACAGTTGCTCGATCTTGCCGCTGTACTTGAGGGAGAAATCGAAGACCCTGGATTCGTCCACCTCAATCCGGGCGACTGTCAAGAGCCGTTTGGAGAGCTGCCTTCGTTCCACCTTGCCCAGTTCGATGCCGATCAACTGGGCCCGCTGTTGGTCGATGTACAGGTTTTTGGCCTGCCCCCCGCCTTGCTCCTGCCGGGTCCCTTCCGCCGGTCCCTTGTAAACGAAGCCCTCAACCCCAACGGTGACCGAAAAGGGGAACTCCACCTTGGTCCCGTCGGCGAGGCTCACTCGGACGGGCAACTCCCAGGAACCGGCCATGGCCAGCTCCAAGGTCGCTTGGTACCGGCCCTTGCCCTGGTCTAGGGCGGCGGTTTTGGACGACATCTTGGGCATCGCACCCATGGCGGGCATGAAGGCTTCCACCTCCACCTTTGCTGCCTCTAACGGTTGGCCTTGGGCGTTGACCAGGGTAAAGCTCACCTGATTGTCCCCCACTTCGGCAGTGGTGGGGTCCAGTTTAAATTCCCCCAAGGTCAGCCCCTGGCGCTGGTAGGTTCGTTCCTTGGGGCTGGACGAAAGGGAGGCAGGTCCGGCCTCTCCTTGGTACAACAGGCCTGCACGACCTACGGTCAAGGCAAAGGGGAACTCCAAGGTGGGTTTGCCCCCTCGTTTGATCTGGATGGGCATTTCCCAGGTTCCTTCCATGGAAAGCTGGAGCTGGGCGACATAGACCCCACCGCCCTGGGGCTTGGCTTCGGCGGTCATGGCCATGTAGGGCATCGCCCCACTTTCGGGCATAAAGACCTCCACCTCGACCCTTGCTTGGCCAAGGCTCTGCCCCTTGGGTACCTGCAACCGAAAGGTCAGTCGGTTGTTGCCCACCACCGGAGCGGCCGGGACGAGGGTTACTTGGGTGAGGGAGACCCCTTCCTTTTGGTACTCCTGGGCCCACAACGGGCTGGAGAACAAAAGGAAAAGAGCCAAGAGACTGGTCAGTCGGGACATAAACACCTACCGGAAACCGAGTGAATCAAACAAACCTCAACGAGGTTTGATCCAAAGCGTCAGGAGTCCGGTTGGCTAGCAGGAAAGCTGGGTTTTTTGTTGGACCAATCCCCTGGCCTCTGGTGGAGGCAGTGTTTGGCCAAAGAAGAAAAAGAGGGAAAAACCGAGCCCCAAGACCGAAAGTCCCGCCCAACCTGTGGGCTCTGCCAACAAGAACGGGACAGACCAAAACCGGAATTCAACCTTGTCTTGGAGCACCACCTGCCCTTCCTGGCAACAGGCCTTTAAATCTGTGTCACAGCAGTCACGATGGTTTTGGGAAGGTTGGTTGGAACCGGAATTGTGGGCAACCGGGGTGACGGGGTGCTGGTGATTCAGCGGCCTGGAGCCCGCAGTTTTAGCGGCAAAAACAGAGGCAACGTTGGCCGCCTCCAAAAGTGCCGACCCCTTCATTTGGCAATGACCGGCGAGCGCCAGGACAGCGGCCAACAGCAACAGCCCAAGCGACTTGCCCAAACCTGCCTGAAGGTGAAACCTCATCGCCAATCCTTTTTCCAGAGTAAAACCACAATCCCATCCTAGGCCCATTCTCCTGGGGTTGTCAAACTTCGACCGCCCCCGCAAACTTCGAGAAAAACCTTACCCAGCGCCTTACACCTTGAAGGTGGAAAGTTGCTCCTTCAGGTTTTCGGCCATTTTGTCCAGTTCGTGGACCGTCTGGTCCACCTGCCTGATGGAATTGGCCAGTTCGTTCATGGAAGTGCTGGTCCCCGAAGCCACCTTGTTGATTTCCCGAGCCAGATTGGAAACTTCTGTGGTGCGCTCCCGTTGTTGCTTGACCTCTGCCGCCATTTCATTGGCCTTCTCTCCAATCTGGCCCACTTTGTTGATCAACCCTCCGACCACCATGGTTGCATTCATCACCACCATGGCCCCCATGTTCACTTGGGCAAAGGTCATTTCGATCAACCGGTTGATCTGCTGGATGGTAATCGCACTCCGGTCAGCCAAAGACTTTACTTCCTTGGCTACCACCGCAAACCCTCGGCCAAACTCCCCAGCCTTGGCTGCTTCGATGCTGGCGTTGAGGGACAGCAGGTTGGTTTGGGTGCCGATTTTGGCGATGTCTTGGGTGTGTTTGATCACCTGCCCTGTGGACTCGCCGATCCGGCCCATGGCATCTTGGATGTTCTTGAGTGCTTCCCGGCTCTGGTCGGTGTCGGCCAAGGCGGATTGGGATAGACTTAAAACCTCGCCGGCTTTTTCCTCCATTCTCTTTCCGCCTTGGTCCAAGGCCGACAGATCGTCACTGGTTCTGTTGATCGCCTGGGCGGACTGCTCGGTCCCACTGTTCACCTCCTTGGCCACCCGTTCAATGTTCTCCACCGTAGCTGCCAATTCGGTGGTAGAGCTCGAAAGCGTAAAAGTGTAGGTGGAAATCCCCCGGATGACCTGGGCGAAGGTTGCCAACAGGTTGGAAAAGGCAGTTTTGGTTTGGGCACATTCGTCTTTGCCTGCAACTTTCAAGATGACGTTGAGGTTCTTGCTGGCTTCCACTTCAACCACCACCTTTTTGAGGTCCATCAAAGAGGAGGTGATGTTCCCGGTGATGATGATCCCCACCCCCAAGCTGGCGGCGATGGCCAAAAACGACAGCACCAAGGTCCGCCAACGGAACTGGTTCATCTGTTCGATCGACTGGTCCATCTGGAGCTGAGCCTCGTTGACCTGATGAACCGTAAAAGGGCCCAGTACCTCAGACAAGGCCGTAGCGGTCTGGTCAAAATCACCCATGATCTTGTTGCCCCGAGTCGTCCCGCCTTCGATGTATTCATGGGCCATTTTTTGTCCCATCTGGTAATAGGCCTCTACCCGTTTGGCCAGAATCTCCGTGGCTTCAACCTGCTTTTGGTCGCCAATGGATTCAAAATGGGTGCGGAAGGTTTTGAGCCCGGCCATGAACTCTTCGTAATTCTTTTTTGCTTCCTCAAAGCCATCGTCCAGACCGTCCTTCCCTTGGGTAGCGGAAATGTCGGTCAACCATTGTTGGATTTGTACGATGTTTTTATCCATCGTTTTGGCCAAAATAGCGTTGGGAAAGTTGACCTGCCCCACTTGGTTGATGGAGTTGTACACATCCTCGCCGACCTTGAAGGACCAGAGGCTCAAACCAGCCAAAATCAGCAACGGCAAGAGCAACACCATCAAAATCTTGTTGCGGATATTCATATCTTTTAACATAGTGCCGCCCCTTTAACAGAGTATGAAGTTCGTTTCATTATGGAGCAAAAGACCGTGATCCTGCAAATCCGAAATCTCATCGGAACTCAAAGGCATGGCCCCCGCTGTTGGTGCAGGCAAGGGCGTTCAGGATCAACTGTAGTAGTGCCAGAGCGCTTTTATCTCTTTTGTGGCTACAAAATCAAGAAAAACCTAGCTTTGCAACGCTTTTCCCTTCAGGTAGGGACCTTGCCCCCAAGGCAAAAAGGAAAATGTCCGGGAGAAGAAAAATTGTTACAACCGGTTACAAAACAACCCTAGGCAATCTTGCCCAGGCACTGTACCCTCGTTCCATTCAACTTTAGGCAGGTGAAGAATGTTTGAAGCAGCTTTGGCGCTTTTTGAACGTGGCGGGGTGATGATGTACCCCTTGTTGGTCTGTTCGATTTTGGTGGTGACCCTCACCTTGGAACGGATCCTGGTCCTTCGCAATGCCGCCCTTTTGCCTAAGAACGGACTCCAACTTTGGGCCGACTGGTTCGGCTCGGGCTTAAAGAAGGACCAAGCCCCCAACCCAAATTCGACCGCTCTGGTCAACCAGATCTTGGGCCCCCTCTGTCCCTACTTCCCCATTGAGCTGCCCCGGCTTGAAGAACGGTTGAGCGACCTTTCAAGGAAGGCCAAAAACCGCCTGGAACGGGGGGTGGTCTATCTGGACACCATCGCCGGGGTAGCACCGCTGTTGGGGCTACTGGGCACCGTTTTGGGGATGGTAGAGGTTTTTGCCAAGCTTTCCTTGGCCGGAGCCGCCAAGATCGAGGCCCTGTCCTCGGGGATCAGCGAAGCCCTACTGACCACCGTGGCGGGTCTGTTGATCGGCATTCCCGCATTGGTCGCCGCCAACCTCTTTACCCGGCACATCGAAAACCTGCTTTTGGGGGCGGAAGACCAGATCAACGACCTGCTCGACCAGTACCCCGCCCAGATGCTCCGCCATGAAGATCGTTGACACCAAAGTCCGCCGGACCCAGATCAACCTGACCTCTCTGATCGACGTGCTCTTCCTGTTGATCATCTTTTTTGCGGTCAGCACCCGTTTTGGGGAACAGGAAGCGGTGCCCCTGGAACTCCCCAAGGCCAAGACCAGCCAGCGTCTGGCCCTACAAACCCAACTGGTGGTCACCTTCAAGGACAAGACCCAGCTGTACCTCAACGGCACCCACACCGGCTGGGACCAACTGGACGGCACCTTGGAAAACCCGCTGTTTGACCGGGAGAAAAAAGTGGTCCTCAACATTGACACCCAGGTGCCCCACGGGCAGGTGATCGAACTTTTGGACCGGTTGCGCAGCCACCACTTCGAGAAGGTCGCCTTTGGAACTCAAGCACCGTGACCTTTGGACCATCGGCTTCGCCTTCCTGCTCGCCTTGACCCTGCACTTGGCGAGCCTGCCGGGGGTTGGAGGCTGGGTCTTGGGCATGTTTGCCCCCCAAAGCGCCGAGCCGCCTTTGGAACTTGAGCTTTCCGAGGCCCTGCCCAAGCCCGTAATCCCCAAGTTTCCCGCCCCCAAGGAGAAGGAAAACCCGCTGCCGGACCGGGAAAAGGAACTGACCGAGGCCCCCGACAAGATCAATGCCAACGCCAGAAACAGCAGCCCCACCGGAGGAACGGAAGAGGAAGGGATTCGCCAATCCTTAAGCCGCCAAAAAGGCCTCGCCGAGGTCAAAGAGCAGATGAAGGAAAAAGGCCTCCAATCGACCGGGGAAGAGGGCCTGGACTACATGATCAACAACTACCAATGGAACTACAAGCGGTTCATGGAAAACTGGGCGGTCGCCCTGTCCAAGCGCTGGTTGGCTCCGGCGGACTATTTGCAGGGACAGGTCCCGGCCGGGGGCTCGGTGTGGGTCAAGATCACCCTCAAAAAGGACGGCACCCTGGAGTCCTACGAGGTGCTGGAACACAACGTCAGCGAAGACATGGCCTTGATGGTGGTGTACGCCGTCATGGGGGTCCGCAGCCGCCCGGCGTTGCCCGACAGTTTTCCCGAAGACAAGCTGGTTGCCTACTGGCGTTTTGTCTATCCGCCCTTTGAGAAGTTGAAGGCGATGATCGAAGCCGAAAAAAACCGAGGCCAATGAACTTTGAAATAACGGTGGACCGGTGGGCTTGGCCGGGGTTGGGGATGGGGTACTACCAAGGAAAGGCCACATTTTTGGCGGCGGTGCTGCCGGGGGAACGGGTCCTGGCCCAGACCGTCAAGGCCGGGAAAAACCACCTGGAAGCCCGTCTGGTCGAGGTCCTAGAACCCAGTCCCGCCCGGATACCCTCCCCTTGCCCACATTTTCCCGATTGCGGCGGTTGTGGATTGTTGCACTTGTCTTACGAAGACCAGTTGGTCCTCAAGGAGCAACAGCTGAACGAAATCGCCCAACGGGCGGGGCTCAAAGTCACCGCCGGTTTTACCCCCAGCCCCCAGCCTTGGGGCTACCGACACAAGGCCAACCTCAAGTCCGGCGGCGGCAAGCTGGGGCTCAACCGGTACCGGAGCGCCCAAGTTTTGGCGGTCCCCGAATGCAAGGTTTTCAGCGCCGGACTCAAACAAGCCTTCTCCGGGCTTGAGCCCAACCGAGAGGCAGACTTGGCAGCCCTGGAATCCCAAGACACCGGTCAGGTGGCCCTGGTTTGGTTGGAAAAAAACCGCCAGCAACCTTTGTCCGGTTTTGGCCAGCAGGTCTTTGAAGACTACGGCCAAGGCAGGTTGGAGCTCACGGCGGCGGGCTTTGCCCAGTCAAATCCGGCGGTGACCCGGTTGATCCTGGCCGACCTGCTTTCGGCGGCCCGTGGGTACGGACGGATCGCCGAACATTACGCCGGAGCCGGAACCCTCAGCCTGGGTCTGGCCTTGGGGGCCGAACAGTATTTTGGCTACGAGACCCACAAAAAGGCGGTGGAGCTGGGCAACCGGAACCTCAAGGCCCATGGAGTCCAAAGCGGCCAAATTCGAGAAAGCAACGCCGAAGCGGCCCTGCTGCCCGATTCGGCCCAGCTCTTGGTGGTGGACCCGCCCCGGGCCGGAATGGCCTCAGCCCTGATCAACAAGGCGATCCATTCCAAGCTTGAGGCGGTCCTGTACCTCAGTTGCGACCCGATGACCCAAGCCAGGGATCTGGCCCGGTTGGTCCAAGAAGGGGGGTTTGGGTTGGTTTGGCTCAAAGGCTACGACATGTATGCCCAAACCGGGCACCAGGAAGCCTTGGCGCTGTTGGTCCGTTGAAGGCACCGGCCTTCAGAAATCCGGGACCGGAGGACGGTTTTTCCGTTGGTCCCGAAACTCAAAGATCCGGTCGATCTTTTCCTTGAGTTTGGCGGCATCGTAGGGTTTGGTCATGTAGCTGTCCGCCCCGGCCTTGATGGCTCCCAGCAGTTGGTCCGGTTCCTCTTCGGCGGTCACCAACAAGACCGGCAGCTTGGCGAACCGGTCACTTTCCCGGAGCCTTCCGAGCAGTTCGAGGCCGCTCATCTTGGGCATGGACCAATCGATCACCGCCAAGTCGAAGGGTGCGGCGGCCAGCTTCTCCAGGGCCTCAAAGCCGTCTTCCACCACTTCCACGTCATAACCCAAGTTACGAAAAAGTTTTCTGGCCAAAAGACGGATCCCCAAAGAGTCGTCCACCACCAGCACCTTAATCCCAGCCCCCGAAACCGCCATACCGTTCCTTTGTGCGTTGAAATCCCGCTCGGCTTTTGTCATGCTGCGGGTAAAGATTCTTGGAAACGGTTCAGCCTAACTCTTGGGGATGATCCTGCCAAGTCACATCCAACGGACCCTTGTGGAAATGGAACCTGCCTCCCCCCTGTCCTTGGCGGACCTGCTGGCGCTGTTGCAGGCGCAACTTGCGGCCCCGGATGGGTCCAAACTGCCCCTGGACCAGCAAATCTCCTTGTCCCAGGCCCTCTGGCCCGCAATGGAAGCCCTAGAACAGGCTCGGGCAGAGCAGGGGGACAAGGCCTTTGCCCTGGGCCAGAACTTGGCCCAGGAACGGACCTCCTTTTTTAACGCCCCGCAACCCCAGACCCCCGAGGTCCTAGCCCAAACCTTGGCGGACCGGCTGGCCAACTGGGGTTCCTTGCCGGTCCTGGCTTCCCTCTCCCCTTGGGACTCCCACCTGCTCTTGGGGCTCGCCCAAGAGCTCGAGTTGGCTCCGGGCCAGCCCTTTTTGGAAGAAGGCAAATCGGTCACCGGCCTCTATCTGGTTTCTGTCCCGGTGGAGGTTTGTTATCAGGGGATTCCGTTGCCCTTGGCCATGACCGGCGGTTTGTTTGGCCAAGAGGCGGTTTTTTCCGCCCAGTTTGTGGCCCCCTTGAGCTACAAGGTAGGGGCCGCCGCTACGGCCTTGTATATCCCCCAAGAGCGGCTCCGGGAGGCCTTGTCCTGGAATCCGGGGCTGGAGCTTTGGCTGCTTGCCCAGCGGTTTTTCCGCTCGACCCAGACGCTAAACCGTTTGGCCCAGGAGTACCAAAAGGTCAACCGGGAATCCAGGTTGACCCAAGAGATTTTGGACAACACCGGGCAGGCCAGCTTTTCGATTGATGCCAAGGGGGAGATCGGCACCAACTACTCTACCGCTGCCGCCCAATATTTGGGTGAACCCAACCCGACCGGCCTGCCCTTTGCCGACCTGATCCTGCGGGACGACAAAAAGGCGCTGCGGTCCTACTACCGGGCCTTGAACTTGATTTTTGCGGGCAACCAGTTTGACCCCAAGGTGGTGTTGGACCTCTTGCCCAAACAGGTGCACCTCCAAGACCGGGTCTTTGCGCTCCATTATTATTTTGCCGAAGACAAGCTGGGCTTTGTGACCTCGGTTTACGTCCGCATGAAGGACCTGACCGAAGAGATCAACCAGGCCAAGCTGGCCCAAGAGACCAAGGACAAGGAACGGGAAGAAAAGGAGATCGAAGAAAAGATCCGCAGCAACATCGCCAGCTTCCTGGGCCTTCTGGAGATGATCGACAAAAACCAAGCCAACCTGGAGCGGTTTTTCCTGGAAACGGTCAACCAAAAGTACCAAGCCAACCCCCAGGACCTTCGAGGTTTGCTCAAGGAACTGCACAGCATCAAGGGGCTGTGCAGCCAATTTGGGCTCCAGGGACTCAAACATGCGTCCCACGCAACCGAGAGTGCCTTGCTCGCCCTGGGCCAAGGGAAGATCGAACAATTTGCTCCAGCCTACAAGGAACTCAAGAGCCATTACAAACACGCTCACATCCTGCTCGAAAGCCTTGGGGAAGGGATCGTGTCGGTTCTGATGGGGGTTACCTTCACCAAGCCAGACTTTTTGGCCCTCAAACAAGCGGTGTTTGCCCAAGATTGGCCGACCGCCCAAGCGCTGGTCTCCGCCAAGGGCCAAATTCCCGCTTCGTCTCTGGCCGAGAATTGGGAGGACGACCTGCTCAACCTGGGCATGAGTCTGGGCAAGGAGGTTGATTTTGAATTGGTTTGCCCCGAGGACCTGACCTTGCCTTTGGAAATGGTCCGTACCCTCAACTTTGAACTGCGCCATGTTTACCGCAACGCCATCGACCACGGGCTCGAAACCCCCGAAGTCCGCAAGGCGGCCGGGAAAAGGAGTGCCGGGAAGGTGCGGTTGACCTTGGGGTCCGAAAACGGTCAACTGTCGATTGCCGTTGAAGACGATGGGGCCGGGATCGCTTGGGAGCGGATCCTCCAAAAGGCCCGGTCCAACCCCAACCTGGACCAAACCCAGATCGAAGCCTGGGTTGCTCAGAACCAGGCCTGGAGAATCCTCTTTTTACCGGGGTTTTCCTCCCAAGAGCAACTGACGGAACTCTCGGGCCGAGGGGTGGGGATGGATGCCGTGGCTTCGGCCATTGAAGGGCTGGGGGGCAGCTATTCCCTGGAAAGCACCTTGGGAGCCGGGTCCAAGTTCAAGTTCCTGGTGCCGCTGTCTTAAAAACCAACAGATTTTATCGGAGGAGCAACTCGCAAGAGGGAGCAGCTTCACTCTACTCCCATGGGTTGGACCGGCTGCCTAGCTGGCTTTGAGGCTTAAAAACTGTTCCAATGCGTCTTCACCCAAAATCTCAATCGGGTCGAGCTCCTTGGCGATTTTTAGGCTGGTTTCCAGGCTCAAGTCCAAGACCTTGCTTTGGCCCAACCGGTTCCCGGAAGCATCGGTGAGCAACACCACCAACGGGCGCTCCAAGTCCCCTTCAGGCACGTTCATCACAAAGGCCTGGGACTGGTCGGAAAGCTGGACCAAAGAACCAACCGGGTAAAGACCCAACACCCGGGAGAAATCCTCCCAAGCCACTTCGTCGAACTCGACCCCCACCAATGCGTCCAAGTACCGCATCGCCGCAGGAGCGGTCCAGGACTTTTTGTAGGGCCTTCTACCGGTCAGGGCTTGGAAAACGTCGATGATCGCCAAGAGCTTGGCTTCGTAACAAACCTGCTCGTAAGCCAAATTTTTGGGATAGCTGGAGAAGATCGCCGTATCCACCTTCACATGGTGCATCCAACCCATTTCCACCGCCACCTTGGGCAAACCCATCTGTTCGAGCAGTTCCCGGCTTTTGTCCGGGTGACTGCGGAGCAGCCTAATCTGGGGGCTGTCCTTTTCAAAGGCTTCGGGGCTTTCCAAGATTTCCTTGGAGATTGAAGACTTGCCTACGTCGTGCAGCAAGGCCGCCAGCAGGGCTTCTTGGAGATTTTTAAAGGCGCTGATCCGACCGGACCGTTCACAAATCTTCTGGTAGGTCCCCGCAAAGATCGCCCCCACGTCCACACAATGGCCATAGGTCTGGTCACTCTGTTTGAGGGTCGCCAAGGCCGACATGGCATCCATGTAGCTGTTTTCAACGATCTGCTCGACCAGCTTTTCGACCGCCTTGATGTCCCCCTTGCCCTGGGCGAGGCCGTCCATCAGGCTTTCGATCGCCACTGCCGCATGGTTTCTGACCTTGGCTCCGGCTTTGGCTTTTTCCACCAACTGGTTTGCTTCGGCGACCTTTTGCACCCGGTCCAACTTGGAGGCCGCCGGGAGGACCATAAAACGGTTGAAATTTTCTTTGGCCAACTCGCTCAACAGCCGATCATTGACATTGACCAAGTGCCCCAACGCCGCAGGAAAGCCGAATACCCGCAATACCAAGTCCGTTTCGGCCAATTCGTTGACTGAACATTCCCGTTCTTTTCCGCTACGAGAGATCAGGACCTTGGTTCCCGAAAAGTTGTGTTTCACCCATTCCAGCTTGTGGGCATCCAAGGGGCCAAACTTTTCATCCAGTCCCAGATAGGCCCGGATGGTCATGCCGGGGGTCAATTGACCAAGGGTCAGTTCCAAAGAGATGCCACCACAAAGGTTGATATTGGTTGTTTAGGTCTCCAACACTATCTCTTAGAAGCTACCAATGCAAGGGATTCTGCCTAGAAAATGTAAGCTAAACCACTGGGCCTGGACGGGAATTTTCCCTAAGTAAGAATTCCATTTTTTCACCCCACATTCGTTCCCAGTCAGGGGGAAAGACTTTTTACCACCTCCTGACCAAAACCAACCTTTGAGTCCCCCCGGACTGTCATCTTGTGTCCATCAACCCAATGCCCCTTAGGAGGTCCCATGTTCGACCCACACACTTTACACCTTGCAGCCCGGATCGGTCACTACCTGCATTGGAAAAGAGGAGGAAAGGCCCAGGAGTTTTTGGTCCGGTTGGAGGCCTTTTTTTCGCCAATCTATCGAGGCGGGGATTTTAAGGAACAACTGAAGTACTTGGTGCACCCCGCCGAGCCCAGGCCGCTGGACGAAGGGCTGTTCCAGGAGATCCGCAAGCGGTTTAACCCCTTCCAAATAAACCAACTGCTCTTTTTTTTGGACCAGATCACCCACCGCCAAGAGCCACAACCCCTAGAAGAGCTGGTCTATCTGAGGGATCTGTATGAAAAGTTGCTGGTAGAAGGCTAGCCCTTGGGCCTACAAAGTCCCTTTCCTTAAATGGAGCTTGGGGGTAAAGTGATTTAACAACCCTTTACCCCCAAGTACATGACTTTAGAATTCCAGGAAATCCTGATCCGTCTCTTGGTAGCCGCCATAATCGGCACCGCCATTGGGGTCGAACGAAACATCCATGGCCGTCCGGCCGGGTTGAGGACCCACATGTTGGTCAGCCTGGGGTCCGCCCTGTTTATGCTGGTCTCCATCAACCTTCCGGGCAGCGCCTTGGGGCACTTGGGGGTTATCGCCTCCGACCCGGCCCGGATCGCCGCCCAAATCGTTACCGGGATCGGTTTTTTGGGGGCCGGGGTGATCATCAAGGACGGGATGAACGTCCGGGGCCTGACCACCGCCGCCTGCCTTTGGATGGCTGCGGCAACCGGGATGGCGGCCGGTGCGGGGGAGTTTACCCTGGTAGGGGTGGCTACCGTGATTGGGCTGGCGGGCTTGGTGGGACTGCACAAGGTGGAAAGCCTTTATGCCCGAGATGCTTACTTTATCCTGCACCTGACCCTCAAGGGGACCCCGGATGCGGAGAAGATTCGAGACCAAATCGCCGAGACCGGGGTTTTGGTGCCGGGGTTTTCCTTTGAACGGGACTATGATCAGGACCTGACCCTGCTGCGCTACCAGATCTCCATTCACGCCAAAAACGGACGGCGAAAAAAGCTGGAAGAGTTGGTCGCCCAACTGGAACAGTCGGACTTGCGGTTGGTCAGGCTGTTGTGGAAGCGGGCTTGAGCAAGTGGGGGTCGTTGGCAAACACCCCGTCCACCCCTAGGGCAAACAAGGACCGGGCCTGCTGGGAATCGGCGGCGGTGTAGGCCAGATAACAGCGCCCTCGGCCTTTGAGTTCCTCTGCATCAGCGGCGCTCACCGCCCCTACTTCGGTGTGAAAGCCCCAGGCATCGATGGTCTCCAGCAGTTCCCAGCTTGGCCGGTCCAAGGGGCCTTCGCTCAGGTAGCTGAGCGGCGGGACTTGGGGCCTGCCTTGGAGCGCCAAGAGGCAGGGGGCACTGAAGCTGGAAACCAACACTTGGTCCAACATCTTCGCCTGTTCCAGCTGGGCCATCAGGTCCGCCAAAAACCGCTCTCCGCCCTGTTCAAAGGTGTCGGGCTTGATCTCCAGGTTGAGCCTGATCTTGCCCTGCGCCAAAGCCAACAGCTGGCTGAGCAGCGGCAAGGGTTCTCCTAGAAACTTGGGGCCAAACCAGCCCCCGGCATCCAACCGGGACAGGTCGGCCCAATCTTGTTCCCAACTTGCTCCGGTGCCGTCGGTCGTGCGGTCCAAGGTCTCGTCATGGAGCAGCAGGATCTTCCGGTCCCGACTGAGCGCCAGGTCCACTTCGGCCATTGGGGCTTGGGCGGCAATCGCCCCTTGGATCGAAGCCAAGGTATTTTCAGGATACCGGGCGGAGTCCCCTCGATGAGCGACCACAAACGGCCTGGGGACAGAGGCAAAAAAATCTGCTGGCCCCTTGGACTTCGGCCTTTGTTTTGCTCCGGTTGGGACCACTACCGCTCCTTGGAGTCCACCCAATCTTGCGGATTGGTTCTTTCCATTGCGTCCTCTTCTTCCGGCGCTTCTGCGGGGACCTCGGCAGGGGCCTGACCTACTGTCGGTTGCGCCAACTCGTCGGCAGCCGGGGCTGTGGCTTGCGGGGGGGATTGGGGCTCTGGTTGGGCCTGCGCCGGAGCTGGCAACGCCACTGCTACCGGGGCTTCCATCGGGGCCGGAGATTCCTGGACCGCCGGGGATTCCATCGGGGTCGGAGCCTCTTGGGCCGCCCCAGAGCTTACCTGCGGTTCGGCAGGGGCCACTTCGGGACCGGTTTGCCCCTGGTCCATCGGTTCTTCCTTCTCTGCCGCAGGGCAGTTGGCCTTTTGGGCGGCATCTTCAGGGGAATCGGTTAACATGGAGCAGTCTTCGGACCACTTCGGGTTCTCTGTCGCCTCTTGGAAGCCTTGCCCATCCTGGGCCAAAGCCGGACCGCCCCAAAGGGCCAAGACTAAGGCAAACAACAACACAAAAAAACGGAGCTTCATGGGAATTCCTCTGTATTCAAAAAAGATTTCACTTTTGTCCCAAGATTTAAGGACTGCCTGAATTTACCTGCTTTTTGCCGCCTCGGAAACAAAATTTCTTTCCCCTGTTTTTTCATCCAGTTGTCTTTCGTCCGAACCAAAACGGCGGTCACCCGGCCCTGGCATCCCAAAACCAAGGTTCCCTGGACGGGGATTTTTGAAACCTGTAACTTCTCGGTGGGGATAGAGAAATTAACCTCCAAGGGGGAAAGCATGGTTCCAACAATTTTAGTCATCGAAGGCAGCGAAATCCAAAGCCGGATGGTCAGCGAAGCCATCCGCCGCAGCTTGTCCCTGGAAACTTGGGAAGCGAGAAGCCTAGAGCAGGTCCAAAACTACCTCAGCCGCAAAGGGGAACGCCCCTTGATTGCGGTCAGCAACCTGCAACTGGAAGGGGCCCAGGACGGGGAGGCGGTGGATGTTTGTTTGGATGCCGGCATCCCGACCCTCGTACTCACTTCCACCTATGATCCCGAGATTCGCAAAAACCTGTTGGACAAACAGGTGGTTGACTATGTGATCAAAAGCGCCAACTCCTTGAACCAGATCACCGGCCTGATCCGGCAGCTGATCAAAAATTCCGAGTTTGAGGTCTTGATCGTTGATGATTCCAAGCTATTCCGGCAGGAACAGTCCCGGTTGCTCCGGCTGATGCGGCTCAAGACCCATGAAGCGGAAGACGGCAAACAGGCCTTGGTGCAGCTGGCCCAACACCCGGGGATTCGGCTGGTCCTGACCGACCTGGAAATGCCCAACCTCGATGGACTGGCCCTGACCAACGAGATCCGCAAGAAATACCCCAAGGAACGGCTCGCCGTGGTAGGCCTTTCGGCCTATGCGGTTGACGAAACCTCGGCGATGTTTATCAAAAACGGGGCCAACGACTTTCTGCGCAAACCCTTTTTGCAGGAAGAGTTCAACTGCCGGGTGATGCAAAACCTGGAGATGATCGACCTGTTTGACCAATTGCTGAAGGCGGCCCACGCCGACTATCTAACCGGCATTTCCAACCGCCGGTACTTCTTCAGCCATTCCGGCTCCAAGCTCAAGCCTCAGGTGGCCCAAGGGGTTGCGATGTTTGACCTGGATTTCTTTAAAAAGATCAACGACACCTATGGCCACGAGGCGGGGGACCAAGTCCTGGTCACCTTTGCCTCCCTTTTGGACCAACACCTGGGAAAGCTGGGCCAGGTGGCTCGTTTGGGAGGAGAAGAGTTTGCCGCCTTTTTCCTGGAGCTGCCGCCCGACCAAGCCAGAACGGCTGTGGAAGGGTTGCGCCAAGCGGTCGCTCAGACCCAGGTTGCCTTTGGCCAGCAGAGGATCTCGATGACCGTCTCGGTGGGTTTTGCAGTTGGCCCTTACGGCAACCTGGAACAATACTTGGCAGAAGCGGACAAGAACCTCTACTTTGCCAAGGAATCGGGGCGCAACCAGGTGGTGGGCTGACTTCCAGGGGCTAGGCTGCCGGGAGTACCGGCGGCGCTTGGAGCGGAAAGGGGTCAGGCGAAATCGATCAAGCCGCGGGAAAGGCTGATTGCCACCGCATGGGGGGCGTTGTGGGCATCCAGCTTGGTGTAGATCTTGTTCATCAGCTGTTGGGTCCTAGACTCGGAAATGCCCAGTTCTTCGGCAATCATCCGGCGGTTCATACCCTTTTGCAGCAATTGCAAAATCAACCGTTCCCGTTCTTCCAGCAGGCTCAAGTCCCGTTTTTGCCGGATCAAGGTGTAGGCCTTGTGGATGTGGGGCTTGATGGTGTCCAAGATGAACTCGGTCCGCCGTTCAAACAAGAACCCACCGCTCAGGTCAATCTGGCTGAATTCCTTTTTATTGTGGGTATAGGTGCGTACGGCGTAACCTTCGTTGAGCCCCGCCTGTAACGCTGCTGCAACCCATTGGGGGTCGGCACCGTACTCGAAGGCCAACAGGTTCCAATAGTGGTGCTGGAACTCCAGGTTAGCCAAGACCGAAAACACCGGGTCCTTGTGCTCCAAACCCCGTGATTGACCGGCGTGAAATTCGGTCACTGGCCAATCGATGGAAAATTCGCTTTTTTCCAGCAACAGCCCTTCCTCGTTGAGCTCCACCAACAGAAAATAAAGGTGCTTGTACCCCAACAGGCTGCGCAACGACTCCAAAATCTCTTTTACCTGGGGCTCTTCTTCGGCCTGGATGCACCGGTTGATCATCTGCAACAAAAACAGCGCATCCTCGGCGGAGCAGTAAGAGGGATAGTCCGCAGGTGCAGCGTCCCAACCGGGAGGAGTTGAAGACATCAAAGGGGGGTCAAGGGGTGCCAAAAAACCTCATTTTTTCAGGTGAAGGTCCGGGGAACAACCGAGCTTTGGAACAGTTTGCCGTTTGGAGCCATTGCCGAACCGTCTTGAACCTCGCCCGCTTTAATAGCTGCTTTTTTTTTAAACTAAAAGCAATTTGTTGATTTTAAGCGAAAAGTCCCCCTGGGGCCTCTGTCTTGGCGGCGCTCTGGAGTGGGTTTGTGCGCTTGGGGTAGTCTCTAGGGGAATCTCCCCATAAAACCTGCAAAATTCGGGGTAAAAAGGAGCATTTTTTTGCTTTTGGACCGCCATTGCAGAGGATGAAGATTGTCTTGTTCAAAAAAATCGGGCAACCTTTGACCCGTACCAAGGCGGTTTTATTTTTAAACCTTTTTCAAGCCCACCGGAGAGCCTACCATGTCCATCCTGCAAACTCCCGCCCAAGCTTGGCATTGCCAAACCTCCCAAGAAGCGGCCCAGGCGCTCAAAAGCGACCCCAAGCTGGGTCTGACCGAGGAGACTGCCGCCCAAAGGCTGGAGGCCTACGGTCCCAACCAGTTGGAGGCCAAGGGGACCAAGTCGGCGTTCTTGATGCTCTTTGAACAGTTCACCAGCCTTTTGATCCTGATTTTGATCGCTGCCGCCGCCGTCTCGGGTTACCTGGGCCAGATGGTGGAGATGGGGGCGATTTTGGCCATTGTGGTGTTGTTTGGGATCCTGGGGTTTGTCCAGGAATACCGGGCTGACCAAGCGCTGGCGGCCTTAAAGAAACTTTCGGTCCCCCGGGCTTTTGTCTGCCGCTCCGGGGTTTGGCGGGACCTGGATTCCAGCGAACTGGTCCCCGGAGACTTGGTCCGCCTGGAAGCGGGCAGCTTTATCCCCGCCGACCTGCGGATGACCAATGTCCAAAACTTCCAAATCGACGAATCCGCCTTGACCGGCGAGTCCTTGCCGGTGGCCAAGGAGATCAACCCGATCCAAGACCCGGATGCCCCCCTGGGCAATCGCAAGAACATGGCCTTTATGGGAACCTTTTCCCTGCTGGGCCGGGCCGAGGCCCTGGTGGCCGAAACCGGAATGAATACCGAGATCGGCAGAATCGCCAAGTTGCTACAAACTGCCGAGTCCGGCCCCACACCGCTGCAGCGGCGGCTTGACCAGGCCGGAAAGGTTTTGGCCATTGTCGGGGCGGTGGCCTCGTTGTTGGTGATGATCGTGGGCCTGTGGTTGGGGAGAGACTTGGCCGAGATGTTCCTGATCGGGGTCAGTCTAGCGGTGGCAGTGGTCCCCGAAGGCCTTCCGGCAGTGGTGACCATCACCCTGGCCTTGGGGGCCCGCAGGATGCTCAAACGGCACTCCCTGGTCCGCAAGTTGACCGCCGTTGAAACTTTGGGCTCCGTGACGGTGATTTGTTCGGACAAAACCGGGACCTTGACCCAAAATAAAATGACCGCCGACTTGATGCGCACCGCCTTGGACGGAACTCCTGGAGAAGGGCTGGCCAAAAGACGTTTGGGGTTAGCCGGGGTCTTGTGCAACGATGCCGCCTGGCCCTTGCCCCAAGTAGGGGGCGAAAAACTCGCCGGGGATCCCACCGAAATCGCTTTTTTGGAAGCGGCCCTCAAGGAGGGTCTGGATCCGGGGGCAGCCCGAGAAAAGGCCCCCAGGGTCGCCGAATGGCCCTTTGATTCGGGCCGTAAGATGATGTCCACCCTCCATGAACTCTCCCAAGACGGGGAACTCTGGACCCAGGTTTTGGGCTCGCTGGAAGGGGGCAGACTGTTGGTCGCCAAGGGAGCGGGAGACATGCTGCTCGACCGCTGTACCTCTCAGGTCGGCCCCAACGGTCCCGAGCCCCTGGGCCCCAAGGAGTTGGCTTTCTGGCACCAGGAGATCGACCGTCTGGCCGCCGTCGGCAGAAGGGTCTTGGGGGTGGCCGCCAAAAAGGCCGAACCGGGCCTGGAACAGGGCACCGCCGAACAGGCGGAATCCAATCTGGTCTTTTTGGGCCTGACCGGAATGATCGACCCGCCCAGGCCCGAAGCCGCCGCTGCCGTGGTCGCCGCCAAACGGGCAGGGATTCGCCCGGTGATGATCACCGGAGACCACCCGGCCACCGCCAAGGCGATTGCCCATGAATTGGGCCTTGAAGGTGAGGCTCTCCGGGGGGACGAACTGGCCAAGATGAGCGATGAGGAACTCAAAGTAGCGGTGGGCAACGTCGCCATTTTTGCCCGGGTCAGCCCCGAGCAAAAGCTGCGGATCGTCAAAGCCTACCAGGACCGTGGAGAAGTGGTCTCCATGACCGGAGACGGGGTCAACGACTCCCCTTCGCTCAAACAGGCCGACATTGGCGTGGCCATGGGCATGGCCGGTACTGACACCGCCAAGGAAGCGGCTTCCATGGTTCTCTTGGACGACAACTTTGCCACCATCGTGGCGGCGGTCGAAGAGGGACGAACGATCTACGACAACATCCTGCGGTTCTTGCGGTTCTCGATCACCGGGAACATGGGCAAGGTGCTGGTCATGTTAACCGCCCCGCTCTTTGGCATGACCGTCGCTCTGGTGCCTTTGCAGCTGTTGTGGCTCAACCTGTTGACCGACGGGCTTTTGAGTGTCGGGTTGGGGGTCGAGGCCCCCGAAGCCAACGTGATGCACCGTCCCCCCAGGCCGCCCAAGGCCAGCGTTTTTGGCGGGGGGATGCCTTGGTTCATCACCATCGCCGGTGGGGTTTTGGGTCTGATCTCTCTGGCCTTGGGGGTTTATTACTTTAGGCTTGATCCCGCCGAAAACGGGGTTTGGCAGACCATGATTTTCACCTCCATCGTCTTCTTGCAGATCGCCCAGGCCCTTTCGGCAAGGTCGATCGACCAGTCTTGCTTTACCCTGTCTCCGGCCACCAACAAGCTGCTCTTTTACATGATCGGCCTGACCTTGGTGCTGCAATTGGCGGTGATGTACCTGCCCCCGTTGGCGGCCCTGTTTGAGGCGGTGCCCTTGGGCTCCACCGAGCTGGGGCTGTGCATCGGTTCGGGGGTCTTTTATTTGGTCTTCCTGGAGATCTACAAAAAACTCGCCCCCAAGCCCAAGACTATTTGAGCCTAGCCCCGGAAGGGGCTTTGCTCCAACCTGCCGCCCTGGGGTCCCTGGGTCCCCAGGGCGGGTTTTTCTCTTCCTAAGGTACCCCATGCCATACCACGCCGGTCTGGACGAGGTTCTAGTCCCTGCCAGCCCTGGCCGGGAAGCGGTACCGCTGCGGATCCTCTACCCCACCCTAACCCCCGCCGGTCCCACTTCGCTGGGTCCCTTCCTCGCCGAGGTTGCCCCCCAGGCTCCGGTGGCCGAGGGAAGGTTCCCCTTGGTTTTGTTCTCCCACGGCTCGGGCAGTTCCAGTCTGCTGTTCCGCTCCTTAGCCAGATTTTTGGCCCAAAACGGCTTTGTGGTGGGCTTGCCCGAACACCCCGGCAACAACCGAAACGACAACGAACGGGCCCAGAGCCTTAAGAACCTGAAGGAAAGACCCAAACACCTCAAAAGCTGTTTGGACTACTTTTTGGGGACCGACGACCGGCAAAGTCACCTGCTGGGGGACCAAGTTGCGGTCATCGGCCATTCCATCGGTGCCTACACGGGTTTAGCCCTGGCCGGTGGAACCCCGCACAACCGGCACGAGATCCTCCATTTCCCGGAGTTTAAAATTACCGGCTCCGAGCCCATCGAGGTTGAGGCGGACCCCCGAGTCAAGGCGCTGGTACTGCTGGCCCCGGCGGTCGGATGGTTTATGGCCCCAGAGGCCTTGGAAAAGGTGAGGTTGCCGATTTTAATGCTCACCGGGGAACTGGACACCCTGGCCCCCAGCTTTCACGGAGAGATCGTCAAGGGGGGAGTGGCGGGCCGCTGCCCTCTCTTCCACCAAACCATCCCCAAGGCCGGGCATTATTCTTTTTTCAGCCCCTTTCCCGAAGCCATGCGCCGCCCCAACTTTCTTCCGGCCCTGGACCCAGAAGGGTTTGACCGGGAACAATTCCAAGAGTGGCTGCAACTGGAAGTGCTGGGGTTTTTACGGCGGTACCTCTGCGGAGAACAGCAGGGGGAGACAAACCCGAGCCCTTGAGGCAGCCTGCCGGACCGGGGCCAGCCGGGTCCCTTTGCAGGCAATCGTCACCTCCCCTGGGTCAGGGGGCTTTTGGAGTATGGGCCTTGAAAATCTGTTTCCTTCCCGACAACCTTTGCACAAAACCACAGCGGTCCGGCCAAAGCCTCCTGGAGATCAGCCTCGCCGCTGGGGTGGACCACACCCATGCCTGTGGCGGGGTCGGCAAGTGTTCAACCTGTCGGGTCATGGTGCTTGAAGGGGCAGAGCGATTGTTGGCCCGAAACCCCACCGAACAGGCGTTGGCCCAACGGCTCGGGTTTGGCCCGGAGATCCGTCTGGCCTGCCAGACCGTCCCCCAGGGCGACTTGACCCTGCGCCGATTGGTCATCGACGATGAAGACCTGGAGATCCTCCACTTCCGGCTGACCGCCTCGGCTTTGCCCAAGATCGGGGTGGAAAAGGAGTTGGCCATCCTGTTTGTGGACCTGCGCAACTTTACCCCCTTTTCGGAAGCATTGCCTGCCTATGATGTGATGCACCTGTTGGAGCGGTTCTTTTTCCTGTGCGGTCAACAGGTCAAGCAGGCCGGGGGCTGGATCGACAACTACATGGGAGACGGGTTTTTGGCCCTCTTTGACGGGGAAAACCCCAAACAAAAGTGCCAAAAGGCTTTGGCTGCCGCCCAAGGGGTGTTGGCGGCCATGCCTGGATTCAACCACTACCTCGCCAAGGTTGCGCCCCAATTCCTCAAGCTGGGCATCGGGGTCCACTACGGCCACCTGATCCAAGGGGAGATCGGGGCAGGGGAGCAGATGCGGGAGATTGTGATCGGGGACGCAGTCAACACCGCCTCTCGGATCGAATCCGCCACCAAGGTTTTGGGCCGACCACTCTTGGTCAGTGAAGAGGTCCGGGAGCACCTGGGGCCGGAGTTTCGGTTCGAGAGGGTGGGGGAAGTGACCTTAAAGGGCAAACAGGGGCTTTTCCCGTTGTTTTGTCCGGTAGAGTGAACGGGGGCACCCCCGTTCAGAAGCCTGGGCCCCAGGAACAGCCTTCCAGGGACAGCAAAAATTCTTTGGTCTTGAGCCCACTGGAGTAGCCCCCCAAGGAACCATCAGCAGCGATCACCCGGTGGCAAGGGATCAGGATCGGCAGGGGGTTTTTCCCGTTCGCTCCGCCAACCGCCCTGGCGGCGGTGGGGCGACCCAGGGCGGCGGCCTGTCTGCCGTAACTTAAGGTTTGCCCGTAGGGGATCAAGAGCAACTGTTGCCAAACCTGCTTTTGGAAGGGAGTCCCTTGGGGCCGCAAGGGCAGAGTAAAGACCTTTCTCTGCCCGGCAAAGTACTGTTGCAATTGCACAGAGGCCTCAACCAACAGGTCGGTCTTGTGGGCCGCCCTGTCCAAAGGACCAAAGTCCAGGGATACCAAGGCCCCGGCCTCCTCAAAGAGGCTGAGGGGGCCAAGGGGGCTTTGGAATTCTACCGCCGCTCTCACGGTTTTACCTTCTTTTTGATTGCAGCCAACAGTGACTCTTCGGGCGGAAAGCTGCCGGTCCCCTTTTTTGACCACAACAATTCCCCTTCCAAAACCACTTCAAAGACCCCACCGGAGCTGCGGATCAATTTGGGGTTGATCCCCATTTCCTTGTTTATCTTAGCCGCTAGACCAACGGCCCGAGGTTCGTAGTTTCAAACCCCACAATATTCGATGGTCAGGTTCATCTTCATCCCAGATGGGTTTCAGGTTTGGCCATGGCCTTGACGATGACCGCCCGGTTGTAGGCATCAATCACGTCTTTGCGTTTGAGGATCCCCAAAAGCCGACTGGGGTCTTCGGGGCTTACCACCGGCATGGCTTCGATGTCTTTGATCCCGAACTTGCGAATCGCTTCGGTCAAGGTGTCGTGGGGGTAAAGCCTGATGATGTCGGTTTCCGCCAACTCCTTCATCACCACCAGATGCTCCAACCCCTCTTCTAGGAGGATCTCCCGGATGTCTTGGAAGCTGACCACCCCGGTCATCTTGCCTTCCTCATTCATCACCGGATAATACTGGCTTTTGGAGGAAGGAAAAATCACCATAAATTCGGCGAAGGTCATGTTCTCGGGAATGGTTTCAAACTCGGTGAGCATAACCTTTTCAATCAGAATCTTCGACAGAATACTCTCTTCCCGCCCTTGGTGCAAGACGATCCCTTTACGGGAAAGCTCCATGCTGTCCAGCGAATCGGGACACAAGGCCCGGGCAACCATCACCCCGATCACCGAGGCAAACATGATCGGAATGATGACCTGATAATTGTTGGTCAGCTCAAACAGCAAGAAGATGGAGGTCATCGGCGCATGGGTCGCAGCGGCCAGCAGTGCCCCCATCCCTACCAGGGCGTAGGAACCCGGCTGGATACCCATATTGGGGAAGCCCCAGGCCAAGGCCTTGCCGAAGGCACCGCCCGCCATGGCCCCAATGAACAGCGAGGGGGCAAACAAGCCACCGACGTTGCCGCTGCCCAAGGTGATCGAGGTGGCCAAAACCTTGAGAAAGACCAACAGCAATAGGAGCTGTAAGGTTAGGCTGGGGTCGGAGTTGAGGGAGGCGGTGATGATTTCGTACCCGTCGCCCATGATGCCCAGGTTGACCAAGCCCAACAAACCGACCAACAAGGCCCCCAAGATCGGTTTGAGGTAGCGGTTCAGCTTCAGCTCTTCAAAAAAATCGCAGATCCGAAAAAAAGACTTGATGAACACAAAGGCCAACAGGCCGATAAACAGCCCCAAGAGGATGTAAAACCCGATTTCCTGGTACCCTTCGATCTGGTAGGTCAACTTGCCGAACAGAGGTTGGTCCGAATAGTAGGCCCGGCTCACCGCCGTAGCCAACCCGGAGGAAATGACGATCACCCCGAAGGTTTGCAGTTGGAATTGGCCGATCATCACGATCTCTTGGGCAAACAGCACCCCGGCCAAAGGGGCGTTGAACTGGGCCGCAATCCCCGCCGCCGAGCCGCAGGCGATCAAGACCTTGAGCCTTTGGCTGCCCATGGAAAAAAACCTGCCGATCGAGCTGCCCACCGCTCCCCCGATCTGGGCGATCGGTCCCTCGACCCCGGCTGCTCCGCCGGTGGAAATGGTGATCGAAGAGGTGATCATCTTCACGAAGATGTCTCGGGTGCGGATCAACCCCCCTTTGAGGTGGATGGCAATCAGAAAATTGGGCATCCCGTAGCCGGAGACAGCCCCCGAAGTGCCGATCAAAAAGGGAAGCAACATCAAGGCCCCGGCCACCGGAATCAAGGGCAACAGGTAGGGAGAAAAGTCCGAGAGCCAAGGGTAAACGACATGGAAAAAAAAGTGGTGCATCAAGTGCAGCATAGACCGGAAAAACACCGAGGTAAAACCGGCACCGATCCCGACCACACAGGCCAAGAGCAACTCGATGTTGGTTTCCGAAAGGCTGATTTTACCGAAAAACAGATTGGTCTTGGTCGAACGGTCCAGGCGGGTGAACTGAAGGATGTCTTTGAACTTTAACATCGACGCTCTTTACAGCTCAAGGGACCCCTCAAAAACTTCGGTTGCGGGACCGGTCATAAAAAGAGGGTGGCCGGGACCGGCCCAGTCCAAGGTGAGTTCGCCTCCCAACAGCTCCAAAACCGCTGGGCTTTTGAGTCTTCCGGTCAACACCCCCGCCACCAACACCGCCGATGCGCCGGTACCGCAGCCCAAGGTCTCGCCGGACCCCCGCTCCCAAGTCCGCTGTTTGGCCCGTTGGGGGCCTAGGACCTCCACAAACTCCACGTTGATCCGGTTGGGAAAGAGTTTGCAACGTTCGATCAAAGGGCCAAGGGAAGAAACCGGGGCCAGATCCACATGGTCCACAAAGGTGACCAGATGGGGATTGCCCATGGAAACCAAGGTGCCTTGGAAGTGGTAGGATTCAAAATCAAACAGGTGGTCCACCACTTGGGCTCCCTCCACCAAAGCCGGGATGCGGGCCGGGTCGAGGACCGGGACCCCCATGTTGACCCGAGCCGAAACAAACCTGCCCCAGTCGTCTTGTTGGATCGAGATGAATTTGATTCCTGCCAAGGTGGAAACGGTCAGTTCGGTCTTTTCCACCAAACCATGTTCAAACCCATACCGGGCGACGCAGCGAATGGCGTTGCCGCACATCTCGGATTCGGAGCCGTCGGCGTTGAACATCCGCATCGAAAGGTCGGCCTTGTCACTTTTGTCGATCAGCACCAAGCCGTCACCGCCGATGCCAAAACGGCGGTCGGAAAGCTTGCGGGCCAGCTCTTCGGGCTTTGACACATGCTCTTGGGTCAGGTTAACGTACACGTAGTCGTTCCCGATGCCCTGCATTTTGGTAAAGTGTAACCTAGCCATGAAAAAATCCCTGGTCGCAGTCTTTGCGATATGGTCGCTTTGTCCCAGCCTGGAGGCCCAAAGCTTCACCAGTAATCTGCCTTTGGGCTTGAGTCTTAGGTATGAACACAAGAATCAAAAGAGTCAACAAGTCACTGGATACTCAGAGCTTACCTACCGGGCCGACAACCGAGGCCGGGTCGAGGAACGGCTGAAAAACCGCAAACCGGACGGGGAACTTTTCCAGGAAAAATTCAGTCTTTTCAGCCAAAGAGGAGAGCTTTTGGAGTACCGGGAAAAGGACTACCGCAAGCAGGTGGAGGTTACGGATTTGTACCGGCAGGGACGCATCGAAACCCGGATCAAACGGGGCGACTTTGAGCGGCAATTCACCTTGGACCAAGCTCCCCAACTGGTCCCCTTCGAGGTCCTGACCTTGTACCTGGAGTCTCGGTTGAGTGACTTGGTGCGGGACAAGTCGATCCAGTTCACCCTCTACCTGCCCTACCTGGGGCTTGAAAGCCCAGAGCTGACCCAGATCCCGGTCTTGGCCCAATTGGAAAGCCTGGGCCCGGAGAAAAGTCCCCGAGGGGGGAAGGAAGAAGTGGCGATGATCCTGGTGATGCCCAGCAGCCCGATGTTGCAAATGCTGCTCCCTCCCGACAAAAGCCAGTTCCGGTTCGGCTTTTTCACCAAAGCCCCCAGGCTGCTTTATTCCTTTTCCGAAGCCCAAACCCTAAGTGTACTGAAGTCCGTCAAATGACCAGGGCCCCAGGCGATGGGGGCTTTGCAGGGCGTGTTCCAACTGTTCCAAGAAGGTTTCTCTGGGGACCTCCTGGGCACCCATCGATTTGAGGTGCGAGGTGGGGACTTGGCAGTCCACCAGTTCAAAACCCCAAAGCTCCAACTGCCGACAAAGTCTAACCAGTGCGGCTTTGGAAGCATCGGGCCGGTGGCTGAACATACTTTCCCCAAAAAAGGCGGCCCCCAAGGACACCCCATAAAGGCCCCCGACCAGCCGCCCCTCTTCCCAGGTTTCCACCGAATGGGCGTAACCCAAATGGTGCAGCTTGGTGTAAGCGGCCTGCATGTCCTCCAAGATCCAGGTCCCGTCCTGCCCTTCCCGCTTGGTTTGGGCACAGGCAGCGATCACCTCGCCAAAGGCTTGGTCCAAGGTGACTTGGTACTTCGGCTTCGCCAGCACTCGTTCCAAGGACTTGGAAACATGGACCTGATCAGGGTACAGCACCAGCCTGGGGTCGGGGGACCACCACAAGATGGGGTTGTTTTCCGCATACCAAGGGAAAATCCCTTGCCCATAGGCGAGCAACAACCGCTCCGGCTCCAGTCCGCCGCCAACTGCCAGGATTCCTTCCGGCTCGGCTTCCCTAGGGTCGGGGAAAAGAAACGATTTGGGCAGGCGGTAGATCGGCATGGGTGGTCCGGTTCCTAGCTGGAGGTGGCCCCCAAGTGTTCCTGAGACCGGCACAAAAGTAAAGTTTTGGCCCCCGATGGGGCTGCCCCAAAGTACCAGAACCAATGAATTTATTTTTCTTGCACTTCCCCTATCGGTTTGGATATTATCCCACCCAAATCGCCGGGAACAACCTAAAACCCTCTTTTTTTGCGAGCGATCCGATGGAACAGGGCAAGGTCAAGTGGTTTGATGTCAAAAAGGGTTACGGATTTATCGTCCAACCCAACGGTAGGGACCTTTTTGTCCACAAGTCGGGCCTAGACAAGGGATGCCGCTTGGAAGAGGGCATGCCGGTAGAATACGAAATCTCCGAAGGGGTCAAAGGGCCTTGTGCCACGACGGTGCACCCCCTGTAGAGCCCCACAGGCCACTTTCGGCTTGCTGAAGACTGCCTTGAAGACCCAAGGGACTAGGCCAAGGGGTCGGACTGCGGCTCCGTGGTATCTTACGGCTCCGGTTCTTCAGCCGGGCAAAGGTACAAGGCTGCCTGGGCCAACTGTTGCGGCTCCCCGATCATCACCAATTCGTCTCCCGGACAGACCGGGGTCTGGGCCGAAGGGTTGGGCCGCAACTGTCCGGCACAACCTACCGCCAATACCGTCACCCCATACCGGCTCCGCAGCTCCAGGTCCTTGAGGCTCTGGCAGGTGATCAACCGCTCCGATACCCGCAACCTTCTGATCTCCAGACCGGAGAGGTAACTCTTGAGGTTGAGGTGGGAGGGAGTGGGTTCGCCGGGTTTGCGCAACATCTGGTACCCATCGGCCCGAATCTCCGCCACAAAAGCCTCAATTTTGTCTTGGGGGATCAACAGTTGGTTGAGTACCCGAGCAAAGATCTCCACCGCCCCCTCATATTCGGTGGTCACCACTTCGTCCGCCCCGGCTTGGTAGATCAAGTCCTGCTGGCTGACAAAACGGGTGCGGGCAATCACATAAAGCGCCGGGTTGAGTTTTTTGGCCAACCGAATGGTGGCGAGGCTCGAAAGGGGATCAGAAATGGCCACGGTCATCATGCTGGCCTGGGTAACCCCCAGGTGGCGCAAGACTTCTTCCTGGGCCGAGTCGCCAAAGTGGATCGGCAGGCCTTTGGCCTTTTCCCGGCGCACCGTCTCGGCGTTCATCTCCAAGATAATAAAGGAGGCCCCAGCGGTTTGCGCCGCCTTGGCCAACATCTGCCCGGTCACCCCAAAACCGATGATGATCAGGTGATTGCGCCCGTGGACCCACTGGGTGGGGACCTCCGACCGGGTGGATTTTTCCAGGTGCAGCCTCCGGTGCAGGGCCTGGGCAAACTTAGGGGCAAAATTGATCAGAATCGGGGTCAAGGCCAGGGTCAAGACGGTGACCCCCAAAAAGAGTTCGTAATGGGCTCGGTCCAAAAGCTCTTGTTCCAGCCCGCTCTTGGCCAATACAAAGGAAAATTCCCCGACCTGGGCCAAGGAGAGCATCAAGATGGCAGTGGTTTTGGTGGAAAGCTTGAGCCACCAACCGGTGATCCCGATCCCAATGGACTTGACCAACAACACCAATAAGGTCAGCCCCAACATCACCGGTGCCTGTGCCCACACCCCGCCCAAATTGAGCAACATGCCGATGGAGATAAAAAAGAAGGCGCTGAAAATGTCCCGAAACGGCAGGATGTTGGACAGGGCATAGGTGCTGTATTCCGATTCGGCGATGATCAATCCGGCCAAAAAGGCCCCCAGCCCCAGGGACAACCCTGCCAAGTTCGTGCCCCAGGCAACGCCCAGCCCCAGGGTGATCACGGTCAGCAAAAACAGCTCCCGGCTCCGGGTCTTGGCGATTTGGTACAAGAACTTGGGCACCAGATAGCGGGTCAAGAGATAAACCCCCAGCCCCAAGGCCAGAATCTTGAGCCCCAGGTACCCCAGCCCCGCCAGCCCCCCGGTCTCCCGGCCCGCCAGATAGGGAATCAGGAGCATCAAGGGGACCAAGGCGAGGTCCTGGTAAATCAAAATCGCCAGACCGGCCCGTCCATGGGGGCTTTCCATCCAGCCTTTCTCTCCAAAAACCTTGAGCACAATGGCGGTAGAACTCAAGGCCACCATCAGCCCCAGAAACAGCGCCCCTTGGAAGGAAAACCCAAAGGGCAGGCAAAGCGCAAAAACCAAAACCAAGGTTAAGGCCATTTGCAGGCTGCCGCCCAGAAAGACTTCCCGTCTGATTTTTTTGAGGTCCTGGAAGGAAAACTCCAGGCCAATGGCAAACAGCAGCAGGATCACGCCGATCTCGGCCATCACCTCCACCTCCTCAACCCCGTGGATCAGCCCCAGACCATGCGGCCCCAGGGCCACGCCGGTCAAAAGATAACCAACCAAAGGGGGCAGCTTGATCTGGATACAGACGAAGGCCACCACCAAGGAAAGGGCAAAGATCAGGCTGAGGTCTTGCAGGATGGACATCGGAATCCACTAGGGAGGAGTGTTCCAAGACCTCCAGGTCGCCCCGGAGGGAGCGCCACCTGTCTGGGTCGGTCAGGTGGGGTCTGCTTGGAGGAAGGTTAGGATTCGTGTTTCAACTTCAGGTAGTCCCGTTTGATTTCCAAGGACAGATGTTCAAACTCTTCGGCGTTCAGCTTGCCCAACCGGTAGTCGGTCTCCAACTCCCCCAACCCTTCGAGCAGAGAAAGACTCTCGTCAAACACGTGGGGCTGGGCCTGGGGGTCAAAGTAGGGTTTTTCGGGGCTGAGGAAAAAGGGTTTCACCACCAAGGCGGCAATCAGCACCGAAGCCAAAGAACAAAGGATCAAGGTAAACATGGTGGAACCGTTAGGGGTTGGAGATTTTTTTCAGGTCCTCGTCGATTTCCGCCTGTTCCTCGGGACTCAAGGCCACCTCCGTATAGGCATGGACACTGGCCTTGGCTTTGGATTTGGCTCGCAGGATCACCCAAGCAAAGGCAAACACCAGAATGCCGCCGGGCAGAAACCAGAGCAACAGGTTGAATCCGCTTTTGGGCGGCTCCCGGAGGATCCATTCCCCATACCGGGCGACAAAAAAGTCCATGATTTCGGACTCCGACTTGCCTTGGAGCAACATCTCCCGGATCATCGCCTTCATGTTGTTGGAAAGCCCCGCTTCCGAATCCTTGACCGACATGGATTGGCAGGTCGGACAACGGAGCTGGTCGGCCAGCATCCGCACTTGGTTTTCCAAAGCTTCGTCTTGGGTCGGGCTGCCCACGGCAAACAGACCTGAAGACAGAGTCAACAAAGCAAACAGGAGGATCAGTTTTTTCATGGCTGTTGGTCGTTACCGGCTGTTTGGGAAGCTGCCACAGGGGTGTCCCCTTGGAGCTGTTGCTCCAAAAAGCGGTCAATCTGGCCCGAGGCAACGGGGCCTAAGGACTTGTAGCGGATGATGCCTTCCTTATCGATAAAAAAGGTCTCCGGTACGGCGGTCACCCCATAGTTGAGGCTGATGGTTCCGATGGTGTCGTCGGGGCCGAGCAGGTAGGTTTTACCATACTTCTCGATGAACCTCAAGGAGGCGCTCCGTTCGTCGTTGATCGCCAACCCGATGAAGACCGCCCCTTGGTCCTTGAAGGCCTGGTAAGCGGTTTCCACAATGTGTGCCTCTTGGCGGCAGGAGACGCACCAGCTGGCCCAGAAGTTGAGGATCACCGGCTTGCCCCGGTAGTTCTTCAGGTCCACCGTCTGGCCGTCGAAGGTGATCACGTGAAAATTGGAGGCCTTGGTGCCGATCAGGTTCGAGGGGATCTCTTTGGGGTCCGAGGCAAAATAAAGCCCGTAAACCATCAGAGAAACAAAGGCGAGGAACAACCCGCCGCCCAGCGCAAAGATCCACTGTTTCTTCATCCCTTTTCCTAATCCAAGAGGCTTCCGCCCCGTTTTTGCACCGGCTTGTAGCTCAAGCTGAAGCCCAGGCCCAAGGCAAACAACCCCATGCTGGCCCAAACAAAGTTGACCATTGGGTTATAAAAGACGTTTAAGGTCGCCGAGCCGTCGTCGTTGATCGAAGAAAGACTCAGGTACAGGTCGTGGAACAAGGTCCGGTGGATGGCCACTTCGGTCATCGGCTCGGGCCTAGTGGGGTAAAAGGCCTTGGCCGGTTTAAGGCGGGCAACTTCCCGGTCCCCTTGGGTCACTTCGATCACCGCCGCCAAGGTCCTAGTGTTGGCCACCGGGAACTCTTGGGACTCGGTAAAGGTCAGCTGGTACCCGGAAAAGTCGTGGCTTTGGCCGGGGTACAGGGTAAAGGCGGTTTCGTGGCCAAAGAAGTTTCCGCACAGGCCGATCACCAAGGTCACGATCCCCAGGTGCACCAAAAGCCCGCCCCGTTTGCGCCGGTCTTGGATCAGCGCCTTGAGCTTCGAGGGTTTGGGTTGGTCCCCTTTGGGCAGGAAGCTGGCCCGCAAGCTTTGGAGCAGTTCATAACCGTTGATGTACAGGGCAAAGACGGTCATCGAACTGAGCAGCAACATCTTGGGCGAGGTGGACAAGGTCAAGACCGCCAACACCACATAAGCCAAGGTCACCACCACCGGCCCGATCAGGTTGCGGCGCAGCAGGGACACGCTGGTCCTTTTCCAACCAAGCACCTGGGTCAGGCCCATCAAAAAGACGGTCACCACTCCCAAGGGCAACATGATGCTGTTGAAGAAGGGGGCCTGGATAGAAATCTTTTTGTTGGCCACCCCTTCGGCGAGCAGCGGGAAGACGGTGCCGTAAAAGACGGTGAAGCACATGGCCACAAAGACCACGTTGTTGAGCAAAAAGCTGTTTTCCTTGCTCCAGAAGCCCTTGGCTTTTTCTTTGACCAAAAACTGGTTTTGCCGCAGGTACAGTAAGACATGGGAGCCCACCACCACCAAGGCGATGAAGACCAAAAAGGCGGGGCCGATGTTCGATTTGGAGAAAGCGTGCACCGAGTTGAGTACCCCCGAACGGGTGATGAAGGTCCCCAAGATCGAAAGGGCAAAGGTTCCGATGATCAACATCAGGTTCCAGAACTTCAGGGAGTTTCGTTTTTCCTGGACGATCACCGAGTGCAAAAAGGCGGTGCCGGTCAACCAGGGCATCAAGGAAGCGTTTTCCACCGGGTCCCAGGCCCAATAACCGCCCCAGCCCAATTCCACGTAGGCCCAGTTGCCGCCCAAGACCATCCCGGTGGTCAAGAAGAACCAGGAAACCAAGGTCCAGCGCCGGGTGGTCAGGATCCAGTTGTCGTCTCTTTTGCCGCTGAGCAAGGAGCCCATGGCAAAGGCAAAGGGGATGTTAAAGCCCACGTAACCCAGGTACAGCGCCGGGGGGTGGAAGATCATCCCTGGGTTTTGCAGCAAAGGGTTGAGCCCCCGGCCTTCGCCGGGAATGGGGAACAACCGCTCGAAGGGGTTGGACCAGCCGATCAACAGGAACAACAAAAAAAGAGTCGAGAAGGCCAAGACCAACAGGGTATAGGGCAGGGTCTCGTGGTTGCTTTTTTTGTAGCGCAGGGCGACCACGGCGGTGAAAATCACCAGGATCACCTGCCACAAGAGCAGCGAACCTTCCAGCCCACCCCAAACGGCGGTGATCTTGTAAAACAGGGGCAGGTCGGAACTGGAGTTGTTGGCCACAAAGCGGACCGTAAAGTCATCGGTGGCAAAGGCATAAACCAAGCTACCAAAGGCCACCACGACCAACCCCGTCACGACCAACAAGGCGGTCCGAAAGGAAGCGATGAGGTTCTCGCTGTTTTTATGGACTCCCGAAAGCCCGGCGAAGATCCCGTAAAGCGTCAGAACCAAAGCGGCCAGAAGGGCGTAATAACCGATGTCAACGATCATAAGATTTTATTGGAGAGACTTAAAGTATTGCTCTTTGCGGACGTTGTGCTGGTTGGGGTCAACCTTGTATTCTTCGGAATGTTTGACCAACAGGGTGTTGGCGACAAACACCCCTTCGGGACCCATCCTGCCTTCCACCACAACTCCTTGGCCTTCCTTGAACATGTCGGGCTTGGAGCCCTTGTAGTTGACGGTCAAAAAAGTCTGGCTGTCTTCGGTGATCCGAAACTCCAGTTTGGTTTGTGCCGGTTCCCAGATGACCGAACCCTTTTCGATCAGGCCCATGATCCGAATTTTTTGGTCCTGGAACTGTTCGGGGTTTTTGAGGACCTCGCCGGGGGTCTGGTAGTAGGTCAGGTTTTTGGAACTGATCGAGGTAAAAAGGCCCACGGCTACGGCCAGGATCAATGCCCCGCCGATCACAAATTTCAAAAGGGTCTTGTTCATGGCTGGTTGGACTTTAGTTCACGAAGTTGCTTTGCGGTGCTCTTGGCCCGCAGGGTGAGCCGTACCCAATAGGCCAGAATCACGACTATGGTGATTCCGTAGGCGGTCAGTACGTAATCAAGATTATGAATTTCGGGCATCTTTGTTTTTTCCTTTGGAGGTCTTCAAGATGAAGCTACGAGGATACGCAATGCCAAGCCCCACTGACAAGCAAAAAGGCCAAGTCCGGGGGGTTGGCAAAAAGCCTTGAAATTCGTCCGCTCAAGAGTTAAAACCGCCTTAGCCCCTCTTGAGCAAGTGAAAAAAAGTTCATCCCATTGCTCGAAAGAAGAGATTGGCTTTCGCCCCTTTGTTGTGTTAGGATAGGCTCAAGAAGAGGAAAGGGGGCCGTCCTCCGGGGCAAACAACCCAAGCAAACCGACCCCCGAGTGGTTCATGGACAACCCAGTTACTTACACTATAGTGGTTAACAATCAAAACTACAGCCTTCGCTGTAGTGATGGCGAGGATCACGTAAAGCTGATTGAAGACAGGCTTCAGAAGGCAGTTGCCGAGCTGGCCACTGGGGGCGTGACCCCGAGTCTTTCGGCCTATGCGATGAAAATCGCCATCTTGTTGGCGGACCAAGGGGTCCGTGATGGTTTGGAACGGCAGACCCAAGAGTCTTTGGTGCGAAAGCGCCTCCTCCCGTTGGTCCAAGAGTTGGACCAAGTCCTGGGAAGCACAGGCGAATCCTCTCTTGGGGTTGCCAGATAGCAGGAACCTAGGTTAGGAAGCAATGGACTGCCCTGTTCGTGTTTTTTAGGATAAGTTGAGCCGATACTTACAATAAGGGACGGGTCTCTGTCGGTAGTGTGCAAGCCTAGCTCGACTGGGAAGCCTAAAGCCGTTACACCTCTCCCACCTGAGCTACTCAGGTTCAATCATCCCCTAAATCACGGCAGGGCGGTTTCTCCGCCCTTTTTTTTTGCCCCCCGTTTGCTCCCCTTCTTTGTTTCTGCCTCCCCCAAGGTTTTGTTTGTTTTGTTTGCCCCCACTCGGCCCGGATAGACCCGAAACAAGGAAAAAAATCCAAACCTTATGGGGTGTTTCCGAGAAGCGGCTAGGGAGCGGAAGCTGGCGGGGCCAAGATCAGGCCTCGGTCTTTGGGTGTCGGCCTAAAGCTTGATCCTAGGGCTGGGTCTTAGATCTTGATGTCGATGTGGGGACGGCCGTCCTTGGCCCTTTTTTTGATCTGCTCTTTGTGGTCTTCTTCAGGTTCGGTGGCATCTGCAGCATCCAGGTCGTGGACCACCGAGGGTTTTTTGATCAGGGAGGCTTGGGAGACGGCGGCCTGGAATTGAGCTTGGTTCGCCAAGCCGTTCACCTGGGCTTCCACCACCTTTTGGGCAGTAGGGGCCTGGGCCAGAGAGATTTGGAGGTTGTGGATTTCCATGCCGCTCATACAACCTCTTTGAGTTTGTCCTGTGCTTCTTTGAGGTCAAAGGCCACCGGTGCGGCCAAGCCCGAAACCCCAAACAGCCTTTGGGTTTTTTCGTTGGGACCCAACAAAACCAGCTTGCCCTTGGCTTCCCGGAACAGGTGGTGGATCGCCCCCAGTCCAGAACCGGTCAACAGCTCGGTTTGGCTCAGGTCCAAGATGTAGCCGGTGATCCCGCTTTTAAAAAGCCCCTTGAACACAGCGACCAAACGGAGCGCTCCCGCCTCGGCCAGATGGCTGGGCAGCCTCAGCTGTACCGCCCCCAAAGGCTCGGCCAACCCGCAAATTTCCACGTCCAAATTCATCGGCTTTTGTCTCCTTGGTCCTTGTCAGTTCAACCGCCTTTGTGGAACAATCTCCCGAGAAAGCCTGGATCCTTGACTCCAGGGTAAAAACTTGTTCCAAGCCCTTTAGATCGCCCACAGGTCCCCATGTCCAACCCCAAGACAGACAAATCGGCGTTGATCCAACGGTTTTCCGGCCACAGACCAGTGATCAACATTATCCTTGATGGGTACGGGATTGGCAAGGGTGACGACAGCGATGCCATTGCCTGTGCCCAAACTCCGGTGATGGATAGGCTCAAGGCCACCTACGCCAACAGCCAACTGATGACCCACGGCCCCTTTGTGGGCCTGCCTGCGCTGGACAACCTGGGGGGCTCCGAAGTGGGCCACCTGACCCTGGGGGCCGGGAAACTTTTGGACCAGGGTTCGACCTTGATCTTTAAATCGATTGAAGACCAGAGCTTTTTTTCCTTCCCCGCCTTGACCCAGGCGTTTGACCAGGTCCGCAAACCTACCGCTGCCCAGCTCACTCCATCTTTTACTCCATCCTTGCACCTTCTGGGCCTGCTTTCCGACGGCAACGTCCACAGCCACATCAAACACTTTGAAGCGGTGATCGAAGAGGCCGCCCGGCAAGGGGTGGAAAGGCTGTACGTCCACGCCCTCTTGGACGGCAGGGATGTCGCCGTGCAGTCGGCCGAACAGTATGCCAAAGAGCTGCAAGACCTCTTTGACCAAGTGATCTTAGACCACCCTGGTTTTGACTACCGGTTCGCCTCGGCAGGGGGCCGGGAGGTGATCACCATGGACCGGGACAAAAACTGGAAAAAGGTCAAACGAGGCTGGGATTGCCACGTCCTGGGTCGGTCCGAATTCCTCTTGGAAGACATCTTCACGGGGATCGACTACTTCCGGGCGGTCCATCCGGGCATCACCGACCAGGACCTCCCCCCCTTCAACCTCAAGGGCAAGGACGGCAAAGCGGTCACCATCAACGACGGCGACGCGGTCTTGCTGCTCAACTTTCGGGGGGACCGGGCCATTGAAATCGCCCAGGCCTTTGACCTGGAATCCTTCTCTGCCTTTGACCGGGAACGGTTCCCAAAGATTTATTTTGCCGGGATGATGGTGTACGATGAGGACACTAGGCTGCCCAAACACCAAATCATCGGCAGCCCCAAGGTTCCCGAGCCTTTTGGCAAGCGGATGTTGGAACTGGGGATCAAACAGTTCCGGCTGGCGGAAACCCAAAAGTACGCCCATGTAACCTTCTTTTTTAACGGCGGTTACCGCAACCCCCTGGACCCCTCTATGGAGGACTACTTTTTGATCGAGTCCGACAAGATCGACAGCTTTGCCACCGCCCCCAAGATGAAGGCCCTGGAAATCGCTGACAAGGCGGTGGAGCTGATCTCTTCGGGGGTTTACGGCTTTGGGCTGATCAACTTTGCCAACACCGACATGGTCGGCCACACCGGCGACTTTGGGGCCGCCAAGGTCGCCGCCGAAACGGTGGACCAAGCGTTGGGCCAAGTGTTGGATGCGGTGGAAAAGGCTGGGGGGCTGGCGCTGGTCACCGCCGACCACGGCAATGCCGACGAAATGACCGTCTTCAACAAAAAAACCGGCTTGACCGAGATGAGCACTAAACACAGCCTCAACCCGGTGCCGGTGGTCCTCTTTGACCCAGGTTTTTCAGGCCAGTACCGCCTCAAGCCCAACGATCCGGGTCGGGAAAACACGCTCGCCATGGTAGCGGCGACCAACTACCTGCTCTTGGGCCTCGAACCTCCCACAGACCTTGCCGTTCCTCTTTTTGACCTTTAAGCCAAAGAGACCATGTACCTCAGCCTGACCTTAGCCCAAATCGCCGAAAAACTGGGTGCCAAACTGATCGGCGACCCCAACGCAATGATCACCGGCCTTTGCGGCATTACCGATGCCAAAGCCGGGGACCTGACCTTTTTGGCCAACCCCAAGTACAAAAGCCAACTGGGCCAAACCGCCGCCACCGCTGTGATGGTCGGGCCGGAGGTGGAAGCCGAAGGGATCAACCTGCTCCAAATCGACAACCCCAGACTGGCTTTTGCCCGAGTCATGGGCTTTGCGTTCCCCAAAAAGGAAGAGCTTCCCGGAATCGCCGATGGGGCCTTTGTCCACCCCACCGCCCAGATCGACCCTACCGCCACGATCTACGCCGGAGCTTACATCGGCGAAGGGGCCACGGTCGGCCCTCGGACCGTGGTTTACCCCGGCTGTTATGTCGGCGAAAAGGTCAAGCTTGGGGAAGACTGCCTGATCCACCCCAACGTCAGCCTGATGCTGGGCACCCAGGTGGGCAACCGGGTGGTGCTCAACGCCGGGACGGTGGTGGGCTCCGAAGGCTTTGGGTACGAACGGGACGGAGACAAACATTTTAAGATCCCCCAGGTCGGGGCAGTGGTGATCGAAGACGACGTGGAGGTCGGCTCCCTTTGCGCCATCGACCGCGGGTCGATCCAGGCCACAGTGATCGGCCAGGGCACCAAGCTGGACAACCTGATCCACATAGCCCACAACTGCCAACTGGGTCCCAACAACCTGATCCTGTCCCAAGCCGGGCTGGCCGGGACGGTCAAGACCGGTACCAACGTCTATTTTGCCGGACAGACCGGTTGTTTTGACCACATCAAAATCGCCGACTATGTCCAGGTCGGCGGACGTGCGGTAGTCACCAACGACATTGAAGAGCAGGGGCTTTACTTCGGCTACCCCGCTCGGCCCCATGCGGAATGGCAGAAGGCTTCGGTGATGTTTTACAAGACCCCGGAGCTACAAAAACGGGTGGTGGAGCTGGAAAAACAGGTAGAAGCCCTGGCCTTGAAACTGGAAGGGAAAGGTTGATGGAAAGCCCGTTTTTTGAGCTGGAAAACCAACTGGGCTACCATTTCCTGGAACCCAAATTTTTGGAGCAGGCGTTAACCCACAAGTCCTACGCCCATGAACACCACTGCCCCCACAATGAAAGACTGGAATTTTTGGGGGACGCAATTTTGCAATGTATGATCAGCCAACTGCTTTTTGATGCTTACCCAGACTTGGCCGAAGGGATGCTCTCCAAGTTTCGGGCCGCCTTGGTTTCCGAAGAGGCCTTGGCCGACGTGGCCCAGGAAATCAACCTAGGGGCGGCCTTGCGGCTTGGGCATGGCGAAGAACTGGGCGGCGGCAGGAACAAACGGTCGATCCTTTCGGACGCATTGGAAGCCTTGTTAGCTGCCAGCTTTTTGGACAGCCGGGAGACCCAGGGCCTAGCCACCTCTCGGGCGCTGGTCAGGCGGCTGTTTGAACCCAAAATGGAATCCGCCGAAAGCCGGTTCAAGCAGATCGACCACAAAACGGATCTCCAGGAATGGGTCCAAAAAAACAAACTGGGGGAGATCCTCTACACCGCAATTGAAGAACGAGGACCGGACCATGACAAGGAATTTTTGATGGCCCTCCAAGTGGGGGGGGTCGAATACGGACGTGCCTGGGGAACCAGCAAGAAACGAGCGGAACAAAAGGCGGCCATTGCTGCATTGGAGCGAATGGGGGCCCCAAGGAATGAGTGAACGACTGCAAAAGGTGATCGCCCATGCCGGGCTTTCGAGCCGCCGGGGGGCGGAGGAATTGATCTTGACCGGCCAAGTGGTGGTCAACGGCCAAGTGGTCACCGAGCTGGGCACCAAGGTGGACCCGGAACGAGACCACATCGAGGTGTCGGGCAAAAAACTGCGCACTACCGGCACCAAGCCCAGGATCGTTTATGCCCTGCACAAGCCCAAGTCGGTGGTCACCACCCTGCACGACCCCGAAGGCCGAGACACGGTGGTCAACTACTTCCCCAAGATCAAGGAGCGGCTCTTTCCGGTCGGACGGCTGGACTACGATGCAGAAGGCCTCTTGTTGATCACCAACGACGGGGACTTGGCCAACCGGCTGATCCACCCTTCCAGCCATGTTTGGAAGGAATACCTAGTCAAGCTCAGGGGTAAGATCCCTCTAGGCCTGTTGCCAAAAATGGAAAAAGGGCCAACCTTTGAGGGGAAAAAACACCAGCCGGTGAAGATCAAGTTTTTGCACTACAAAAACGAGAAGAGCTGGCTTTCGGTTTCCTTGCAGGAAGGGGTCAAGCACCACCTCAAAAAGATGTTCCTCGCCGAGGGGTTTCGGGTCGAAAAGATCAAACGGTACCGGATCGGAAACATCGAACTGTTGGAGCTGCAAGCCGGAGAGTTTCGTAGGCTTGAAGACGAGGAGATCAACCAACTGCTGAGTTTATCCCAAGAACCATGAAAGGACTTCCAGTCTGGATTTTATTGGTAGGCCTTTTGACCCCCGGTATAGCCAAGGCGGAATACCGGGCCTACCTGATCGAGGTTTATGACCAGATCCTGGGCAAACAGTGGGACTCGGTCACCGGCTTTGCACCGGACCACTACATCAACACCCACGGCGGCGGCAACCGCCTGAGCGCCCTGACCAAAGCGACCTGGATGTGTTACGGCGACCTTTCCCGGTACGCCCCGGCTTGCAAAATGCCCCCTCCCAAGGACCCGAAGTTCGAGGTTGGCGACGAGGTGGAAATCACCCTGCAAAAGCACCTGACCCAAGGCTGGAAAGGGACGATTGAACTGTCCTTGTGGCGGGAAGACCTCAAAAACAACGTGTATGGGGTCCGGTTTGGGGACCGAAAAAACATGTTCGGCAGCTACTACGAATTTGACCTGAAGATGACCAAAAAGCGGGAAAACGAAGTCAAGGTCCAACCCCCCGGGGACGCACCGCCCGATGCCGCCGTCACCGCTCCGGCAACTCCGCCCAACCCAGCCAATCTACCGCCCGTAGCGCCCTAATCTAGAGTGAACCGATGGAATTCCAAGTACCCCAAGGACAGGAAAAGTACCAGTACGTCCAATCCAAATTTACCGAGATCGCCCAGAAGTACGACCTGTTCAACGACCTGATCACCCAGGGGATGCACCGGTACTGGAAAAACAAAGTGGTCGAGGCCACTGGGCTCAAAAAGGGGGACAAGGCTCTGGATCTTTGCTGCGGCACCGGGGACATCACCTTGCGGCTGAAAAAAAAGGTCGGCGAAGAAGGGGTGGCCTTTGGGATGGATTTTTCCATCGGCATGCTCCAGGTCAGCCAAACCCGTGACCCCCAGGGAACCTGCCGTTTTCTCCAGGGGGACGCAATGAAGCTGCCCTTCGCCGACCAAAGCCTGGACGCTGTGACCGTGGGCTTCGGGCTGCGCAATCTGGTGGCCATTGGGGATTGTTTTGACGAGGTGTTGCGGGTCTTGAAGCCAGGGGGCCGGTTTGTCTCCCTGGACATGGGCAAGGTCAAGCTGCCCCTGGCCAACTGGGTTTTTTCCCAGTACTTCCACCAAGTGGTCCCCCTGGTGGGCAAGCTGCTGTACCCCGGCCAGGACATGTTCGACTACTTCCCCGCCTCCGCCTTGGTTTACCCCTCCCAAGAGGCCCTAGCGACGATGTTGGAGCAACACGGCTTCGAGAAGGTCCGGTTCACCAACTACCACCTGGGCAGCACCGTCCTGCACCAAGCCTTTAAGCCCCCTGTATGTCTCCCGTAAAGGGAGCCTATTTGTTATTGGGTACTTCCATTTTGGCTATCGGTTTCTCGGACTCTGTCGGCTTAGGCGTTTTAGGTGACGGTTGCTTGGGCTCTGCTGATTTGACTACCAATTGTTTTTTCCCCGGAGCTCCACTATCTATGGCCCCGCCGGCAAGAATGGGCCCACCGTCAAGCATGCGCCTACCGTTTTCCTTTTTGGCTACCGGTTCCTCGGGTTCTAATGATTTAGTTGCCAGTTTCTTGGACTCTGCCGATTTGGCTGCCGCTTTTTTTTTCTCCAGGGCTTCGTCGTTACCATACCCTCCGTCAACAGTCAAACCGTCAAAAAAGGGCACACCGTTCTCCTTGTTTAACGTTTTGCCCACAAGGTACCGAAAATTGTCATCGCCCACAATAACGTACCCAATCACAACAATCGCAATCAGCAATGAAACACTGTGTACGGCGTAAATGGTCACTACAACGATTGCAGTTATGGCAAACAATCCCATTGCAACAGCTACGGTAGCACTATTGCGGTAGGTTAACAAAGCCAACACCGTGGCTATGCCACTGAACAACATCCCAAGCGCCAAAGCGTACTTTACTGCGGCATCCGCATTGGGAGGAGGCAGGTTTTTAAACTTCCGGAAAAGTCGATTTAAAGAGTACACCGGGCTATTGGAGGTAAGATTTTTATCTTCCATTCTGTCCTCAAGGTATCATTTGCCCGGGCACTGGTTGTCCCGTCAGCGGATCAATGCAGTAGCAGGCTGAGCCAACGGGAATTGATTGAAATTGAGGTCCAAGCGTACACCAGTATCCGTTGGTGCCGCATTTTCTGGACAGTTGCCCTTGAGGTTGCTGGCTGTAGGACGGTGCTGAACTGGCGGTTGAGCTACTCCTATTGTTTTTACACATTTCTTCAATTTGAAGGCTCTTGTAGCCAGCCCCTGCCAGCGATGCTTTTTGGCCAGCATCACATTCCGCATTGACGGTACCACCGAGCAAAAAAATACCAAGGAACATAAAAAAAACTGTTCTCATCCCCTCGCTCCAAAAAAATGTTTTTATTTATCGAGTCAAACTAGATAGTGTAGTCACGAGATTGTGGCCCAAAGAAAAATGCACCTGATATGAATTGCCGCCAAGAAGGAATTCGCGTTTTTCGTGTATCTGGTGGCAATTCCACGCCATTGTTTCAAATAAAGAAACGCATTCTCAATCAAGTGCCTTGCCTTATAAATCTCCCGATCAAAATCTCGGGCTACTTTTCGGTTTTTCTTCGGCG
>Ga0208375_1000303_pt1 | contig 77370 bp, 76 predicted proteins | sample RifOxyD1_FD_184038 | JGI IMG/M metagenome (GOLD analysis project Ga0208375, IMG submission 184038) | Soil microbial communities from Rifle, Colorado - Rifle Oxygen_injection D1 (SPAdes) | ecosystem: Environmental > Terrestrial > Deep subsurface > Rock core/Sediment | place: Rifle, Colorado... | reverse complement strand
AATGTCCTCAACCTTAGAACGATTATAGTTATCGCTGACGTTCACTGGCGCTTCGGGGATTGGCTTGCACCGCTCCCGTTAACGTTCCAGCACTGGTCAGGCGTCAGCCCCCATACTTCCCCTTGCGGGTTTGCGGAGACCTGTGTTTTTGATAAACAGTCGCTTGGAATCTTTAATTGCATCCCCCCACCTACTTCCTGTGCAATTTTGACATATGCAATCTTAGAAAAAACCTATTTCATTGTTTGCGGATATGATTATTGCACCTAAAGTAGGTGGGAGGAAAGACATCTCCCGAAGTTACGTCTAGTTGTTTTGCCGAGTTCCTTAACGAGGGTTCTCCCGTTCGCCTTGGGCTACTCGCCCTGTCCACCTGTGTCGGTTTTAAGTACGGACGCAATATTATTTTGAACTTAGAAGTTTTTCCTGGTACCCTGCTCATCTCCGTTCGCCCGATAAATCGGACTTCCAGTCGCAGCTTGGATTTGTGTTCGCGGGATTTGCCTCGCGAGCGTCCTCACTGCGCCTACCCCAATCCAATAAGGGGCAGAGACTACTAGGATACGTCACTCCATCGTATAATATTGCGGGGCCGGAATATTAACCGGCTGTCCATCGACTACGCCTTTCGGCCTCGCCTTAGGATCGCCTAACCCTGGGTTGATCGACATTGCCCAGGAAACCTTGGACTTTCGGCGTCACGGGTTCTCACCGTAATTGCGGTTACTCATGCCAACATTCTTACTCCTCAACGCTCCACCGTGGCTCACGCCTTCGGCTTCGCAGCAGATGAGGACACTTCCCTACCACGCCAATGCAAAGCATTGGAATTTCAAATTTGTTAATTTTAAATTTTGAATTAAATTCGAATGTCTTAATGTTTTAATTATCAAAAATTAAATCATTAAAAATTCATTCGAAATTCAAAATTCGATTTTCAAAATTCCAGTGCCTCGCACTGACATCCGCGTCTTCGGTACTATGTTTTAGCCCCGTTGAATTTTCGGCGCAAAATCTCTAGACTAGTGAGCTGTTACGCACTCTTTAAAGGATGGCTGCTTCTAAGCCAACCTCCTAGGTGTCTAGGAAACTTCACTTCCTTTACCACTTAACATAGATTTAGGGACCTTAGACTGCGATCTGGGCTGTTTCCCTCTTGAACGTGAAGCTTAGCCCCCACGCTCTGACTGTCGGGATAAAATCATCAGGCATTCGGAGTTTGGTTGAGAGACCTAGGATTGCTCCATGATCCCTCATTCAGTAGCTCTACCTCCTGTGATCAATTTACCCCATCACCATTTTTGCTAGCGCTAACACGATAAACTAATATTATAGGTTATCGCGCAACCCATGCGCGGCACGCGGGCGAATAGCCCGACCCTATTCGGGTCAGTGCCGCACGTGAATGCACGTGCAAAAATGGTGAGGGGTGAATCCGACGCTAGCCCTCAAGCTATTTCGGGAAGAACCAGCTATGGCCAAGCTCGATTGGAATTTCTCCTCTACACACAAGTCATCCCCGCGTGTTGTACGGCGCGTGGGTTCGGGCCTCCCCCCGATGTTACTCGGGGTTCACCCTGCTCATATGTAGCTCGCCTGGCTTCGGGTCTAATCCATGCGACTTATTTTCGTCTGTTATGACTCGCTTTCACTGCGCCTTCGCGATAAAATCGCTTAGGCTTGCCGCATAAAATTAACTCGTTGGCTCGTTCTGCAAAAAGCACGCCGTCACCGCCACACCTATCTCAACAATAAACTTTGAATAATCACTTAAAGAAAGGCGAAGACGCTTCGCTTTCATTCTTTGCATTACTAAAAATTTTGCCAAGATAGGTGTGGCGGCTCCGACTCTACGTAAGCATATGGTTTCAGTTCTATTTCACTCCCCTCACCGGGGTTCTTTTCACCTTTCCCTCACGGTACTAGTTCGCTATCGATCTCAAACGATATTTAGCCTTGGAAGTTTAGTGCTCCCGGATTCAGACGGGATTTCTCCGGTCCCGCCTTACTTGAGAACAATAACAATAAAGTTGTTTCGCTTTCGCCTACGGGACTATTACCCTCTTTGGTCTGACTTTCCAGACTTGTTCGGCTAGCAAAACAATTTGTAACTTTACTCCCGTCGAGTAAAACGCCGACAACTATATTCAACGTTTTACAAGATAGGACGTCATTGCCTCGCAACCCCGCTCTGCCGAAGCAGAACGGTTTAGGCTTCTCCGCTTTCGCTCGCCACTACTCACGGAATCTTTTAGATTTATTTTCCTCCAGGTACTAAGATGTTTCAGTTCCCTGGGTGCGCCATACAAGCCTATGTATTCAGCTTGCATTAATCGTTCGCATCACACTTTATGCGAAATTATGTCGCATAAACAATTCAAAAATAAAAATGCAAAGTGCAAAATTTTGGTGTTCGCTGCGCTCACGATTATTTAAAATAATTATCGCGAAGCGATTCCTTAATTTTGACTTTTGATTTTTACATTTTGAATTTGAGTGAGTGTCACATAAAATGTGAGACGAACGATTGCGTTGCCGCATTCGGAAATCTCCGGATCAAAGCTTGCTCGGCAGCTCCCCGGAGCTTATCGCAACCCGCTACGTCCTTCTTCGCTCGTTTGAGTCAAGGCATCCACCATACGCTCTTCATGAATACCGCTCTATCGCAATTGTAACGTTCGCATCTCGCTGCGCTCGACGCTTCGCTTCACGTAACATGAAACACGCAACACATAACAAACTTGTTCCATGTTATGTGCTATGTGTTATTTGAAGTGAATGTCGAACAGAGTGAGACACGAACGATACAGACCAGCAATTAGCAATCACTAATTGATGCTAATCGCTATATTTTGAAGCTGTTTGGCTTACGCTTAGATTTTTCCACGCTTACCTCAAATCAAAACATAATTCCAGCTTCACCTACATAGATTGTTAAGGTTCCCTTCAGCGCGGAAATGTAAATTTATAAATTTTATAAACTCACACCTCCACACAATTTTTCGTATTTCGTTCTATTCGTATTTCGTAATGAATTAAAAAACCGCTTCCAGTGAAGCGGGCTCAAGCGCAAAAGAAAAACGCAAAAGTTCATCCGCTTCGTTTTATAAGGCTGATAGGCAAATTTGTCATCTAGGCTGGCTAAGGATTAGTTTTGTTTCGCTTTGTAATACTATATTTTTTCGCAAATCGTGTCAACCCCTGTTGAATTGCGGCTACGCCGCACCTCGCAATGCGAGGATTCAACGGGGTCAACCCTCCAGATATGGATAAATATGCCCTTTTTATAGGCTTATTTTCACTGATTTTCCCATCGTCGAGCAAATTGAAACGCCTTTAATGAATTTCCCTTTGGCTGCTTCCGGCTTTGACTTTCGAAGCGCATCCATAAAAGCTTTGAAATTTTCTTCAAGCTTCATGTCTTCAAAAGATTTTTTTCCAATTACCTGATGGACATTTCCTGAATCGTCGTTTTTGAAATCAGCCCGGCCATGTTTGAGCGATTCGATTATTTCTTTCACCTTTTGAGTGACGGTCTTGTTTTTAGGATTCGGCATGAGACCTTTCGGGCCGAGAATTTTGGCGATTGTCGCGAGACGCGGCATCATTTCCGGCGTAGCGATAGCAATGTCTGTATCGATTTTTCCTGAAGACTTTATCTTGTCGATCAGCTCCTCGCCGCCCACAATATCCGCTCCAGACTCTTCGGCTTCTTTCTTTTGCGTGGTCGTGAAAACAGCGATCTTCATTTTCTTTCCCGTCCCGTGAGGAAGTTCAGCCACGCCGCGCACCTGCTGGTCCGATTTTTTCGGATCAATCGCAAGACGCGCATGCACTTCAATAGACTCGTCAAACTTGGCTTTGGCGTTTTTCTTCACTTCGGCAATGGCTTCGGTAATGGGATATTCTTGATTGTTTTCTGATTGATTCATATATCTAATAGGTCTTTAGTAACAAGGCTGTGAGTAGCGGGAATAGTTATGGGTCTTTGGATGTGAGAATTCTGATGACCCACTGCCAATGACCTGTCCCACAGCCATTAACTATTGTTACCAATGACTAAAAATTATTCAATCTTTATCCCCATGCTTCTCGCCGTCCCTTCAACGATTTTCATCGCCTGTTCAACACTATTAGCATTGAGGTCTGGCATTTTGGCTTCGGCAATTTGACGGATTTGTTCCTTGGTCACTGTTCCGACTTTCTGTTTCAGCGGATCGGCCGCCCCCTTTTCAACTTTGGCGGCTTTTTTGAGGAGTTCCGCGGCCGGCGGTGTTTTCAAAACAAAATCAAAACTTCTGTCTTCAAAGATAGTTATTTCAACCGGAATGACATCCCCGCCCTTTTCTTTCGTGGCTTCGTTGAATTTCAGGCAAAAATCCTGGATGTTGAGCCCGTGTTGCCCCAAAGCCGGCCCAACCGGAGGAGCCGGATTGGCCTGCCCGGCTTTGATCTGAAGTTTGACAATTGTCTTTATTTTCTTTGCCATAATTTTATAAATAGGTCTTTTGTAACAAGGCTGTCGGCAGTAGGTTAGCTTAATAGTCTTTGGTCATGAGAAATTTTCCAATGACTCACTGCCAATGACCTGACTCACAGCTGATGACCTCGTTACCAATAACCAAAACTATATCTTTTTTATCTGCAAAAAGTCCAATTCCACGGGAGTTTCTCTTCCGAATATGGAAACCAGCACCTTGATCTTTCCTCTCGCTTCGTCAATTTCATCAACTTTCCCGTCAAATTCTTTGAACGGCCCGTCGACAATTTTCACCGCGTCGCCTTTCGCCACATCAATTTTGTATTTCGGCTCGGACACGCCCATTCTCTTTTTCATCTGGTCGATCTCCTCCTGAGCAATCGGCGTCGGGGTCGTTCCAATTCCGATGAAACCGGTGACGTTGGGAGTGTTGCGAACAACGTACCACGAATCATCCGTTACAACCATTTCCACAAGCACATATCCCGGAAAAATTCTCTCCTCAATGACCGAGCGTTTTCCACCTTTAATTTTGATTTTTTTTTCCTTGGGGACCATCACGTCAAAAATTTTGTCCTGCATATCCAAGGATTCAATTCTTTGTTTCAAATTTTTGGCCACGTTGTCTTCGTATCCGGAATAGGTATGAATTGCATACCAGGCGCGGCCATGATGTTGGGTCTGCTTCGCCATGTATCACTACGCTCGTAACCCGTAACGCGACACAATATTTGAAAATATTCCTTTCGTGCGTCGTGTTTCGTGTTGCGTGTTACGAAAAATTATTTTACAACAAATGTTCTCGCTATATATTCAAACAAATAATCGAGCGCTCCGAGAAAAATCGCCACTCCCAAACTCACCCCGATCACGACACCGGTGAATTTGATTGTTTGCTGCCGCGTCGGCCAGTTGACTTTCCGAAGCTCCGCACGGGCTTCTTTGGTAAATGTCCAAAGTTTGTTCATATTGAGCCTTTTTTAAAAAGCCTTCGGGGGCTTTTTGTGTAGCCTTATAATATACTATATAAAATTTATGTCAAGCGAAGCTATACGTCAAGATTCGCCACGCTCCTTGCCTCCGCTTGAATGAAACGCTTGCGCGGTTCAACTTCGGAGCCCATGAGGATATTGAAGATATTGTCCGCTTCGGCGGCGTCTTCAACTTTCACCTGATACATCACCCGGTTCTGGGGATCCATCGTCGTTTCCCAAAGCTGGCTCGGGTTCATTTCTCCAAGACCCTTATAGCGCTGGACATTCACGCCCGATTTTTTTTCTTCGTCGCTGATTTCAATTTCCTCTTCTTTGGGCTCATCTTTCTTTTTAGCCTTCGCGGAAGCTTTTTGCTTTTCCCTACCCCTTTTCAAAAGGTCTTCAATAATTTCGCTCTTATCTTCTTCATTATAGGCATAATGGGCCTCTTTTCCTTTTTGAATCCGATAAAGCGGCGGCGCGGCGATATAAAGATAGCCCCGCTTGATGATTTCCTCAAAATTGCGATAGAAAAAAGTAAGAAGCAAAGTGCGGATATGCGAGCCGTCCACGTCGGCATCGGTCATGATGATAATCCGGTGGTAGCGCATCTTGTCAATATTCGCTTGGTCTCCAACTCCCGTTCCCATGGCAATGATGAGGTTTTTGATCTCCTGCGACATCAGCATTTTGTCGATGCGGGCCTTTTCCACATTGAGGATTTTTCCCCGGAGCGGCAAAATAGCCTGGAAATTCCGGTCCCGGCCCTGTTTGGCGCTTCCGCCGGCGCTGTCTCCCTCGACGATATACAATTCGCATTTTTCAGCGTCGCGCGAAGAGCAATCGGCCAGTTTTCCGGGAAGCGTCATTCCCTCGAGAGCACCTTTGCGAATAACAGCTTGCTTGGCAGCTTGGGCGGCGAGCCTGGCTTGAGCTGAAATCAGGCATTTTCCTATAATAGCTTTGGCATCGTTGGGGCTTTTCCCAAGATATTCCGAAAAACCTTCCGCCATCACAGCTGAAACAATTCCCCGCACTTCGTTGTTTCCAAGTTTTGATTTGGTCTGTCCTTCGAATTGGGGGTTTTTGAGTTTCACGCTCACGACAGCCGTGAGCCCTTCAGAAACATCGTCGCTCGTGAGACTGCCTCCATTTTTTTCCTTGATAAGATTGTTCTTTTTTCCATAGTCATTGAGCACCCGCGTGAGAGCCGCCCGGAAACCGGTGACATGCATTCCGCCTTCGGTCGTGAATATGTTGTTGGCAAAAGCGTAGAGATGCTCTTTCAACCCTTCAACATATTGGAGGGATATTTCAACATAAACATCGTTCACCGTTTTTTCAACATAAAAAGGGCGGAAATTTTTCACCTCTTGCCCCCGGTTCAAGAATTTTATATAAGACGCGATTCCTCCGTCAAAGCAAAAACCGATCCTTTTTTCAAGGTGAAGATCTTTGTCGCTTCTCACTTCCCTTTTATCAAATATTTTCACGTTGACGCCTTTGGTGAGATAAGCCTGCTGGCGGATATAATCAACAATTTTGTTCCAACTCCAGTTGATTTCCGGAAAAATCTCCGGATCCGGAGAAAAAGTGATGATTGTTCCGGTTTCTTTCGATTTACCAGATGGCTTCACCTGTCCAGTGGGCTTTCCGCGCTTGTATTCCTGCGTCCATATTTTTCCGTCGCGGAGAACCTCCGCCTTTGTCCATTCAGAAAGGGCATTTACAACACTCACACCGACACCATGGAGACCTCCCGAAATTTTGTAACCATCGCCGCCGAATTTCCCGCCGGCGTGCAGTTTTGTCATCACCGTCTCAAGAGTTGATTTTTTCGTCTGAGGATGTTTTTCAACTGGAATTCCGCGCCCGTCATCAGTCACTCTGACAACATTGTCGGGAAGAAGCTCCACTACTACGTCTTTGCAATGTCCCGCCATAGCTTCGTCGATTGAGTTGTTCACCACTTCCCAAACCAAATGATGGAGGCCTTCGACGGAAGTTCCCCCGATATACATTCCCGGGCGCTTGCGGACCGGCTCAAGTCCTTCGAGAACTTGGATCGATTTGGCGGTATACTCTGATTTTTTTGGTTCTTTTGCTTTTTTTGGCATAAACATTAAAAATTCTAAACTCTAAGCACTAAATCCTAAATAAATAAAAATTTTCAAAATTCTAAATTCTAAAAGTTTTTTATTTTGGTTATTTGGATTTTGATATTGTTTAGGATTAAGATATTAGGATTTAGTATTCGAAATATCATTTCGATAGAAACCACAACTCCACCAGCAATACTCCTACCACAACAATCCCCGCGTCCCACCAAAGCAAAAGCCGAAAACTCTGGAGTACAAACATGGCACAAACGGCCAGTGCCACGAGTATCCCTTGCCGAAAGCTCAAACCGACATTTTGATAGGCCATCTCATTGGCATGCCAGCGCCGACGGATCCAAAACAAAAAAAGAGTCGCCATCCCCGTAATTGAAAAAAACAAGCTTGTGTAGAAAAGCACCTGACCCAAAATTCCGTCCCGGATAGGATCGACATGATATACAACGGCTCCCAAAGCGGCCAGCGCCGCAAGGGTGCTTAGGCGCATTCCCCAAAGATAGGATCGAACAGTCATTTTACCCTGTTAAATAATTTCGCCCCGCGAAATTACCGCGAAGCGGTATTTAACAGGGTGAATTTTTGTTTTAATACATCCTTTATTCTTCAACTATATTACCAAATTTTCAACAAAAAAGCAACCCCTGAAAGCTGTTTTTTGCACACGTTATTTTGGCTTATACAAGCAGATTTTTAGCTACTTACCCAATATCTTCTTGATAAACTCTTTTTCGGTCATTTTCCGGCTTATTTTTTCCATTGGGCAGAGATCATCTCCCTTGCGATTTTTTATGCATTCGGCTAGATTTTTATAGCCAATTTTTACCTCATTCTTCATAAGATGGGCTTTTCCGGACCGGCTGATAGTCGGTGTCCAGACTTCTTTCACTCCAGCGTATACTAGCAGTATTGCCGCTGCCCGGCCAATAATCTTGTCAAAAACAACCGCCTCGCGCATTTCTTTTTTATGTCTTTTGATACAAAATATCAAAGGCTTGAGATGCTGCGCTTTTGACTTGAAAACGATTTTCCCGTTTTTTATCAAGACAAATGACCAACTCTTCTGAAGAAAATAATCAAGACTATATTTCATTATAATTCCTCTCGTAGAGGTTCAACCTCTACGATTTTGATTATAAACGGAATCAGAGCTATTTGAATTAATATTCCTATCCAGCCGTCTCTAATAAAGCTTGCAGCATAGTCCACGGCATTTATTTTCGAGAAAAAGAAAACTGCGATTCCTGTCAAGATTAATCCAAAAATTATCGCCCCCGCCACTGAGATCAAACTGCTGTATTTTTCTTTTAGTAGCCCAGCAATAAACCCATAAGCAGCTAGCTGAAGCGTGACAATCGGCAAAAGTTCGACTTTAGGCATACCAGTTAGCAGAAAACTGATGCTGGCACTTGCAAAAGCTGTCACCAATCCCGCCCTTGAGCCAAGTAATAGCCCCGCCAGCAAAACAAAAAAAGGCATTGGCAAAAATTTCCGCCCGCCATCAACACCCGCGAAATAATGAACCAGCATAGGCATATATACCGCCATTGCCGTGAACACAGCCACAAAAATTATTTCTTTGGTTCTGGTTATTTTCAACACTTTAACATTTTGCATAATATTTTCTAAATTATTAACAGTTTTGACATTTGACATTACTGTATATATCCCCACGACTGCAGCTTATCGCTGTCCTGAAACCAGCGGGTGCCGATATCCACGCGAAAGAACATATCGTGCAGGCGGATATTTTTGATCCGGTTGTAGGCTTGGCGCCGGGCATCCTCCACGGTGATTCCGGAACCAGTGACAATCAGCGCGTATCCCGACGACCCCGCCAGCTTCAAAACTCCGTCCGTCATTTTCACATCCCCCCAATTGATGCCTTCCATCGCCGCTTCGTTTTTAAACAGGATAGAAGATCCCTTATAGACCGAAAATATTTCTTCGCTAAAGAAGGGATAAGGAGGAACCGCCAAAACCACGCCAATCTGAAAACCTCTTTTTGTCTTGATTTCAAAATCTTCGCCCCGCGCCAATTTCAAAAGAAACTCTCCCATCGGCTCGATGATTCCTTCCACTTGCGTGCTGATGGTTGGATATCCGAAACGGGCCGTGAATTCGAGCGGGTATATTCCCCGCCCGTTCACGATGCAGTTTATGTCATAGTAGCCGACATAGCCATGCTCGGCCAGCACGCTTTCCATTTTGAGAAGAGTATTGTTATAGATCGCGTTGGGAGTCGTCCAATACATCAGCGCTCCCATATCGCCCGTGAAAGGCCCCTGATCGCCCGGGAAAAGCCTTTTGTGCTCAAAATTTATGTTTATCGGATGGACGAATTTTTTTCCATTAAAAAAGGCTCCGGTCGCAATCTCCACCCCGGCTACGAATTTTTGAAGCTGAAAACTTTCAATTTTTCCGGAAAGAAAATCTTTGTTGTCTTCAAGAATTTCAATCATATCCTTCCCGTCGTCCTCTTCACCGATAAAAAGAAGATTTTTTTCATCCGCCGCCTTGCCATTGGGCTTGAAAACATAGCGGCCGGGATTTTTTTTCAAAAATTCGATGGCTTCGTCAAAGCTTGAGAAATTATAATTCGGCAGGATATTCATCCCGAATTTTTTCATTTCTCCCTGCCCGAATTCCCGATCTTCTTCCGTCCGGTCAGTATATATCGTTCCGCCGATAACCAGTTTCCCTTTTTTTCGAAGTTTTTCCGCTTCTTCTCCGAATCCGGTATCATCAAAAATAATCACGTCCGCCCAGTCGATATGGTCCCGCCACTTGTCCACTTTTTCCAAAAGGCCGTCATAGACATCCGCTTCTTCTTTGTCGTCGATATAATATTTGACGTTATGGTTTTCTTTTTTTACTTTCCAGGCCAAATCGCCGTTGAGGGCGATCCAGGAAACAAAAAGGAAATTTTTCGCTCCATTGCCGTTTGCCATTTATGTTATCTTCAAAACTTACTTCTTTAGCACAAGGATTGATCCGCCATTTTCTCCATCGAAACTTTCCGCAAACTTTGCTCCGTATTTCCTGAAAATTTCAATGTATTCTTTTTTCGCGAGGACGCTTTTTCGAAACTTGTCCGGATTCCATTTTTGGCTTGCCGTCCAGGAATACTTGAATATCGCGCCAAAAAAAACAAACTTTTTTGATATCCTTGCCATATTTTGAATAGCTTTCGGAATATTTTTTTCTTCCAGGTAGTTTATCACGTCGAGGCAAATCACCGCATCGAATTCATTTTTCCGAAAGGGCAACTTGAGAATATCTCCCTGCCGAATTTTTCCTCGCACCGATTTTTCCGAGTTTTCAACTGCATACGGCGAATAATCAACCCCTTTTACGCTATGACCGTATTTATCCTGCAGTTCCGCGATCAAATACCCATGCGCGCAACCAACATCCAGAATTCTTGCCCCGCACCTCAAAATATTCTTCGATTTCCGTCTGTCAACTACTATTCTCAAATCACGATTAGTTAAGGTATCAAGTATGTAGGTTTGCGGTGCGGGGTTCGCCGGTCTATTGCTGATAATTTTATTTATTTTCCGGGCAGTTTTTGGCACCCACCGTTCGGCTTCTTTTTTATAGTCTTCATACGAACCGGAACTGAAATATTCTTTTCCGAAATTTTTGCTCGCCATCGGGTTATTTTTATTTTGCCAAGATGGCTTTGATTATTTCATAAACCAGTTTTGCCGACAGAAAATTCGGCGCTTCAAAACCCGGAATTGGGCAAAGTTCCACCACATCCGCGCCGACAATGTTTACTTTTTTACTGATTTTGCTGATTGCCTCAATAGTTTCATTCCAAAACAGTCCTCCCGGCTCGGCTGTCCCGACGGCCGGCATGATCGACGGATCAAGCGCGTCGAGGTCAAATGTCAGATAAACATTTTTTGTCAATTTTCCGGCAACATCGTCGGCATCGGGCAATCCCGGCGCGAAATAAATATTTTTTTCTTGTTTGGGATTTTTTGCAAGATACTTTTCTATTTCCGTATTCATATTCCTGATTCCAATTTGGACAGCCGGGATTTTGAGATCAAGAATCCGCCGCATCACCGAGGCGTGAGAAAATTTGCTGCCCTCATATTCGTCCATGAGATCTGTGTGAGCGTCAAACTGAAGAATTGATAGATCTTTATACTTTTTCTTGAGCGCTTTGACGACGCCAAAAGTGATTGAGTGTTCTCCTCCCAGAACTAGCGGCTTTTTATTTTTTGAAACAATTTCTTTTTCAATCGCCTGTTCAATTCCAGCCATTGCTTCCGGAACGCTGTTTCGCGAAACAACAATTTCGTCGAGCGTGAAAACATCCATTGGATCGAGACCCATCAATTTCCCTTCATGCGCGTCCAATAACTCGTCGATGTAGCGCGAAGCGTTGATTATCGCGAAAGGCGCGTTGCGTTGCCCCGTTCCATAAGAGCTTGTCGCGTCATAGGGAATTTGCGCGATTACAATTTTCGCTTTCTTGAAATCCTGCTCGTGGATCGCACCGAAGTTAAACGGCCATTGTTCGTAAAGCTTTCGCATATAATTATTTCTTATCAAGTCTCTCCATTACCGCTTTCAGAATCATCGGCCAGGCGATGGTCGCGTCGCAAAAAACTTCAGCAAAGCGCCCGCCTTCTTTGGGGGGAACCATTTTCCCCCAAGACACTCCTTCGGAATAGGTGCAGCCGGAGAGGCCGCCCCAATGCACCGGCTCGGGAGAAATTCGAACACCATAACTGTAGCGCAAAAATTTTCCGCCGACTCCCACCCTTTTCCCGATCAAATCGAGATAGCACGTCACTTGTTGCGCCCAATTGCGAGGAACACCCCCGCCAATGGTGAAAATCCCAAGTTTTTTTTGCTTTTTTATAAGTTCCGTAAAATGCTCGAGATCCAAATATTCGCTGGTTTGCAAAATCGGCTTCTTTTCCAGTTTTTGCCGACGATTGAAAATCCCGATATCAAGAAAAAATTCAGAATCTGTGAAGGCCGGAATATAGATCGGCACTTTTTTTTCATAAGCGCTTTTCACGATAGCCCGCTCGTTGCCGATTGACTCTTTCAAATATTTTCCGACTTCCGCCAAAATTTCGTTACTGGAATATACTTTTCTGTGGTCCAGCTTTTTGAAAACCTCGAAAACAATCAGTTCCAGATCATCCAGATTTTTTTCAAGTTCCAGCGTGTCATAAACCCGGTTATATCCGCACTTATAAAGTGTCTCGTCATTCATTCCCTCGTCATATTTGAAGTGGCTCATGCCGAATCCCTCAACCATACCATGGGTCATAAGCGCTCCCGTTGATACGACCGCATTCACCATTCCGCGATCAATCATATCGCAAATGAGGAGTCCCATCTTGGCCACTGTCATCGCTCCGGACAGAGTAAGAACGACAAAGCAATCTTTGTCACGGACCATCGCTTCGAGAACATCCGCCGCTTCGCCAAGATTTCTTCCTCCAAATGCGGTCTTGGACATTCCGCGCACCAGTTCATCAACATTCCCCGCTTTCCCCAGATCGAGTGAAGAAATAGGCTTGAGATTATCAGAGAATCCGTCATGCTTCAGATCGCGCTTTGTCTCGTAAGCTTCGTCTATTTTTTTCAATTTGGATTTTTTTTCCTTCATTTCTTTTTTCAAAAAATATATCTTCTAAATAATAATTTCTTTTGGAAAAAATATCAAGTTAAAATCCCACCATTTGCACTTCTTCTTTGAGCTGGATTCCGAATTTGTTTCGGACGCGCGATTTGATGATCGCAGCGAGGATTATGAAATCTTCTGCTTTAGCTTTCCCCGAATTCACCAAAAAATTTCCGTGCGCCTGGCTCACCATCGCCCCGCCTATTTTTTTTCCGCGAAGCCCCAGCCGGTCAATGAGATATCCGGCGGGAATTACATTATTTTTCGCTTTATCACCAGTATCTTTTTCAAATTCTTCCAGCATTTTTTTGCTTTTCGCCAAAGAATTTTTGAAGAAACTTCCGGAACTTGGATAATCGAATGGCTGTTTTTCCTTTCTTTGAGCTATTATTTCTCTCACTCGTTTTTCGCTTTTAGTTTTATCTCCCTTTTTTAGATTCAATGCCACGCATAAAATTATCAGGATTGGATTTTGCCTAAAAATACTATCTCTATATGCAAATTCACATTCTTTATTTTTGAGATTTAATATTTGATATTTGATATTATTTAGTTTTTCGGATTTAGGATTTGGAATTTCAATGACTTTTACTGATTCCACGACTTCACTCATGGAGCCATTAAATGCTCCCGCATTTCCCCAAACCGCTCCTCCAACCGTGCCCGGAATACCCGCCGCCCATTCGAGGCCGGTGAGACCGGCTTTTACGGATTCACTGACGACTTTGCTCAACTGACATCCACTATCGCAAATGATATCCAAATTGCGAATTACTAATTGCGAATTTCGGAGTCGTATAACGACTCCATCGAATCCTTTGTCGCTCACCAAAATATTGCTCCCGCCGCCCAAAACAAAAACCGGCTGTTTCTTTTCTTCGGCGAATTCGAGCGCCTCCAAAATTTCTTCTTCATCCTCCGCCTCACAAAAAAACTTTGCCGGTCCACCGGCTTTGAGCGTTGTATATTGAGCCAACGCAATGTTTTCCCTGATTTCCATAACTAAATACTAGATACTAATCTTTCTGCCACTTCCCAAACATTTCCCGCGCCCATAGCAATGACAAGGTCTTCGCGGCAGATTTCACTGGCGAGATATTCAACTGCTTCGGAAATTGTCGGGACATATTCGACGCTCCGGTGGTATTTTTTGGCGATTTTCACCAGATCTTTTGAGTGCACTCCCCCCTGCACTTCGCGGGCGCTGCCATAGATGTCGAGAATGATCACCCGGTCAGCGTCTTCAAAACTTTGGGCAAATTCATGAATCAAGGCTTTCGTCCGGGTGAAGGTATGAGGATGAAAAACGCACCAGATCCGGCGCTTGGGGAAAAATTCCCGCGCTGCTTTGAGGGTAGCTTTGACCTCTTCCGGATGATGGCCATAGTCATCAATGAGGATCGCCCCGTTTCTTTTGCCGATATATTCAAAGCGCCGCGAAGTTCCTTCAAAATTCGCGAGAGCCTCTTTGGCTTTTCCCATATTGGCGTTGAATTTATGGCTCATTGCCACGGCCGCCGCGGCATTCAGCACATTATGTTTTCCGGGAAGCTCTATTTCAAATCGCCCCAGATTTTTTCCGCCATGCCACAGCTCAAAAATTTGCTTTCCGTCTTTCAGCTCGTGGTTTTTTATTTTGAGGTCATTATCTTTTCCAAAGCCGTATTTTATCACATTGCATTTCGCCTTTTTGGCGATTTCAAGCGTGTCGCTCCGGTCACCTGAGACTACCAAAAACCCATGGCGGGGAATTTTTTGTATAAATTCAGCAAATGTTTTCTTATAATCTTCAAAAGTCGGAAAGAAATCCGGATGGTCCCAGTCAACACTGGTGAGAATGACCGCCTGCGGGCTGTAATATTGGAATTTCCCCTGGTATTCATCAGCTTCAATGATCATGAATTCGCTCCTTCCGACAAGAGCAGAGCTTCGCCACTGGCGAACTTGAGAACCAACAACGGCTGTCGGATCAAGCCCGGCTGATTTGAAAATTTCGGCGAGCATAGCCGTGGTCGTCGTTTTTCCATGCGTGCCCGAAACCGCTATGCCATATTTTCGGTTGAAAAGGAGTCCTAAAATTTCCGGATAGGAAATCACCGGAAGCCTTTTGAAGAGCGCGGCTTTGAACTCTTCGTTGTTTTTTTCATTGTAGGCTGTCGAGTAAACAACGAGATCAATGTCGCCCGTGATATGATCGGCATCGAACCCTTCATGGAATTTTACAAACAGTTTTTTCTTAAGGATATCGTCTGTGAAAAATTTCTCGTCCGTGTCAGAGCCGGTAATTTGATGTCCCTGGCGTTTCAAAATTTCAACCAGAGCCACCATTCCGGAACCCTTGATACCGATGAAATATATTTTTTTTGCTTTAGATAAATCAACCATAAATAAACTGAAAGATAAAATCGAAAATCTAAAAATTTCAGATTTTAGTTGTTTTTTTTTATATTTTAGATTTTAGTTTTTAGTTAACAGCCCTCTTATTTCCTCCATCTTATCCTCCGCCGCCTTCCTCCCCTCTTCGATCATCATTTTCGCCTGGGAAACATCAGACCGCCTGAAATGAAGAACGTCCGGCCGAATAGCAATATCGCAGTCATCGTCCAAAAAAAGTCCTTTTTTATAGTCAGCGCTGATCGCCCGAAGACCGATTAGATAAGCTTCGAAAAAATTAAATCGGTGCTTCTCATAATCGTCTAAAAGTTTCAGCTTTCTCATGAGACTTTTTACTGCTCCGAAAAATTTTTCTTCTCCCCCATTCAGTGCCTTATCGCCCATTTTGAAAACCGGATTGAAAACCCGCCTCAATGTGCTTTTTCTCATCATTTTTCTAAAGTCGCCCACGGCCCGGGTAATGACGCTCCGCCCCACACTTACATCAACTCCGATAACTTTTTCAGCCCCCAAATTATAGGCAATTCTGGCTGGAACAAGCATAGCCGTTCCGCCGTCGAAAACCAGCCTTCCTCGGTAGCGTTTGATTGGAGCAAGGCCCGGAAGGGCCGTAGTGATTTCCAAAGCTTCGGCGATGCTGCCGGAATCAATCACTACTTCGTTTCCAGCCAAAGCGTCAGTCCCGACAAAAGCCAGTTTCAGCCCTTCGATATCCTCGAATTTTTTCCCATCAGTCAAAAAATCAAAAAGGGACCTCAACTGTTTCCCTTTTATCAGACCTCCACCGGAAAAGCTCAAATCAAGCATTTTGCGGCGGTCTTTGTTTTTGAGAAGGATGGCCGTTTCTTTGAGCTCTTTTAGTTTTCCGCAGGCATAAGCGGCCGCCACAATCGCTCCGCTGGAACAGCCGACCAGAAAATGAATCGGGAAATTGTTTTCCTCAAGAACCTCCAGTATGCCTATATGGGTCATTCCTCTCATTGTCCCCCCGCCGAGAGCTACTCCGATTTTCTTACGTGGCATAAATATTTTGTTACACCCAGCCTTTGGGCTGGAAATTTTTTGTCGCTTGTTATTGTTCGACTATCAGTCAGCGATTTTTGATATTTCGCCGGCAACTACTTTTGCTGCTTCTGGATTATAAAAATTTTTTATTCTCTCGCTAAGCTCGAACCGAAGCTCTTCATTTTCAGCCAGCTTCTCGATTCTTTCATACAAGATATTTTCGCCAAGATTCTCTTGCTCGAGCATGACAGCCGCTCCAGCCTGCGAAAACGCGAAAGCATTTTGCTCCTGGTGGTTGTTGGCTGATTCCTTGATGGGGATTATGAGGGCTGGCTTCTTGTTGGCCGCAATTTCAGTGAGAGTGACAGCCCCGGCCCGGCTAATCACAAGATCAGCCGCCGCAAAAGCATGCGGGAGCTCTTCCGAAAGAAATGGAAAAACCTTGAAGCCTTCACGGCCTGATTTTATGCCCAGTTTTCCTGCTTCGTTAACAACGCTCTCGTATTCTTTTTTGCCCGTCACTTGAATAACCTGCCACTTTTTGAGGATTTTCGGAAGCAAGGCTACAATAGCCCGATTGATGACTCTGGCCCCCTGGCTCCCTCCGACAACCAGAATTGTTTTTTTGTCTGGATGCAGTGAAAATATTTTTTGCCCCTCTTCTTTGCTGCCCCGGATCATTTCCTCCCGGATCGGATTTCCTGACAAAAAAACCTTTCTTTCTGGAAAAAATTTCTCCGAACCAGGAAAAGAAACGGCCACCCTTTTGGCAATCCTTGCTATTAGCTGATTAGCCAAACCGGGAACAACATCTGATTCGTGGATTAGGATTGGAATCCTATAGGTCCAGGCTGCCGCCGCAACCGGTATACTCGCATAGCCGCCTTTGGCAAAAACCGCGTCCGGCATAAAAACTAAAAGATGCCAGAGCGACTGCAAAAAACCGAAAGGAATCCTAAAAACGTCCAAAAAATTGAGCGGCGAAAAATACCGGCGCAATTTTCCGCATTGGATTTTTTTCATGGGAATGAATTCTTTTCCCATAGCCCCTTTCTCCAGTTCGCTGTCCGGCCCAAGAAAAAGAAATTCCACGTCTTCTTTTTCCCCTGCTTGTTTTTTGATTTCCCGCGCCACGGCAAGAATTGGAAAAATATGGCCTCCAGTCCCGCCACCGGTTAGTGCAATACGCATAAATACTATGCTAATAATTCGAATAAATGCCAATCCGCAAATTACGAACCCTTCAAGATGTTACTCATATATTCGCAATTCGTTGATTCGCATCTATTGGCAGATTCGCATCGCAATTACATTTTCCCACATTTTTTAGAAATATTCAACAAGATTCCCACTCCGACCATGGAAAAAATAATCGAAGTCCCGCCATAACTGATAAACGGCAGGGTCACTCCCGTGAGCGGGATAAGCCCGGTTATTGCCGAAATATTCACGAGCGCCTGAAAAATTATCCATGAGGTTATTCCAATGGCTACCAATTTTCCAAAAACATCTGGCGCATTTTTGGCGATTTTGAGCCCGCGCATGGCAAAAATAACGAACAAAAAAATCAAAACAGCCGCCCCAATCAATCCGATCTCCTCGCAAATTATGGCGAAAATCGAATCCCCCACCGGCTCCGGAAGATAATTGAACTTTTGCCGGCTGTGCCCCAGCCCCAGGCCGAACAATCCTCCTGACCCGATGGCAAGAAGAGCCTGATTGATTTGATATCCGATTCCCCTCGGATCCAGCTCCGGATGCAGAAAAACCAAAAGCCGGTTCATTCGATAGGATTCAAACTTCACCAAAGCCAGAAACGCAAGGATTCCCGCCCCAATCATCGAGGCAACATGGGATGTTCTGGCGCCGGAAAGGAAAAATATTACTACGGAAATGATTACGATGATTCCCAGCGTTCCCATGTCCGGCTGTTTTATAATAAGAAATCCCACTATCCCAATAATTGCCAGAAAAGGTATAAGCCCCTCAAAAAGATCTCTTTTCAAGTCTCTTTTACTTTCAAGCCAGGCGGCAAGATACAAAATCATCGTAAGTTTCAGCATTTCGGTGGGCTGAAAAGAAAAAGGACCGAGCGTTATCCAACGGCTGGCTCCCTGGAAACGGAGCCCTAATCCGGGAATGAAAACCAGGATGAGCAGGAGAAGATTGGCCGCAAAAAGAAAAAAAGCAATCCGGCGCCAAAAATGATAATCTATTTTTTGGACAATATACATAAGGACCAATCCCGGCAAAACTCCGTAAAAAAGCTGGTGTTTGAAAAAATAATATCCGTCATTGAAACGAAACTGCGAAATGGCTACTCCCGCTGAAGAAATCATCACCAGCCCAAAAACAATGAGGGCGAAAGTGGTTATGGAGAGAATTTGATCAGGCCTGCTATTCGATTTCATGAAAAATCTTAAAACTAAAATCGAAAATCCAAAAGCTTTTGGATTTTAGCTGCTATTTTTACATTTTAGATTTTAATTTTTAGATTTGCTGTTCTTTCTCCTCCATTCATCAATTCTCTTGTGGTTGCCAGATAATAGCACACTTGGGACCTTCATTTTTTGAAATTCCGCCGGCTTCGTGTATTGCGGATGCTCCAGATAATTCTTTTTGGAAAACGATTCATTTTTTGAAGACTCTTTGTTTCCCAAAACACCCGGAATGAGCCGCGCGACCGAATCAACAATCGCCATTGCTGGTATTTCACCACCGGTCAACACATAATCTCCAATAGAAACCTCTTCATCCGCCAGATATTTCACCACCCGCTCGTCCACTCCTTCATACCGCCCGCAAATCAAGATTAAATTTCTATACTTCGCTAACCTCTTTGCGTCCGCCTGCGTGTATTTTTTGCCTTTGGCAGAAAATAGAATGATTCTTGTTATTGAATTTTGCTTGCCCGCCAAAGCTTTAGCGGCGGCGGTACTTTTTATTTTTGATTTTAAAAATCGAAGACAATCATAGATTGGCTCGATTTTCAATACCATCCCCGCCCCTCCCCCATAGGGCGTGTCGTCCACTGTTTTATGCCGGTCTTTTGCGAAATCCCGCAAATTATGAATTTTTATCCTAATTTTTCCACTTTTTTGGGCACGGTTAACAATACTCTCGGAAAAATAAGAATCAAATATCTTGGGAAAAATTGTAATCACATGAAAATTCATTCGTATATTCGCCCGCCTGCATTGAAATGCTTCTTGTTAGCGTGTTATCCGCTAAATCTGCCGCACATTCTTTTGTATATATGCCTTTTAATAAACAGCAAAGCCTTTCGGACAGGTACGAGATTGGTAATTCGTAAAGAATAATAACAAAAACCGCGTCTGTATAATAACACGGTTTTTGCTTGAAATAAAGTGATAAATCACCTTGATGTCTTCGCTCGCTAGGGAATAAAAAATTTTATTCCACTCGCTTCGCTAGACAATAAAGTCTTTTTACGGACTTTTAGACATTGATATCATTGACAACATCGTCAATGCTCTTTTTGGCATCTCTGCGTTCACCCCTTTGAGAACCTTCCGGTTCGTTGATTTTGAGGTTCACTCGAGCATTGTTTTTGGCTCCGACCACTCGAAGAAGGGTCCGGATGGCCTTGGCTGTCGCGCCTTCACGGCCGATGATCATTCCCATGTCCTTCGGATCAACATCCAAAGTGATGAGAACTCCTCTTTCATCGATCGTTCGGTTGGCTTTGACAGCTTTCGGTGTGTCAACAAGCGCTTTCACGACATATTCCACAAATTCTTGGTCTTTTTCCATCTTTTTCAGATTTAGGCTAATAATTTCGGAACTTGGCTGACCGGCTTCGACTACTGCCCCGCCATCTTTCCGCTTATCGTAAATTATACCCAAAATCCCAATCCTGTCAAATTTAATACCGGATCCCCTTGCTAGAAGATCCGGCTTGCTGAAATGTTGACCCAAACACGCTGGTTTTCATCCACAGCAGCGACGCTGATAGCGATTGCCGTGGCCGTTTTGCTGCCTTTTTACGGGCCTTTTTTTCTTCTTTTTCTGAAATGTCCGCTGGCACATATCGCAATGGCCGGTTTCGGGATTGATGTCTCCCCCGTAGCAGCAACTGCATTTCTCCGCTGAATTTGCCATATTCTCCCTCCTCAAGCGAAAAATGATATTTATAAAAAGCGGACGACCGGTAAATCATCCACCCAAATAACAGTTTACTCTTCTTTTTTATTCTCTTCTTTCTCTTTCTTTGGCTCTTCGGCTTTTTTTTCATCAGTATTTTCCTCTCCTTTTTCTTCCTTTGCTTCTTTTTTAGGTTCGTCTTTTTTTTCTGCATTTTCGGCTGGAGCGGGAGTTTTCCCGGCACTTTCAGCTGATTCGGGTTCTTCCTTTTTTCTCATTTTCACTGGCCTTTTTGAACCCTTAACAATCCCCTCTTTCACAAGCAGGTTATGAACCGTGTCCGAGCATTGCGCCCCTTTTTCAATCCAGTGTTTGATCTGATCGGCCTTGAAACTTTTTTCTTTGGTATGCGGATTCAAAAAACCAAGCACTTCCAAAAACCGCCCTTTGATCGGCGAAGTATGTTCGGCTACTACCAGACGAAAAAACGCCTTATTCCTTTTTCCCCGTCTTGTGAGTCTTATTTTCAGCATATCTGGTAGTGCAATAATTTAATAATAGATCCCGATGGTACACAAATATATTGTACTACCGGGCATAAATATATTTTGGCAAAACTAAAATACTCTGGTATTCTAGCCATTAAACATGTTTCTGTCAACTATCAAGACTATTGCATTGCCTTTATATTTTCCTATTCTGCTATTTTCAGGATTTCTCCAAAAACCAGCGGAAACTCGAAATATCCGTTGCCGGCATTGAGATGTTCCCCATCGGTCACAATAATCAGCTTGGCTTCAAGTTTTTCCCGCAAGATTTCTCCGTGCTCCATCGGAACATATGGGTCGTTGTCGGAATTTATTACAATAAAATGCTTCACCGCCCTCTTTATCTTTTTATAATCAAAAGAAGTCTCAAAAAAATTTTCCAACTCCTCGATGCCGATTGACTTTGCGACACCGGCAACCAGAATCGCGCCGCCAACTTTTTTGCCGCCGGCAAGAGATTCCAGATAGCGAAGAATTGCTGTCACACCCAAACTATGCCCGACAAGATACGTATTTTCGTCCGGCTTGCCGATAACTTTCTGCATATGCGAAACCCACTCGCCCATTTTCGGAAAATCAGCATTCGGCATTTGAGGAACAAATATCTCAAATCTCTTTTTCTCAAGTTCCGACGCGAGCCAGGGGAACCAATTGCTGTCCGGTGTCCCTTCCCAGCCGTGGATGATGAACACTCTTTTTGACATAAATTATCACTTATTTAACTTTTCAATCGACTTCGCTAAATCTTCAAAATTATGAATGATGATATCCGGTGATCCTTTTCTGAGCCGTGTTGCGCCATGGTATCCCCAAGTGACAGCGATCGTCGGCACCATGACCTTCTTTGCCTCTTTGAGATCCCCTAAAGAATCTGTCACAAAGATACATTCTTTTGGCTTTAACTTATGCTCCTTAAACAAAAGTCTGAATTTCTCGACTTTTGATTTGTGCGTTTCTAATCCCAAGACTCTTTGAAAGTATTTCGAAATTCCCGCCATTTTCAAGAATTTCTCAATTCCCTTCTCGGGACTACTAGAAATAATCGAGAGTTCATATTTTTTTGCCAGATTTTTGATCTGATTTTCGAGAGGAAAAAAATATTTATCGCTTATGCGATCGTTGTAATTTACACAAAAATATTTGATTTCTTTTTCTGAAAAAGTCAGAACGGGGCTCGCGAAAACATTTCCGTCCAGAAGATCTTTGTATTCTTTTATCGTAATATCGACCTTTTGTTCCCGATTTATGCCAAAACAAAGATCGAATGTATCCGCAATCACCCCGTCGAAATCGAAAACTATTGCTTTTAGCATAAATATAATATAGTACAGTATACTGTATTACTGTACTAGCTTTCTAGTTTTTATCCAGCGCGTTGAGAAGCAGAAAATGAAGCGGATATTTTTTCTTGATCGCCCGCCATGAAAACGGCACCGCCGGCATATTTTCAACCCGTCGCTTCGCTTCTTTTTTGCTATGTCTTTTTATAATCTCCTTATATCCCCCGAATCCATTGTTCAGCCATTTTTCAACATGGCTAATGGTGGTTTTGCCAACTTTTAGCTGTTTTCTTATTTCTTCATAATCAAATCCATCCAGAAGCATTTTCGCAATTTGGATCCGGCGAGAAATCATCACGACTTCGCTCAAAGTTAAAAGATCTTTGAAAAATTTTTTGACCTCGTCTCTGCCACGCAAAAGAGAAATCATCGAATAAAATTCACCCAGAAACTTTTTCTTTTCAAAATCGGATAGTTGATTGTATCTTACTTTCCCCGGCATATTTTTGATTTTGTTTTTTATAAAGTTTAGTACAGTATACTGTATTACTGTACTGGAAGTAAAGTGCGTTTTCTGCTAAACGGCTTTGAATCATGGATTTCAGCGGGGATTTGAAGAGTTGGAAAAATTATTTTATCGGGAGCTTTATTTCACGCTTTTCTCGAGTTTCCGCTTCGTATTCCCTCTGCCTTTCAACAAGTTCTTCCCTTGCCAGCGATTTAGCAGATTCGGAATAGAAGAAATTCTCTTCTTCAATTCTTTTTTCCATTCGATTATAATATTCATGAAATTTCATTTCCCTTCTTCTGATATCGGCCTCGAGACCAATCTTGGAAAATCTCCAGAGTTTATCCGCGTCTCTCATGACTCCATCTTCTTTGGAGAAAAATCCTTTTCTGGTATCATGCTGCGAAATTATTTCAAGAATTTTCTTGATTTGATCCAAAGGATATTCCAGTTTTTCCAATATTTCTTTTGCCAGTTTCACTCCTTCCTTCTGATGTCGAATGCGGACATGCAACATTTCCTCTTTTGTGGCATTCGAATTAAAAATAATAAATTTTTCTTCTTCAGACAGCTGACTCCAACCAATATCGTGCAAAATCGCCGCGGGAACGACGATATCATCAGCCTCTTTTTCCAATTTGCAAAGCTTTGTGGCAAATTTTGTGACAATCTCGGCATGGCCCACATCATCTCTTTTATCTTGATACGGGAGCGCCGCATCCCAAATTTTTTGATATAGTTCTTTTTTGAAATTCATGGCTAAATTATATCTTTTATTAATTCCACTACAAAATCAAACGGCGGGTCGTCGAGAAGCACGACATCGAACAATTTTTTGTAATGTTCAAGATTTTCTTCCACTTTTTCATTGAGAAATCCAACTTTTATGATATTTTCCGCGTCGAAGCCATCGCTCATGCCGGCATCTCCGGCATGATCGCCGAGAAGCAGAATATTTTTCCTGTTTTTTATCCGTTCATGGGCCGGAAATCTGTGAATCGCGGTTTCGTCTTTGTTGTGGCTGTGGATTATGGGCTCACGGGCTCGCATCATATATCCTTGAGCGTCCCATTCAAAAGAATTCGCGACAATAAAAACATTCTCAAAGAATTTTCCCCTTTTGTTGAGAAATATTTCGATAACTTCTTCACCGATACCGGAGGCAGACATAATCACAAAAGGAATTTGAAAACTGTGAAGATAATCCATGAAATCCTCAACGCCCCGGCGCAGATTTATCTTTCCCGAAGAGACAACTGTTTCCAGGTCTTTCACGTTGAGTTTTGATTCCCGAAGAAGATCGAACATCTTTGTCCACCACTCATCCATGGCTTTTTTCCGCTCAGGAAGCGGAATTGAAAGATCAAGCTCGATTGGCATATATTTATCCCTTAGCGCAAGAGCTTTTTCCGGATAATCCGGTGTCAGGCAATTTTCTTCGCGAAGAATGGCGATAAGCGACGCTTTTTTCTGACCATCGAAAGTGTTGTGAGTCAGCGTCCGGTCGAAATCAGCCAAAACGTGCAATTTTTTCGCTCCGCCACGACGAATCGCCTCTTTTTTTCTTTCAAGTTCTTCCGGGTTCGCAATGATGATGTTTTTGTCATTTTTCATGAGTATAATCGAAATTAATCATTTCCAAGCGGAAAAATCAAAAATTTATTTTTGAGAAGCCAATTGTCCGCAGGCGGCTTCGATGTCGTTGCCGAAGCGATATCTCTGGGTGGTGAAAATTCCGGCTTTTTCAAGAATGGCTTTGAATTTTTTTATTTTTTCGGGCGGCGACGCTTTGAAACGCCCAGTTGGATTATATGCGATGAGATTGATCATATATAGAGGCCTTCTTAGAAGCTTCACCAGTTCTTTCGCCTGTTCTTCCGAATCATTCACGTCTTTTATCATCACATATTCAAACATCACTTTGCGGTTGGTATTTTTAATGTATTCATCGACAGCCCTCAATACTTTTTCGAGCGGATATTTTTTATTCACCGGCATGAGTTTTCCCCGCAATTTTTCGTCCGGTGCGTGAAGCGAAATAGCGAGATTGACTTGGGGAAATTCGCGAGCCAATTTTTCAATTCCTTCAGTGATTCCGGATGTCGAAACGGAAATTTTTCTCGCGCCGATTCCAAAACAATTATCGTCATTGAGAATTTCAATTGCTCTTTTTAGATTTTCCCAATTCAAAAACGGCTCCCCCATGCCCATGAAGACAACATTAGTTATTTTTTCGTCCTTATCTTTGAGATGCCGCGCAAAAAACAAGACTTGTTCCACAATTTCCATTGCTGTCAGATTTCTTTTGAACCCCCCGCGCCCGGTTTTGCAAAACTCGCATCCCAAGAGACAACCCACTTGCGAAGAAACGCAAATCGTGTTGCGCTTGTCTGTATGCTTCATGAGAACAGTTTCGACTAAGAGACCGTCTTCAAGTCTAATTCTAGCTTTCACTGTTCGTCCGTCTTTTGACGGAAAAACTTCGGCTGAAAATTCAAGCGGCGCTTCCTTTTCCAGTCTTTCCCGAAGGCTTTTCGGAAGGGTCGTCGCTTCGATCCAGTCCGCGATGAGATCATGAAAAACCGCTTTTTTGACTTGTTTCATGCGAAAATCCGGCTCGGACTCGGCAATTTTTTCAAGTTTTTCAATATCCATATGTAAAATGAAATAAAATCAGCTGTCCCGTGCTATAATAATTATATAAGCATTAAAACGAAAATTATGAAAGGCTATGTTGGAAACATAGAGGAAGCGGCAAAAGAGAACGAAAATTTCCGGCAGGTTCTTTATACGGGGAAAAATAGCCAGCTAGTAGTGATGGCTTTGAAGCCCGGCGAAGAAATCGGAGAAGAAGTCCACACGCTGGATCAGTTTATCCGAATCGAAGCCGGAAAAGGAAAAGCCGTTCTCGCCGGCACCGAACATGAAATTGAAGACGATTGGGCAATCGTCGTTCCGGCCGGAATGAAGCATAACTTCGTGAATACTGGAGACGAACCGATGAAGCTCTATACTATCTATTCCCCGCCGGAACACCGCGACGGCGTCGTTCACGCCACAAAAGAAGACGCGATGGCCGATAAAACAGATGAATTTGACGGAAAAACGACGGAATAACGGAACCAAAACATATCTCCAACAAAAAAGCATCCTTACGGGTGCTTTTTTTTGGCGGAGACGACCCTCTGAATAATCTCGTATATTTTTTCAATCTTCGCTGGGCGGGCTACTCGGGTCTAGAACCCGCTCTCTTCAAGCATTCTAGGGCGTTTTTGACGATTCGTCCAGCATAAGGATTTGAGGTGTTCGGGTCTCAATTTTGAAAACAAAATGAGACAAATGAGACACAGGACAGCCCGTGTCTTATTTTAGGAAATAAGACAGCAGAGTGTCTCATTTTCTAAAGTCTTTTTCAATAAGCTTTCGGAGGTTTTCTTCGCCTTCTACGCCCCTAAGGCGACCTTGAAGGAATCCAAGGCGGTATCTGACTCCGTCGCTCATTAGACGCCAATTTGTCGGCTTCAGAGCCTTCTTAAGAAGCCTTTGGAGATCGTGGATACTATCATATTCTTTTCGGCCAGATTTGGCATCCTGCAGGTTAAATCCTAAAATGACATCTTTCTGAAGTTCGGGTTTTTCAAGTTCAAGTTTTATGTAGCCAGACTTTTCAATCAGTGGGTTGAGTAAATTTTGGATCTCTGGAATAGTGAGTTTTTTTATATTATCAACTGCGTTATAAAGTTCCTTGTTTTCTTTTTTATCTCTCCAGCTATCCACAATATTTTTCATCTCTTCTATCTGCCTCATAAATTCAGCCCCCTCGTGTTCGGGAATGCAATATTTCTTTCGATTGGCTTCAAAGTCAGGATCAATTATTTCTTCCTTCTTCTCATCTAAATCCATTCTATCAATTTCAACGTGGCCACACTTCGAGCAAGTAGATTCCGTGGTAATAATATTGCCTTTTCGGACACTTTTTTCTTGGACTCCTGCTTTACATTTTATGCAAGTCGGCTTGTATTCCCATTCCTTGCCGTTTTCCCAATAGGATCTGCGCTTACCACATTTCTTGCACTCGAACATAAAAAGGACTTCTTCCTTGCCTTGATGGTTATCCATAAGATCACGAGAAGTGCAGTTTTCCAAAGGCGAACTGCATCCGAGGCACCGAATTCCTTGTGGCTCTCTGGCATTGGCAAGTTTTTCGTCTGTTGCTTGGTCACGCTTCATCCATTCTTGAATCGCTTCTGATTTTTTAGAAGCGCAATCAGCTTTCATAATATTAAGAACAAGCTGGACAGCTACATTTTCAAAATATTCCTTTTTAATTTTTTCCAGCTTTTTTTCTTTGCTTTTTAATTTGGAAATGTCTTTAGGATATTTTGTGTTATCCCAACGCTGGCATTTTTCAATAGTGACCTTATCGTAAAGCTCACTATAATAAATATAATCTTTAAGATGTTGATACGACATTATTGCGTATTAGGAGAATCCGAATTTATTTCAATAAATTTATTAAAAGTAATTGCTTTCCCGCCTACTGCTTGCACTTTATTTCTAAAAGATTCGTCATTAGAAACTAGGATTAGATTTTTAACAATCGCAGTCTCACCAATGAGCGCATCTTCGATATGTTTTAAATTGCCATTCTGCAATGCTTCAAAATATGTTGTGCCATCTAATTTTGCCTCGCCATCTAATCTAGACACATCCAACACAAAACTTTCCGTTGGAATCTTAACGCCGTTTCCCCATTTGCATTCATTCCATTTTGAAACGCCCCAAACTGCTGCTTCTGTGGGAATTTTTACTCCATTACCAAACTTGCAAGCTCCAAATTTAGAAACACCCAGCATATTAGCTTCGGTAGGAATCATTTCTCCATTGAACCTGCTTAATATTAAAAGTAACTGATTTTTCTTTTCTTTTTTATCCTCGCCCATAGATTCAATCTCATCTTCCTGAATGTGGGTAATATAATATTTCAAATTTTTCGGCAATAAATTTAAGTCTATTTTATTGTTCAATAGTTCATCGAATATATTGGTATCAAACATAAACCCTTGTGAGTTTTCTTGTCTTTTTGATTTGGTTTTTATTTTTGTCATTTCTTATTTAGATCCCAATATTTACTCGGATTTCTATTAAAAAGGTTCTTTATAATCTTCTTGGCATCTTTATCTGATTTGGATAATTCTCTTATGACAGAAACTATTGCATCTGATTCATGTAAATCTATTTCATTAGGAAAAGAAAAGAATATCTTTGCAACTTCCATAAATTTATCTTTTCCCATTTTTTCACTAATAAGTTCCAGGATCCTCGAATGATACAGTGTAGGATACCATCTCACTTCCGAAAGCTTTCCAGATTTCTTTGTTTGCTCATAGAAAATAGCTTCGTTTTTAAAACATTTAAGAAGCAAATTATACCAATTGTTTATATGCTTGGCATCCTTTTCCTGAAGTTTTTTCTCTATGGTTTGGTAGATAAGATTGTATATGTTATGAGCATATTTATCAGTCATAAAATCAAGATATTCAAGGGCAAGCTTCTCATATTCATCGACCTTGTTTTCTTTAACCGCAATTTCTCGCATTAGATGTTCGACGGAAGCAGCAAATTTGAAGCAACTGTCGGGATCTTGTTTCTGCATATCCTTTATTATTTCTTTTATTGCTTTTTTGAACTTCTTGTCGTTAAACTTACCTGGCCCGAGATCGTCATAAAGTCCCGGCAAACTAAACCTCCACTTTATGTAGGCATCTTTTCTGAATTCAGCAAGGTATATAAACAAGGATGCTGCTTCATCAATCGCTTCTATTGGAAGTTTTCTTAAATTTGTAACCAATTTCCATGAATCAGCCTCATTCAGTGATCTTATAGGATCAAAAGCATGCAATATACTTTTTGTCATTGCCTTTTGAACATTAACTGGCCATGAAACAAGCCTATCCAGTAGATCAAAAGCTATTTTTTCCACTTTCTTTGACATTTTCAATGCTTTCTCTTTGTTATCATCAAAGAAAAGGGTGTTTCTATCCGAGGGCAAGACAGTCAGTCTGTTTCTTGCGAGTTGTCCGAGAGCAAAACAAGCCATGTGAATAACATAATAATTTTTGTCTTCGGAAAGTTTTTTTACCAGTTTAATTATTTCATTAAGTTGGCTCCGTCCTTCAAGAATCGGACATTTCATCAATGTCCATCCGCACCATCCCCTGACTGAAGTTATTGTGCTTGGTTCTTCTCCCTGCTCAATTTTCTTGTGTTCATTATATTTATCTTCTTTATCATTAGGATCTTCTCCTGAAAGATATGGATCGGGATCATTAATAAAAACTTTTATAATTCTTATCGCCTTATCTATTTGTTTATGGGCAGCCAATCTCACCGCAAATTGAACGAATGCAGAACGACAACTATCATCATAAAATCTCTGGTAAATTTTTTTGATATCATTTCCAGTGGATTTTAGATATGGATCTAGGGCATCCTTATAAATTTTATTCAAAAATGTTAAGTCGGTAGCCTTATCATTTCCTCGGTTATTAAATAGACTATAAGCAAATATTATTTGCTGACTTTTATTTAACCTTTTCTCTCCTTCCAAATCCCTAAGTATTTCGAGCCCTTTAGAGTAATCTTTATTTAAAATGTCATGGAGTAATCCCGCTACATCGTAAGCACCAAATGCGTCTCCTTTTTCTGATTGGACATATTCACTTTTTAAAAAAGATTTAAATAATTCAACAGAAAAATCACTATCAACATCCAAAAAAGCTCTAATACTCAAAACAGAATCAATTTCAAGTAAGCGATGTTTATAATAGTCCGGGCTAGCAAACCATTTTTTTAGCTCCGCTTTTGCTTTAGCATGACCATTCTTTGCAAGATTAGTTATGATCTGCTCTACAAATGGATTTACAGGCACTCCATATTTTTTTGTTGTTAACTCAACCAGCCTCCATTTTTTGTCGTCGATTAAGTCACTGCCAACAACTGCTTGATAAATCAAATCAGATTTGTGCGGAATGCCTCTCCTAGAGAGGATGAGTTCCTTTAGAATTTCAAATGCTTCTCCAGACGTTTTTTTATCAGCACTGGCATATCTTTTTAATACAATATGATAAACAGAACGATTAAGAAAATCTGGTCTTTGTTTTGAAACCGGTTTTGTAATTACTTTATTTTTTGCTTTTTTATCGGTCTTACTCAGGCATCTTTCTTTGATAAAATTCCAGCAATCATTTTCATTTTTTGTATAATATTTATCAATAGCATTAGTAAATACATTGACAAAATGACGATCATATACATGATGCGAACCGCTGAATGATATACCTCCACCAGAATGTTCCCAACCATCAAAGCTTATATTTTTGCTGTATGTTTTATAGAACTTGTCATATTGGTTAACGACTTCCTTAACCAACCCTTCGAAACGGTTGAGAAAATCTTTCCCCTTAGTTAATTTATTAATCCAATCAATAAGAATGTCAAAAACTTCCTTGGGTGAGTAATGACTAAATTCGCTGTCGTCTTCAATAATATTAAAAACATTTATAATCAAACGAAATGTTTTTTCTTCAATATTGGGGTCTCCAATATTATAAATTTTATGCAATAACTTGCAGATCTGTTCTTTTTCCCATTTTCCATGATCAAAGTCGTTGTCTTTAATATAGAAAAACTGCTGACCATCAAACGTTAATAAATCCTTTACAATAATAAATGCATCATCAAGATACTTTTTCCCATTTTTACTATCAATAATTTTTGTAAGTATTTTAATAACATCAACATCAAAGAAATCTGAGCGATAAAAACTTCGACTTGTTTTAGTGTATTTTTTTATGTATCCAAGCACATATTTTATATTTTTCTCCGTTTGCAGATTATTTTCAAAAACGTCAAAAATACCAAATGTAAAATGATACACCTTATTCAACTGCCATAACTTATCCCATTTTTTTAGATCAAGTTCGGTTCGTGTTTTAAGTCTGTCCATGGCAAACGACATTAAATCCCAACGAATAGAAAAAGCGGATATCGAACGACTACCTAATGTAATTTTCCCATTACTATTAACAATCTTTTCTAATGCTACAAATTGTTCCTCTCTCTTTATTTTTAGATTAAAATAATCACTACTTGTTTGGATTTCTTCTTTAAATTTTTCTATTTCTTCAACAATATTATTTCTACTATATGTCGCTCCACTTGCTGATCCTTTATAAATTTTTTGAATCAAAATATTATCAACAAATCTTTTGATATCCTCCGGTGGAAGCCAAAAATTGATTAGTTCTGCAAATAGAGAATAAATTACATTCTCGTTAAAAGCTGCTGGAACTACCCAAAACTGAACTTTTGGCAGAAGAGATAATAATTGAGCTGAATAACCCTTTTTAACAAATTTGTTTTGAAGTTGTTTAAAATACTTAACATTATGAACATCGGAGATTAAGTCAGTATTCGCTTTACTGCATATAATAAGTACTTCATCTTTGTCGCCTAGTGATCCTTTTTTTATAATATTTTCCAATATCTCCTTTAATTGTGGGTAGCTAAACTTTTCTTTTCTATCTTTTGATTCACAAATAATCTTTTTTCCATCATCGAAAACAATATTGAAGTCCTCAAAATTTGCTGCTTCGAGCTGAATAGATAAAAATTTTGGATCACGGAGATACTGAAAGAACAAAGACATCGCAGCCCATGCCTGTGAATTTATTCCCTTATAATTATATTGTCCGGCTTTGCTCATTGTTATTTAAATTCAAAATAAAAATGTATAGCGTTGTTTGATTCAAAATCCAATGCAGCCAACTCTTTAATCGGTAAACTAGCTAGTAATAAATTATCGGATGGACATAAAAAAGATACAATTCCTTGCGGATGGGAGAGGCAAAAATCTTTTATAATGTTAAATAAACATTGCATATCGGTGTTTATTTTAAACAATTCAATCAAACTAGCTTTCTTCCTATCAATTATTTTCCGATATTCATTAATATCAAAAATCTTTTTTTCTGCGATTGTCACTTTTCTCACTGTCTCAACTTCCGGGTTTAGTTTTATTTTCAAATCATCGTTTTTTACCGAAGCATCAATGTATGGATAAGCGTTTATCGAAAGTGCACTTAGATCATTGGCATAAAAAATAAATTGATGGGAATTCGTGCTAAAACTAAATTGGGGCGGATTAGATGGATCATCAGAAGAAATTTTTTCTATTTTTATATGCAACACATCATCTACTAATAAGCTATGCTTTGCATCCCTTTCCCTTATATAGGAACGTTTATGTAAATAGCCATCAACCGACTCTTTTTCTAATTCATTCTCAATTTTCAATACTATTTCCCCGTGCTTACTCTTATCTACTGAGGATGCATTTGGAAAAATATCATCTGCATCAGAAATATTTAAATGGGGAATTTTGTCCTTCAAAAAATCGAAATCCCATAACACAATCTTAAATGGAAACTTATTAATAACATTCAAACTTGTTAATCTCTCAAAAAAAACCGTGTTACTTTTATATCTCTTATGCGGAATAAAAATGCAGAAAACATCAGGATAATAGCTATTCCCCATAGACATTATCTCTAAAATCTTATCACTAAAATCGGAAAACTCTATTTCGGATATATTCCTATAATCTTTGTTATGCTTTAGCCGATTATAATCTTTACATTCAAACTTCCAGAGATACTCTTTCCCTTTTATTTTAAAATTAGCATATGCATCATATCCGTTCTGTAAACCTGAACGATTAGGCCAATAAAGAGAAGTGAAGATATTTCTCATTATGTTTGCCAAATTTTTTTCTAATTGTTGGCCACTACTCATATCTTGCATGTTTTGTTAAAAATTAGATATGATAGCCTTTTAGCTACTATTAGTTTATAACTTAAAAAACTAGAAGTAAAATATTGCGTTAAGTTAAAAAATCTGCTATAATACATACAGTTCTTTCAATTATGCACAATTTAATCAGACCGCTAATCTCGATTCGAAGAGGCTAAGCGGATGGAGAAAATATCCTTTTGAACCTTTTGCTATCTTTTTTCACAAGAAGCTTGTTTCATGGGATATGTAAAAAACTAAGTTATTAATGGAGTACGGCACAATAAGTGCCCCGAGTTTTTTACGTATCTTATAGAATAAGCTTCTTTTTGTATAAGAAAACGGAAAAACTCAAAGTTCAAGCTAATTATTAACACGAAAACTATGGACTCTGAGTTATCAACGAAAAATAGCGATTCTTTAAAAGTGCCTTTAATTTGGCACACTGAGAAAAAAAGGGTTAGTGATCTCCTTCCTTATGAACGTAATCCTCGCACTATCAGCGAGAAGCAGCTCAACGATCTGCGGCGCAGTTTTGAGAGATTTAATCTTGTGGAGATCCCGGCAATCGACACGGACGGAAAAATTGTGGCCGGACATCAGCGCATCAAAGTTATGCAGATTCTTGGCCGTGGCCAGGAAGAAATCGACGTTCGCGTGCCTAATCGGAAACTCACCAAGGAGGAGTATGAGCAGTATCTTCTAACAAGCAACGCAACAGGCGGCGAATGGGATCTTGAAATTTTGAAAGACTTCGACGTTGAGGTGCTTTTGGACGTAGGATTTGATGACAGCGATATCGCGAATATTTGGGACGATTCTCTGGAGGTCGAGGATGACGAATTTGACGTACAAAAGACACTGAAGGAGATAAAGGTACCAATGACTAAGCCCGGAGACCTTTACCAGCTAGGAGCACATTTGCTGCTTTGCGCCGACGCGACCGATGCAACAGTTATCGCACGACTCACCGATAAACAAGAAGTTGTGATGATATATTGCGATCCGCCTTACAATATTTCTCTTGATTATGATAAAGGCATCGGGACGGCGGGAAAATACGGAGGCATTCGGACGAACGACAAAAAGTCCTCTGGGGAATACAGAGAATTTCTCAAGCGGACGATTATGAATGCTCTAAGTATTTCCAAGATTGACGCTCACATCTTCTATTGGTGTGATGAAAGTTATATCGGAATGCTTCAGGATATTTATCGTGAGATTGGAATCAATCAGAGGCGTGTGTGTTTGTGGATAAAAAATAATGCTAATCTGACCCCGCAAGTGGCTTTCAATAAAGTTTACGAAAGCTGCATTTACGGGACTATTGGTAAACCGGGCCTTTTTTCCCAGAAGAACCTCAATGAAGTTCTCAACAAAGAAATCGGGACGGGAAACAGTGTTTTGGATGATATTTTGGATATCATCGACATTTGGATGGCTAAAAGGTTACCTACGCAAAACTACGAACATCCTACGGAAAAGCCCCTTACCCTGCATGAAAAACCGCTTCGGCGATGCACTCAAACAGGAGACATTGTTCTTGATCTGTTTGGTGGATCTGGATCCACTCTTATCGCCTGTGAGCAGATGAAACGCAAATGCCTCACAGTCGAATGGGAACCCGTATTTTGCGACCTCATCGTAAAAAGATTCGAAGCGGCAACGGGAGAAAAAGCCAAGCTCATAACCACACAACCGCAATGAGCGTCGAAATACGAACAGGGAATCTTTTTCGGCTCGGCGATCATCGCCTTATTGCCGGCGATGCCAGAAATCCGGAAGCAATCGCCAAATTAGTTGGCGAAGAAAAGGTGGCACAAATTCTGACGGATCCGCCTTACGGTGTAGCGGTCGTTGAAAGTAAAACGGGATTTTCTCAAGCGAAAGGAAAACACAGAGTAATTGCCAACGATCATCTTCAGAGCGAAGAAGAATATCGGACATTCTGTCAGGAATGGCTGACAGCCGCAAAGCCGTATCTTACGGAAAAGAACTCAGCTTACATCTTCAACTCGGACCGCATGATCTTTTCTCTGCACGATGCTATACGACAAAGTGGTTTTCATTTTTCGCAGCTGCTTGTCTGGGTAAAAACCCAGGCAGTGATCGGTCGGATGGATTATCTCTCGCAACATGAATTGATAGCCTATGGCTGGCTCGGAAGAAGAAAATTTCGTCACTCAAAAAACAAAAGCGTCATCGTGCATCCAAAGACCGCTAAAAACACCCTTCATCCGACCATGAAACCCGTTGGTCTTCTTCGAAAGTTAATTCTGAACGGCACCGAACTGCACGATATTGTTTATGACCCTTTTGCTGGATCCGGATCAACGTTGATCGCAGCAGAGCAAACCAAAAGAAAATGCTTTGCAGTCGAATGCGATTTGGAGTACTGCCGCAAAATCATCAAACGCTGGGAAAAACTCACCGGGTTACGCGCGCAGAAATTGACATAACTTCACCACTATGAAGAAGCCAGCCAAAAAAGTGAGTAAGAAAGTGTCGAAAGCGATAGAGGCGCGTCAGAAGATGCAAAAAGAGGAATTAATTGAACAGTTTCTAAAAGTGGGAATTGTTCAAATTGCCTGTGAAAAGTTGGGCATTCCGCGAGCTAATTATTATCGATGGATAGAAGAAGATGAAGGTTTCGCTCAAGGCGCTCGAATTGCGCTTAGGCTGGGCAGAGAACCAATAAATGATCTAGCCGAAGCAAAAATAATTCAGGGTATCAAAGAAGGGAAAAGATGGGCAATTGAATTTTGGCTGAAACACAATCACGATAGATACCGCTATAAACCGGAAACTTTAAGGGAAATAGAACAGAATGCCGAGAACGAAAAAGATCGATGGAAAATTGGGATGATAGTTGAAGAAGTTCGCAAGAAATTTGGAGACTTGAAAATGCCTTGGCAAACAAATCCCAAGACCGGATTCAGTGATGATTACAATATTGCGAAGAACATACAGAAGGAAAATTCTGTTGAGGATTGATTATAAATATTCCCGAGTGTAGCTTGAAAATATTTATTCTTTTCTATTCTTTTTTGGCCCATACAAAGAGATTAAAATCTCGAAAAATGCACAAAGCAAAGCCTTTTTCAAAGCTTTTCAGGGTCTGGACAAGAGTTCGGGTCTGCGTCATTCATTGGTGTAGGTATGAATAAAGCAACTATCCAACAAAAAATCGACAATCAGCAGCAGGTTCAAATTGAGGAACCGCCGAAGGTCAAATACTGCCTCTACGCCAGAAAATCAACCGAGTCAGAAGAACGGCAGGTGCTTTCTATTGATTCCCAGGTAAAAGAAATGCTTCAAATCGCGGAGCGGGACGGGTTGGAAATTGTCGAGATTCGGCGGGAAAGCCATTCAGCCAAAGATTCCGCCCAAAGACCGGTATTCAACGAACTGATTGAGGATATCAAAAAAGAAAGGTTTAACGGTATTCTCACCTGGGCGCCGGATCGGCTGAGCCGAAACGCCGGAGATTTGGGATCACTAGTCGACCTCATGGACCAAAAACTGCTGATCGAGATCCGGACATTTGGACAACAATTCAAGAACTCACCGAATGAGAAATTTCTTCTTATGATTTTGGGATCGCAGGCGAAACTCGAGAATGATAACCGAGGCATCAATGTGAAGCGCGGACTACGCACTCGATGCGAAATGGGACTTTGGCCGACCATTGCCCCAACCGGATATCTCAATGAAAGAACCTCGGAGCGAAGCTGTCGAGTGATCATTGATCCGCAAAGAGGATCGGTAATCAAGAAGATGTTTGAGAAGATGGCCTATGAAAAATGGAGCGGCAGGAAAATATACCACTGGCTCAAGTTCGAGCTCAATTTTAAAAGCAAAGGTAACAAAAATCTCTCGCTCGGGAATATTTATCGACTGTTGCAAATGTCTTTTTACTACGGACCGTTTGAATTTCCCCGAAACTCTGGCAATTGGTATCAGGGGAAGCATGAGCCGTTGATTACTAAAGAATTATTTGATCTCGTGCAGGAACAATTGAAACGTGACCGGATAGTTCTCGAAAGCCGGGAGTTCGCGTTTACGAAAATAATGACCTGCGGATTATGTGGATCGGGTATCACGGCACAGGAGAAATACAAGAAACTCAAAAACGGTAGCGTCAACAAATATATCTACTATGGTTGCACAAGATCGAGAGATAAATACTGCAAATGCGGATATATGCGGGAAGAAGAAATAATCTCGCAGCTGATACGAATTATCGATAAAATTGATATTCACGAAATTGGTATCAAAAAACAATTCCAGGAAGAAGTGGAAAGATTCAACCGCTTCCAGAGAATAGTTCTCCGTATGAACGGCAAGGAAAACGAAATCGACAAACTGCAAGAATTCGATATGAAAATGTATGCTAAATATCTCCTCAAGGATGGGAGCATCACCGAGCAGAGAGAGCTCATTGCGACGATGAAAAGTAGATTGATTATCAAGAACCGGAAGGTGAGCCTGGAGCCGGAAAAAGTTGATGAAAAAGCAGAAAAGCGGTATATTGAAATTAACAATAATGCCTAAACTTACGCCTCCGGCGTAAGCATGGCGCAATATCGAAATCCTACGTGAATAGAGACGGCCTCATGGTCGGCACTTATTCACGTAGGTCGATGTTCCGAAAGGACATCGGGCAGTTCGAAAGGATTGTCGCTGCACTGTGGGGCCTTTTGTGTACCCCGTTGCAGTGAATCTAGATATTTTTATGGAATCTTGCACGGAATTCATCCAAAGAAAAAATAAGCAATTCAGTCAGGGAAACCTGATAGCTATGAAAGACGTGGGAAGAAAAGGAAAACACTTCTTTAAGAGAGAAGCCTGGACTTTCATGCCCCAAGGAAACATTGATAAGAAAGTTTTCATCTTCGAAAGGTTGAGAGCTGTCAAAATCGAAGGTGAAGTTGCCTATCGCAACACAACCACCGAAGATGTCGAATACCGAATCGGATATTACATCGTCGGTCAGATTGGAAGAAAAAAAGACGTGTGGACCTGGGGGCAATTTTGCCCGATGATTCCGAAAGATGATTTTGAAAAATTGATAAACAAAGCAAGAGAAGACGGAGTAATTCTTAATACATAAACCATAACCATAAAAAAATGGAACAAAAAAGTGAACTAGCGGGACAAACGAAAAAATGTCCCCAATGTGGAGAGGAGATTTTAGCCTCCGCCAAAAAGTGCAAACATTGCCAAGCAGATCTGCGCAATTGGTTTGTTAAGCACAAGATAGCCACGGCAATATTAGCACTACTGGTTTTGATAGTCATCATAAGTGCCGGCGGGAAGAACGAAGAAGAAAACAAAAACATACCCGCGTCTTCAAATGCTGAATCTAAAAGTACTGCTCCCTCCAAGAAAACCGTGCCGTTGGTCAACGATCCAACTATCAAACAAATCGGTAGCATTCCTGCTGATTACATCGGCCAATCTTTTGTTCTAAAAGTAAATGCAAAAACAGCTGACTATTACAATTATGGATTCGATGACGAGACGAAATATTATGCACTGGAGATATGGGACGATTCGGTGGACGGAGATTTGGACAGCATTTACGCCTACGTCGACAAAAACGACACCAATAAACAGCTGGTAAATCAACTTCTTGATTCCAGCGTTCAGCTGGAAATCAACGCTTCGATACCGAAAGCCAAATACGAAAGCGGATCGAACGCTTTTATGAAAATCGATAGCTGGAAGACGCTGGGAAATTGAGAAAAAAATACCGCCCGTCAAAAACCAAGTCGGCCAAGATCATAAAACGGCAAAAAGAAGCTATCGCAGAACAGCTAGCTTCTTTTTTCTTTGAGTTTTGGAAAAGAAGAAATAGGACAAAAAGAAAGTGATAAATCTTTAGCAGGTTCAGAATTTCTTGAATAATTACATGCTTAGTGATAACATAAAATTAGCTAAAAAACCTTTATTTATGGCTTGAAAAATAATTATGGCTACTAAGTCTCTAAACAAAAGTCTGCACAAGGCGAGCCAAGCGAAGAACGATGAGTTTTATACCCAGCTTGGTGATATTGCCAACGAGCTTAAGCACTACCGCGACCAACTTCGCGGCAAGGTGATTTTTTGCAATTGTGATGATCCGTTTGAAAGCAATTTTTTCAAATATTTTGCCGCCAATTTCAATACGCTAGGTCTTAAAAAACTTATTTCTACCAGCTTTAGTGGTTCACCAATTGTGGGACAACAAATGCTTCCTGGTTTGATGGAGGGTTTAAAAAAAGCAGAAAAGAAAGAGCCGTATGTGGTGGAGATTAACGAAGTCTCCGACATGAACAAAGACGGGGCGATAAGTTTGGACGACGTAGAGCATTTATTGAAGCATGACAAGAATGTTGCGACGCCACTTAGAGATGGTGATTTTCGTAGTGAAGAATGTGTCAAGTTTCTTAAACAAGCGGATATTATTATCACTAATCCACCATTTAGTCTTTTTCGTGAATTTGTAGCGCAGCTAGTAGAGCATAACAAAAAATTTCTTATTATCGGGAGCAAAAACGCCATAACCTATAAAGATATTTTTAAATTGATTAAAGAAAATAGGTTGTGGCTCGGCTATGGCTTTGCTGGGGGTAATGCTTATTTCAAAATTCCGCCAGAGAAAGCGCGCGAGTTTGCGGCTGGTGTATATGACTCAAAAACTGGCCTTGTAAAATTTCGCAATGTCGGTTGGTATACAAACCTTTATGTAGATAGGTCTGAAAACCCACTTACGCCATATCTCACCTATAAGCAAGGCCGCAAAAAAGGACTTTATCCGAAATATGACAACTATGATGCTATTGAAGTATCGAAATTAGCTGAAATCCCAATTGACTATGATGGCGTAATGGGGGTTCCAATAACCTTTTTGGATTATTGGACACCAGATAGTGGTATAGAAATAGTCAAATTCAGAAAAGGCAATGATGACAAAGACCTAGCGTTTACGAGAGAGAGTACAACCGTACTTCAGAATACTCATTCGCTATCGTCGGATCAAACCGAGGAGTTGACCAAGACCCAAACGGCATCTATGGCAGAGGAACAATGCTCAACGGAAGGGAAACATTCAAGAGATTATTCATTAAACGAGTTTGAAATTTTGGGAATTGCTAACTCGGCACGATGGATAGGTTGCGAATTGTATACGATTATAGACGGGAGAAAAATTTACAATAGGATTATAATTAGACGAAGATAATAATATGAAAATAGAACTCAAAAATATCAAAATACGCGACGTGGTGAAGGGCTACAAAGACAGTGGCGAGAGTGGAGTGGTTGGCTACAGCGGCAAACTCAACATTCGTCCGGCGTTTCAGCGCGAATTTATTTACGGCCAGAAAGAGCGCGATGCTGTTATAAGGACAGTACGGTCTAGCTTTCCGCTCAACACAATGTATTGGTCGGTGGATAGAGACGGCGGCTTTGAACTCATGGACGGCCAACAGCGCACTATTTCTATTTGCCAATACGTCACAGAGATTATCCCAATCAAGTTTGATGACGGCTACGAATTGGCATTTAATAATTTAACCACCGACCAGCAAGAGAAGATTTTGAATTACGACCTTTCCGTCTATATCTGCGAAGGAACGGAAAGCGAAAAACTTGCGTGGTTTCGAACAATCAATATCGCAGGCAAGCCATTGACCGATCAGGAACTCTTAAACGCCATGCACACTGGACCGTGGCTTGCCGATGCCAAACGCTGGTTTAGCAAGACAGGTGGACCGGCGTATCAGATTGGCGAAAATTATGTAAACGGTTCGCCGATTCGACAAGATTATCTCGAAAAGACACTTGACTGGATTTCGGACGGAAAGATTGAGAATTACATGAGCCGCCACCAGCAAGACAAAGACGCGCAGGAGTTGTGGCAGTATTTTCAAGAGGTCGTAGCATGGGTTGAGCGCGTATTCCCCGAGTATCGAAAAATTATGAAGGGCTTAGAATGGGGGCGACTTTACAATGAGCACAAGGGTGACAAATTAAATGCGGCAAGCTTGGAAAAACAAATTGCGGAATTGATTGAAGATGACGAAGTAGATAATAAGAAAGGTATTTATGAGTATCTTTTGACCGGAGACGAGAAGACGCTCAATCTGCGCGCCTTTGATGAAAAGACAAAAGTAACGCAGTACGAAAAACAGAAAGGGATTTGTCCGGTATGCAAAAAACATTTTGAGATTGAGGAAATGGAGGCAGACCACATCGTCCCATGGCATTCTGGCGGAAAAACTGTCGTGAAGAATTGTCAGATGTTGTGTAAGCAAGATAACCGGACCAAGTCGGGAAAATAAACAAATTAATTTTCTGAATGCATGAGCAAAATAAAAATTTCATTGGACTACAGCATTCCGAAAGAAGACCGTAAAAAACTTATAAGTATAGTCAAGAAGGCAGATGCCGGCGCAGAAGTTACCGAGGGTGATCTTAGCGCAATGGGAGGCATCACATGGTATCCGAGAGACTTGATTATTTTTGTCGCAAGTCTTACTGCAGCAGGCTTTTTTGCTGCATTAGGGAAAGATCTCTATATTCAATTAAGAGATCGAATAAAAAAACTTCTTTCAGAGGATCAGCCCAAGGCTGGGGCGATATATTACTCATATCTGGCTTTCGATATTGGAAGTACGGTCTTGTATTTTGAAGTTGACAGAATAAATGTGTATTCAATTGATAGGGCCTACGAAAAAATAATTGAGGATTTTCCCATTATAAAAAAAGAAGTTGAACGACTCATTCAATTCAAACCTAATAAACTCACAGGTAAGTTTGATAGCATTACATTCATTTTTGATGATTTGGATGATCAGTGGATTATTGCTCATTTCAATAAATATTAAGTGAATAGTACAACTGCGAGAACTGTTTCAAGTTTTATGTATAAAGTAGAATCTATAAAGAAAATTGAAAACAGTTTAAAGGAACTATTTCCCGATGAAACAAGATATATAGGACGACTCTCCGAAGCAATTGCATCTCTTTATGCAAGACAGAAAGAAGTCGCCATCGCAGAAAGCAAGCTTTCCAGAGCTAACGACATTTTTTTCGGAGGATTTGTAAATTTTTTCAAGCTATTGTGGAAAAATCTTACAAAATCAAATACATTATCTGAATGCCAACAACAATTTTTCGACAAATATATTTCATATACTCAGGGGCTTTACGGAGTCTTAAGTGCAACTATACTCTTTATCAAAGAGACAGAAGGTGTAGATAAAAGTAATATTTCAACCGGCACTAGCACAAAGAAATTTTTAGAGAGTTGTTTGGGCCAAGATATAATTGACGAATCAACATTTAATCTCTTATATCAGACAACAATTATTAGGAGTCTGACATCGGATCATATTCAGGATGGTTTGATGACATGGGGCACTGTCAGTTTCAACACAATTGGTCATCGCAAAGACAAGATCATTGAAACCCCGACTGAATTCGCATCCATGTATACACTTATTATTTGGCCCATGAAGTCTTACGATGAATTAAGGAAAGACACTCAGGCGCAATTAGAAAGATTGCTTTTTACGGATGTTCCTTTGCCATCTTTCTTTTGTCCCCATTTTTCACATATTACCCAGGCATATTCGAATTTACTTGCAGGTTTTTCCAATCGTAAAAAGTAATACAGGTTTTACACTTGTAGCTATATTACAGCGGTGAAATCGAAAAAAAATAATAAAAACAGAGATATAACCAACTTAGAAATAAATGACCGAACCTTCAAATGATTTTGTTTTGTATATTCAAAAAATGGTTAAGGAGAAGACCGGAAAAGAGCCGACATATCAGGAAGCAAAAGAGGGAGTTGATAATCTGATTGGTTTTTTTGATTTGTTATTGCGAATCGATCGTCGAAATAACAGGAGAGAATATAAACAAAACAAACCAATCAAGAAATGAAGCTGGATTGTTTGTTTGATCAATCAAAAAACAGCAATTCTAGCGCTGTTTTTTTTGATTATCCCTTAATTGGTTCCAATTCCCGGACACCCTCGGCCTTTTGTGGCCCAGTATGGCTTCCGGGAAAATACCTTAAGCATGCGGAGATCTCGCGTCTCCTCGATACTGAAGGCTTGGTGCGGGGCCGACGGGACTCGAACCCGCGATCTTCTCCGTGACAGGGAGACGTGATAACCGCTACACTACGGCCCCAATATTCAGTTTTGTAGCGGCGAGTGGACTCGAACCACTGACCCCAGCCTTATGAGTGCTGTGCTCTAACCAGCTGAGCTACGCCGCCTCGTTTAAAGCTTCAATCCATCCAAGTATTTGATACAACAGATCGCTGCTTTTTGCAATCCTAATTGACAGAGTGCCGTAATGATGAGAAAAATTTTCGTAGAATTTCTTATTTTTCGCTTTTATTAGAATTGGTTTTCTGAACTGACTAGCGGAAACCTTCGTTATTTTAGACCAATATTTTACCACTTCACGTAATCTCGCTTTGTGAATTTCATTAATATTAACATACATCAAGAATCTTTCCCTTTCAACCTTTAAAGATTTTCTGAACCAATTCATCGCAAACTGAATCGCTGCTGGATCAGAATTATGAAATCTGACTCCCGAAGAACTTTTTGAACCCTCTCCCCAATATAAAGCTAATCCGGCAATAAACAATTCCCGTTTTCTCAGCGCATAAATATCCTTTCTGGCCTTTCGCAAACATTCTTCAATCCTTTTCCTTTTCTTTTCTTTCTGCAATTTCGCTCCAACCATTCTTCCTTTGTAACTTCCACGAATCATCTTAGTATGCAACTTTTGTGTTTGTTCCTCGGTTAACTGAATATCAGAACACCAAAGACTGGCTGAACTTTTTGAAACGTTTAACTTCTCCGCAATTTCCTTTATACTTAATCCTTTTTTTCTTAAATTACGGGCTAGAAATTGTTCTTTTGATTTTGCCATATCGAACTGACGATTATTGTTATATAGGCATTATACCATCAGTTCTAGAATATATCAAAAAAACAACCACGCTTTTGCGCTTCGGAATTTTTTGCGGACGTTTGTTGCGGGGGTGGGATTTGAACCCACGACCTGGTGGTTATGAGCCACCCGAGCTACCAGACTGCTCTACCCCGCTGTATTGCCATGCCATACTATAGCATTTTTGGGCTTTTGTCAATTACTTGACGCAATCCTATATCTTTCCTAAGATTAAAAGCTGCACCTTAAATCAAAAATAACCGAGAAAACTCGGAAAAAAGGATGGGTCAACCCAATGAATTGGTTTTATTTTTCTCTTGCCTGCCTGTGTTTCTGGACGCCTACCGGGATTTTCCTTGGCAAGGCAAATGGGGCACACGGTTTTGTCATGACTTTCCATGTCCAAGCCGTCATCATGATTATTTTTTCCTTTTTCCTTCAATTCATTGAGCCCCCGAATATGACTCTGGTCACCAAGCCCTCAATGGCGTTTTCCATTGCCAACGGGATCTGCTCGGGCTTCGCTTATGTATTTTTCATGAAGTCCTTTGAGGTCGCCCCGGGCAAAGTTCCGGAGATAGAGTTTGTCACCGCTCTTTATCCGGTGCTATGCGTTTTCCTGATTTTCGCTATCCAGCAAATCCGCCCGAGCTGGGTTGATGAGATAGTGAAAATCAGATTCAACCACTTGCTTAGCGCCGTTCTTTTTGCCAGCGCTTTCGCCAGCTGGTTCTGGCAACCAGAATGGACTGAAAAAGTGAAATCATTTTTCTGATTATCTCTATTATTCATAGGAGGATCAAAATGCTCAATCGCAAGAGCCAGTTGTTGCAAGCGGCAATTTCCTTAGCCGAGTTAGAATACTTTTCCGAAGAGTTTGAAAACGGAAAATATTGGTGGTATAGAAACCGGGGTTATTTATTCTATCACGCCGCTAGAGGTGACAACTTCGCGGCGAGATCTTTGCGCCATATTAAAGCGACGAGAGATAATTTCTACGTGATCTTTCGATCCTTATAGGAAAGCGGGAGGCACCGATACGTTCGGGCCTCCCGCCCCAGAATTTCAAATCCTGCCAAGGGATTTTTTTTGTTTTCAAAAAAATATTTTTACTGGACAAAATAACAAATTCGCCCTAAGATAACATGCTGCTCTTTGACAGCAAAATATTCCAAATTCCCGAAAAGGAGGCATAACCATGCCCAGATGGCCGGAACGGATCACGGCGGAACATTTGGCAACCATGCCGGAATGCCTCCCGTTCGGAGACATCCTCTATCTTTCAAAAATGATCAGCTCAAGCAAAGAGATGAGACTTGCCAAAAGCATTCTTCTTCGCCAGCCAAAAATTCTCAACCAATTGCCGGCATTTGTCCGCGAAAGCGCAAAACGCTCATCGCCCTACGGCCTGCTCACTGCATTGCGTTTCGAGTTCGAACACGCCTGCGACATTGACTACAGGAATGGAAAAATAATCGAGCCTGAATGGTCAAAAAATCTGCCCGACTTCTTGAAAGCAGACCTGCGAGCGAACCTCGCAATTTGCGATTTGCCCCAAGATATCGAGTTTATTGTGCCAAATATTCCCCACGCGGGACTTGGCTATATCATTCTCGAGGATGGCTTGGTTTCCAATGTCGGACTCGCAATCGGCCTTTGGCGGCTTCAAGGGATCGCTCAGCTTGCGAATCTCACTGACCCGGTTGTCAACGAGCTTGAAATCGGATCCTGGTCAAGGCGATTTGAGCACACCAGATTCTGCCATAGCTTGGATACATATGTGATTATGGCTTTAATCCTTCACAACAACCGCAACGTCCTTAATGATTCGCTAATCCTCAATGGGAAAGTTGCCGCGCTTCTTCATGATCTTGCGACACCGGCTGGCGGAGACGGAACGAAGCCGATCGACCCGCAAGCCTTTTCCGAAGAAAAAAATATCGAAAGGTTTTTAACCGGAAAAAAATGGCTGGCAATTTGCGAACGCCATGGTCTTGATACGGAGATGATCATCTCCGCAATTCAGGGAAAGGGAATTCTCGGAAAAATTCTTGATGTGGCAGACAGGATCGCTTATGTCGCCCGGGATGTTCGGATATATCTGGGAAGATACTTTCCAAAATCAACCCTCCCTTGGCCGATTTCGTATGAAACCATCCGCCTTTTCGCCGAATCGAAACCTGAATTTTGCACCGTCTGGGATTGTGTGAAAATTTCGGACGAAGAGGTTGTCTTCACTGATCCGGCAAGGCTAGCAGATTTTCTTCTTGGCCGCGTTTATATGTGCAAGAACCTTTACTACAACAGCCATGCCCGGTCTTTTGAAACAATTCTGGCTAATACGGTTCTTCGTTATATGTATAGGCAAGGAATCGTCAAATGGGAAGATTTCTACCGGAATGAGGATTATTATCTCGACCGGATTATCGAGGATTTCATTGGCCGCCGATACGCAATGAACAACGCTTTCGCGATAGGCGAACCATATGCTGAAACATTTTCTTCTCTTGAAGAAGCGGTGAAGAGAAAAAAGCAACTCCTTGAAGAAGGAATAATTTTTTCCGTAATGGAAGACGCAAGAAGTAAGATAAAAACAGCGACCGAATATCTCGTTCTCCAGAACGGGAAAATTATGCCTTTTTTCGAGGCATCACCAAAGGAAGCGGCGAAAATTCAACAGGTCGCGGTTATTGAAAAACCTTTTTACCTCTTCTATTTGAAAGATATGGATATCAAACCGGAGGCCGAAAAAGCCCTCCGCGAATTCTATCTCAACGAACACACAAAATAGAGCAGTTAGCCCACGCGGCCAGCTGCTCTTTTTCATTTCCAGATAATAAACTCACAAAGTTCTTCTGGTCTAATAATTATACTATAGCAATTTCATTAGAACAGATTTTTTTTAATTAATTCGGACAGGAAATTATTTCTTTCTATTCGTATATTTCGTATGCAGCAGTTCCTCCGCTTTTTCGGATCCGGGATGGCCGAGAAATTCTTTATAGATTTTCTTTAATACTGGGTTTTCGTGGGATTTCCTGATCGGCATCCCTTTATCACGCGCCATGACACCCGCGATGCGTGCTTTGCGAACGGCCGGACCGGTTGGCACCGGCTGCCCTCCGCCCCCGATGCATCCGTTCGGACAAGCCATCACTTCGACGAAATGATAGTCGCTTTTCCCCTTTTCGATTTCCTCCAAAAGATTCTTTGCATTCCGTATTTCATGCACCACCGCCACCCGAAGTTTCATGCCGTCAACGTCAATTTCCGCGCAGCGCGCCCCCGATTCGCCCCGCACCATTTCAAATTCCACTTTTCCAAGTTCTGCCCCAGTGATTTTTTCCACCGCCGTCCGGAGAGCCGCTTCCATCACTCCTCCGCTTTGGGCAAAAAGCATTCCTGCTCCGGTCGAAATTCCCAGTGCCGGGTCGAATTTCCTTTCTTTCAGCTTTTTCGGGTCGATCTTCTTTTTTCGGAGAAGCCTTGCCAGCTCCCGAATAGTGAGCACTATATCCACATCCTGGTGCCCACTTGCATTTATTTCTTCTCTCTGCGCTTCATATTTTTTTGAAGTGCAGGGCATGATCGAGACTGAAACGATCTGCTCCGGATTTATTTTTTCCTTTTGAGTCCAGTAGGTTTTCACGAGCGGCGCGAGCATCTGTTGGGGCGATTTGCAAGTTGAAAGATTGGGAATGAATTCGGGATAATATTTTTCAACATATAAAACCCAAGACGGACAACAACTGGTGAACATCGGGAACGGCCCCCTGTTCTTGATGCGCCTGATGAGCTCATGGGCTTCTTCGATGATCGTGAGATCCGCTCCAAGAACTGTGTCAAAAACTTTGTCGCACCCGATCTCCTTGAGAGCCGCGACCAGTTTCCCCTCCCAAAAAGTGCCGGGGGCCTCTCCAAATTCTTCGCCGATTGTGAAACGAACCGAGGGAGCCGTCTGGACAACGACCATTTTTTGGGGATCTTTGAGGGCTTTTTCAAATTTTTCGATATCGTCTTTTTCGGTGATTGCCGCTGTCGGACAAACTGCGCTGCACTGTCCGCAGAAAATGCAGTCAAGCGGAATTTCAAAAGGTGTACCGACATTCGTTTTTGAACTGCGATAATTCATCCCATAGGCTTCGACTGTTTGCATATCTCGACAAATCCGGATGCAGCGCCGGCATTCGATGCAGTATTCGCTATCCCGCGCAATGCACGGATTTTTTTCGTCTATCGCCACATGCGACCAGTTGTCTTTGAGTAAATCCAGCTCATTTTCGCTTCTTAGCTCTTTTCGTCGCGGCACAAATTTGAATTCATCGACTTTATACTCTTCCGCCAGATTCTGAAGCTCGCATCGCCCGTTTCTTTTGCAGGACGCGCATTTTCCGGCGTGATCCGCCCAAAGAAGCTCGAGATTCACTTTCCGCGCCCTTTTCACATCTGCTGTTTCTGTTTTGATTTCCATCCCCTTGCATACTTTTTGGGTGCAGGAAGATACCAAGCTTTTCGATTGGTTTGTTTCTACAAGGCACATCCGGCAAGCGCCTTCGCTCGGCAGCAAATCCGGGTGGGCACAAAGAGTGGGAATGCGAATTCCATTTCTTTTGCAAACAGAAAGAATCGGTTCGCCTTCGTCAGCCTGATATGATTTATTGTTGATTTTTATCTGCATGCCTTTTTTATAAATAATTCTAGTCTTTGGTAACAAGGTTATTGGCAGTGAGTCTGGTCATTGGTTATGAGTCATCGGATTTTTTTAATAACCAAAGACTAAAGACCTGTCCCACAGCTAATGACTTTGTTACTAATGACCCATTCTTGATTCGTAGAGATCACCCGAATATTTCTTTTCCAAACATCTTCATCGCATCGCTCCATGCAATCGCCGCGAAATTTCCCAGTGGACAGAAAGTCGTATTGGATAAAGTCCACAAAATATCTTCAATATTTTCTTTATCCCGCTTGAGAATTTCATTTTTTTTGATCCGTTTGGCAATTTCCCAAAGACGGTAGGTTCCCTCCCGACACGGTACGCATTTTCCGCATGACTCCCGATGAAAAAAATCCGCCCAGGAGAAAAGCAAATTTTTGAGGTCAGTGCTCTTGTCAGCCACAAATATTGATCCGCACCCGAGATTATATTCGCCGGCGCCATACGCCAAAGGCTGATCAAGTTTTCCAGCCGTTACCAGTCGCCCCGACGCTCCTCCGATTTGAGCAAACAAAAAATCTTTTCCGCTCGCCATTCCCCCGCCGTATAAAGAGTTGTATATCAGTTCCTGGGCCGTAGTCCCGAGAGGAGCTTCGAAAATTCCTTGCTTTTTCACTGCTCCTTCAAGAACAAAGAGTTTTGTTCCCGGTGAACCGCTCACGCCTATTTGTGAATAGGTTTTAGCTCCCCGCTTTATAATAAAGGGAACATTCGCCAGAGTTTCCGCGTTGTTCACGATCGTAGGTTTTCCAAAAAGTCCCGCTACCGGCGGATAAGGGGGTTTCAAGCGCGGCTCACCCCGATTTCCCTCAACGCTGTTTATGAGAGCTGTCTCTTCGCCGCAGATATAAGCCCCGGCTCCCTGAAAAATATCCACCTCAATATCAATAGCGCTTCCCAACATAGAGCGTCCGATAAATTCTTTTCCCCGGGCCTGCTCAAGCGCGATTTCCAGGATTTCGTTTTGTTTTCGATAGTATCCGTTTATATAAATAAAGGCTTTTTTCGCCCCAATGGCTGTCGCGCCGATGAGAAGCCCTTCAATGATCTGGTGCGGATTTTTTTCAGCAATTGTCCGGTCCTTATACACTCCCGGCTCCGACTCGTCAAGATTGCAAATGAAATATTTTTCTTTGGCTGGAGTTTTTGCCGCCAAATCCCATTTATCGCCCGTTGGAAAACCGGCCCCGCCTCGGCCACGAAGACCGGATTTTTTCACTTCCTCAATTATTTTTTCCGGCGTCATTTCCCGAATGGCTTTGCGCAAAGATTCGTAACCGCCGGTTTTTATATAGCTGTCGATTCTGAGCGGATCTATTTTATTCCAGTTTTTTGTTAGTATTTGCATTTATAATATTTCATTGGTTACATTAGGCATAGGCTGTAAGACAAGTCATTAGTCACTGGTTATTAGAAAGATACTATTGACTAAAGACCAACAACCAAACCCACTGCCAATAACCTTGTTACCAAAGACTATAAGTAACTTTGTATGATATCATCCACCATCTCCGGTTTCACTCGCTCAAAAATCTGTCCTTCCACTTCAACCACCGGTCCCCGGTCGCAAAGCCCCAGGCAGCTTATGTATTCCAATTTATATTTCGGGTGAGCGTCATTTCCAGCCTCAAGACCAAGAAGCATTTCAATTTGACGGGCTACTTTGGCTGAATCTTTCGAGAGACATGGCCCCCCGGAGCAGATTCTGATATTTTTTTTGGTTTCTTTTTTGGTCCGGATTTCATTGAAAAAACTGGCGAAGCTGTATATTCGCGCCAGAGGCAACGAGAAATAGTCGGCAATTTTTTCACATTCTTTTTCCCCGATGTATTTGTTTTCTTTTTGAGCGGCTTTGAGCGCCCGGAGCAAATTTTCCGGCTTTGGCTCAATTTGGACAAGAATCTTTTGAAGAGACATACATGTATTTTAACATAATTGCGGAAAAGGGAGAAGTTTTGTAAAATAAACTTGAAGAATTGTGAATTTGGAATTTTGAATTGAGAACGGGAATCTAGAACGAGAAATTCAAAATTCAATATTCCCATTTATAATTCTCAATTCACAGTTCTAAATTCTAATTTAAAAATATGATCGAAAACAACAACACGGAGACAATTGCGACAACTTTTCCTGTCGCAACTTACCAAACCAAAGACCTCGCCTGGACGCTTATTATGATTCTTGCCGCCGTCGTTCTTCCTGCCCTTCTGGCCCATACGCCGCAAAACCAGTGGGTCACGGGCACAATCGTGAACGCCCTGCTATTTTTAGCCGTTTGGCGCGTGGGATTCGTAAACGCAGCTTTCGTCGCCACTCTGCCGTCGTCAATCGCTCTCATGCGCGGTCTGCTCCCCGCGCCGATGGCGGTATTGATTCCGTTTATCATCTTGTCTAATATAATTCTCGTCGCCGCTTTTTACACCTTGAAAAAATACCCGCTTGCGGGTATTGTCTCGGCATCTTTTCTAAAATTCTTTTTTCTTTTTGCGATTACTTCTTATCTCATAAAAGTCGCTTCGCCCCTTCTTGTCATGATGCACTGGCCGCAGCTTTTCACAGCTCTCGCCGGCGGATTGATTGCAATTGGAATCGTCAAAATAACCAATTCACTTGTTCCTAAAGTCCGACTTTAGGAATAGCTTTACTCAAAAACCATATCCTTGTCTTGTTTTCTCATTTGAAAGTCGGCAATATTTTCTGCCGCGTATTCTTCTAGTTCCTTGGGATTTCTAAAATCTCCTCTAAATTCTTCATCTCTTGCTAAAGTATCTCTGCTTTTTCCAATGTGATGCGAAAAACTGCACCAGGAATAACTTTTCGCCGCACAAACTTTATGCACTTCACTATTGCAACTCACGTAAACTGAAAATCTCGAAAGTGAACCCTCATTTTTTATCTGCGAAGATTTGAATTTACCCTGAAATAAGGCGCCGTTTCGCTTATTCTTCTCGTTGAAATATTTCGTATAACTTGTGCCTAGTTTTTGCAAAAATTTTTCAATTCCTTTTTCGACTTTTTGCTTCAAAATCATATGATAGTGATTTGACATAAGGCAATAGCTGACAATATCCACAAGATATTCTCTTTTCCTAAAGTTCGACTTTAGGAAGTGATTGAGGTTGGCATTTTTGACGCATTTCTTGTAGTCGCGCCACTTTATCATCGCTCCGTCTTCCATATCATTCAGAAGATTCATCGAGATAAGAAACCGAGAAAAATCTCTGTCATCCAAAAAAACATTTCGCTTGTCCACGCCGCGATTATAGATGTGATAGTATTCATTTTCTACGAGAGGCGTTTTTCTCATCGTATTTCATCTCTCTCCTAAAGTTCGACTTTAGGATAACAGATTTTTTGAGATTATACAAAAAACGAGCTGAAAATGCCCGTTTTTCTCTATTCCTAAAGTCGAACTTTAGGAAGGGTTAACTTTAGCAAAACTCTATTTCGAGCACAAATACGCTTTGCCAAGAGCGGCTTTGTATGGAAATACACTTCCGCAACTGCTTCCGGGAGAATAAAAAAAAGTGCCAGTTCCGCCAATGCCATTAATGTTGCATCCAGAATATCCACACCAATCAGACGTAGAACCATAACAAACCCCCCACTCACCCAAGTCTTTTGCCACATTAAATCCGCTGTCACAGAGCCCCTGTGTCCCTATAACAACAGAAGCGGGACATACAGGAGTTGCCATTTTAGCATCGTACAAACAAGTGGCTGTATATGAAAAACTTCCTCCCGCCGCCACCGCCGCTTCGATGGCGCGCTGGGTGGGATCCCCGGTGGTTTGGGTTCCGACAGCGCGGACGGCTTTGACGGTTGAGATATCTGCGTCAGCGATGATAACTTTCCCATTTTCATCGAGAAGATAAAGATCACAGCCAAATCCCGTGGGACAAGGTATTTTTCCTCCCGCAGTAAAGTCATCGAAAACACTGATAATTGTGGTTCCAGTCGCGTTAGCTATCTTGTTGAGCGCCCATTCTACTCCGGAGTCGGCTTTGAAGAAGGAGCTGACGGAGCTTTTGGTTTTGGAGCTCATTTGCTGTTCCATGACCGTCACATAGGAAAGGCTCACTACCATGGAAAGAACTACGAAAAGGAGAATGGTGGTGAGAAGGAGGGCGGAACCTTTGCCTACTGGCGGGCAAGCTTTTTTTGATTGTTGACGCTTTGTTTTGGTTTTCATTGGTTTTTTTTGTGAAGAATTACTTTTATACCTTCAGAATACCCCCCCCCCGACGCTTGGTGTCAAATCGAAAAATGCGGATAAACGTGGTATCATTCCTAAAGTTCGACTTTAGGAATAAAAAAAACAGCCTCGACGTGACGTCGGAGCTGTTTTTTATATAGAATATCAATATTATATCTTCGTAATTTCCACTTCGGTGAACATCTGGCGATGCCCGAATTTAACCTTATACCTTTTTTTTGCCTTATATTTGATTCCCCAAACTTTTTTGGCTTTTGCCTGCTTCAAAATTTTCCCTTCAACAACCGCGCCTTTCAAGAAAGGATTTCCGACTTTGACGGACTTTTCGTCGCCCAAAAACAAAACTTCGGAAAATTTCGCCGCGCTTCCCTCTTTCCCCTCGATTTTTTCAATTTTTATCTTATCGCCCTTTTTGACAAGATACTGCTTTCCGCCAGTCTTTATTACAGCTAACATAATATTTCTTTCTTAAAATCACTTATACAGACTATAGAAATTCCGGTGCAATGTCAAGGTTATTTGCTGTGAGTTACAAAGCTGTGGGCAATGGGACTGGTTGTGAGTCATAAGTTGTGGGACTCTTGTCCCAACGACCCACTGCTAATGACCTGACCCACAACTCACTGCCTTGTTACCAATAACCTATTCTAAAACCGCCTTCAACTCTATTTCTTGCCCATCCCGCATGACTTTCAGGCTGATTTCCTCCCCCGGCTTATGCTTTGAGACAAGGCGCGCCAGATTATTTTCCGCGTTCACTTCTTCTCCGTTCACGGACAGAATCACATCCTGAATTTTGAGCCCCGCCTTTTCGGCCGCGCTTCCCGCGATGATCGCCAAACCTTGCTGTCCGCTGGGAGAATATACCAGAGCTCCCCGGTCTGGACTGCCGAAAAGAGCGGCTGACTCGCTAGTTAGGGAAAAATAATAGGCCCCCAGAGTTCCCCTTTTCACCGATCCGCTTGAAATATAATGGTTCATAAGCTCCTGGATCAAGTCTGAAGAAACAATGAAATATTGTTTTTGGCCGGATATTTTTCGAACACCCAGAATTCCAATCACGCTCCCGCTATAATTGGACACTGCTCCGCCGACCACTTTATCGTCTCCCTCTTCATTCATGTCAAAATCGGCAATATAAACACCTTGCAGCTTGTCCGAGAGCGGCAGTGCACCCGCCAGCGAAAAATCAGAATCATATTGGCTCACGAGGCCGGCTTTATAAATAGCCTGGAAATTGTTTCCGCTTCTCCCGATAGCAACGGCTTTCATTCCAACTTTCATGTCTTCGGATGCGATAAAGGAAGCCACCGGAAGACTGGGAGCGCCGTCAATCTTGAGAAGGACAAGATTTGTGAAACTGTCTATCGCCACCAGCCGGGCGTCAAAGAACTTGTCTTTTTGGATAAAGATACGATATTTCGACTTTTCATCTAAAATAGCTTCCCTGTGGGCGAGAATCAGCCCGTCAGCGGTGATAACCAGTCCGCTCCCGTATTTCACAAAATCCGCGTCTTTCATTTTTCCCGGATCTTTACTTTCGTCTTTCAGGGATAAAATCTCAACCACGCTCGAAGCCGACTCGTTTGAATATCGTGAAATTGTCTGGTCCTCGGAAACTGTCACTTGCTCGGTTTTGTTCACCACGACAATGTCTTGGGTGGCTTTTTTGAAAAAATCGTATTTTCCCGCCCATTTCACAGTCGCAAGATACGGAAATATATAGCGGTCAATGACAATCAAGCTGGCTCCGGAAAGAAAAAATACAAGCAAAACAAAAAAAACGATCCTCACAATTTTTCGGATCCAGTTTTTCCTTATTCTGTTTTTTCCTTCTTTTCCAGTCATGAAGTTAAACAGCCGGATACCATTTCGCACTGAGAAGAATGAGCGAAGCTGTTCCGGCCAGAAACAGTATGTTGAAAGCCAGCCTTTTTGCCGTCATTTTGTCCAAGAAATAATTCCGGATAATTTCCCATCCAGAATAAAAGATTATAAGGGCAGCCACGCCGGTTGTCAAGTATCCAAAAGGCCAGGAACTTTGAAACCAGATTGAAACCGCTATCAGGTAGGAAAGAAAAACCCCATAGAAAACACGTTGGCTGCGGTTCATCTTGAGTTCATTGACGATAAACAAGGCGTAAGCAATGGGAAAAGTGATAATCGCGAAAAGAATCATGATTATCCAGGCTGGTGAGGCAATATTGAGATACCAGCCATAACCGGCCGTAAACCAGCAAAAAAGGGCGGAGAGTGCCGCCAGATTGGACATCGCCTTGGCGGTCAGATCTTTTTCATATTTTCCGAGCCGATACGCGCCGAGAACCGCCAGATAGAAAACTCCGGCCGAAAGAACCAGGAAGGCTTTGGCCTGGGAGGGTGAATCAATAAGCGGCAAAAGAAGGACAGAGCCGACAAAAAGAAAAGCGAGAATAATGAAGTGGAAATATTTTCGGGAAATCCACTTTATGGAAATAAGAAGAACCAAAAGAAAAATTATCCCATTCCAGAGAAAATTGGCCGGATAGCTAAAGGCCATCCAGAGCGCCCCGAAATACAAAAGGGTGAGAAACAAAATACTAAACTCCCAAAGCAAAGTCGTAATGTGTAATATATAATCTGTAATTGGGATAGGATTACAAAAAGTCCTAATTACCAATTACTAATTACCAATTACTTTATATTTACAATTTACAATTCAAACAATTGATATTTTTCCGCCTTTCACACCGACTTTTACCCGGCTTCCTTCTTTTATTTTCCTTTCAATGATCCGAAGGGCCAATTCGTCCAAAACCATATTCTGAATGGCGCGTTTCAGGGGCCGCGCCCCGAAAACCGGATCAAAGCCGGATTTGGCAAGAAGATTTTCCGCTTCCGGATTCACTTCCAGCTTGATATTTTTTTGAAGGAGGCGAAGGCGCACCAGCTCCAGCTGAAGTTCAATGATTCTTTTTATCTGCTCGGTTCCAAGCGGATGGAAGATTATGGTTTCATCAACCCGGTTCAAAAATTCGGGCTTGAATTTTTCGCGCAAGGATTGCATCACTTTTTCTTTCATTTCTTCTTCGCGAAGAACCATTTTTTCGCTTTTCCCGTCACGAAAGCCAAAATCCTGCATTTTGTAGATTATCTCCGAGCCAACGTTTGAAGTCATCACAACAACGGTATTTTTGAAATTTACCACCCGCCCCTTGGCATCCGTGAGACGCCCTTCGTCAAGAATCTGAAGAAGGACGTTAAATACATCATGATGGGCTTTTTCAATTTCGTCAAAGAGAATAAGGCTGTAGGGCCTTCGGCGCACTTTTTCCGTAAGTTGACCACCTTCTTCATATCCGATATATCCCGGGGGAGATCCGACTATTTTGGCCACCGAATGCTGCTCCATATATTCACTCATATCCACCCGGATCATGGCGTTTTCGTCGTTGAACAAGAATTCAGACAAGGCTTTGGCCAGTTCTGTTTTTCCAACGCCTGTCGGCCCAAGAAAAATAAATGATCCGATTGGCCGGTTTTCCTCGGAAATTCCGGCCCTCGAGCGACGCAGGGAATTTGCCACGGCCCGGATAGCCTCATCTTGGCCGACTACCCGCTTTTTGAGAACTTCTTCAATTCTCGAGAGTTTTTCCATTTCCCCTTCCAGCATTTTAGTAACTGGAATTCCCGTCCAGCGGGAAACCACTTTGGCAATATCTTCTTCAGAAACTTCTTCTTTGAGAATCGGGTTCTTTTTTTGGAGTACGACCAGTTTTTTTTGCTCGGTTTTTATTTTCTTCTCCAGTTCCGGAATCCTTCCGTAGCGAATTTCAGCCACCATAGCCAATTCTCCTTTCTGTTCCTTAATTTCCGACTCGCTTTTCAGCCGGTCAATTTCGCTTTTATGAGCCCTGATATTGGTAATTAGGTCCTTTTCGCTTTTCCATTGCAATTTCCAGCTGTTCACTTTTTCCTTGATGTCGGCCAGCTTCCTTTCGATTTCTTTGAGGCGTTTTTTGGAATTTTTGTCCTTTTCTTTTTTGATGGCTTCTTTTTCGATTTCCAGTTTTCTTTTCTGGTGTTCAAGGTCGTCAATTTCAGCCGGCAAGCTGTCAATTTCCATTCGGAGCGCCGAAGAAGCCTCGTCGATGAGATCCACCGCTTTGTCGGGAAGATTGCGGTCCGTGATATAGCGGCTCGATAATTTGGCGGCCGCGACAAGCGCCGCGTCAGTCACTCGGACTCCGTGATGAACTTCGTATTTTTCCTTGAGTCCCCGGAGAATGGCAACCGTGTCTTCAACTGAAGGCTCGCTGACATACACCGGCTGAAAACGCCTCTCGAGAGCAGCGTCGCGCTCGATATATCTTTGATATTCCTTGAGAGTTGTCGCGCCGATGGCTTTTATTTTTCCGCGGGCCAGGGCGGGTTTGAGCATATTCGATGCGTCCATTGCCCCTTCCATCGCCCCGGCTCCGACCAGAGTGTGAAGCTCGTCAATAAACAAAATATAGCGGCCGGCCGATTTTTCGATTTCCTTGATAACCGCTTTGAACCGCTCTTCAAATTCCCCCCTGAATTTCGAACCGGCCAGAAGAAGTCCCAGGTCAAGCATCAGAATCTCTTTTCCTTTCAAGTTTTCCGGAACATCGCCGGCCACGATCCGCTGGGCGAGCCCCTCGACAATGGCTGTTTTTCCGGTTCCGGCTTCGCCAATCAGGACCGGATTGTTTTTTGTCCGGCGCGTGAGCACCTGCATGATGCGGCGGATTTCTTCCTCGCGGCCCACGACCGGATCAAGTTTTTTCTGGGCCGCTTCTTGAGTTAGGTTTATGGTGAATTTTTCAAGCACTTGGTATTTTCCTTCCGGCATCGGACTGTCCACTTTTTGGCTCCCGCGAACTTCTTTCAATATTTTTGCGACTTTGCTCTTCGCAATCCCGTTTGCTTCCATCATTTTTTTGGCGTTGCTCGGCACCTCAAGAAGAGCCAAAAACATGTGCTCGGTGCTGACAAATTCGTCTCCCATCGCTTTGGCCTGACTGAAGGATTCTTGAAGGACGCTTGCCATTTCAGTGGAAAGATAAAACTGGGGCGTGCCGGTCACCTTCGGAATTTTTTCTATGTCGGCGTATATCTTTTGCTTCAGTTTTTCCCTTTCTACCTCAAGTTTATCGATAATCGTCGGAACAATGCTTTCCTGCTGGCCGAGAAGGATGTAAAGAAGATGCAAAACATCCACCATATTTTGCTGGAGATTTTGTGAAATTTGCTGGGCTCCCTGGAGAGCCTCCTGTGATTTGACAGTAAGCTTATTTAAGTCCATTATTTTGTAATTTATTGATTAGCACTCTCTTCAGACGAGTGCTAATTTATTATACTTTCTTCATGCATTATGTCAAGACATAGTTTATTACGAAAAAGTTCGCCAAGTTTATTCATTCTGATTCACCAGCGGAACGAACGCAAATCCCGGATATTCAACTTCATGAAAAACTTTGTCAGAAATTTTTTCAACCGTCCAGATGCTGTTTTTCACCGGAATCACGAGGCGCCCGCCGACGGCTAATTGCTTTTTAAGCTCTATCGGAATTTCATCCGCGGCGGCGGAAACCAGGATGCGCTGGTAGGGCGCTTCATTGACATAACCTTTAGATCCGTCAGCGCAGATGATTTTCACCCGTCCGCCCTCGACGAGGTGATATTTGCTCACGTTATTCATCCCGAAATGGCAAAGATCTTTGAATCTTTCCATTCCGATGATTTTTCCTTTTTCTCCGACAATATAAGCGAGAAGCGCTGTTGTCCAACCGGAACCGGAGCCGATATCCAGAACTTTATCTCCCGGCAGAGCCCCGAGTTCTTCCAGCATAAAAGCCACCGTAAGTGGCTGGGAAATGGTCTGCCCCTGTCCAATGGGGAGCGGAATATTGGCTTGTGAGGCGCTTTCCAGTTCAACTGGCACGAAATCCACCCGCCGGACTTTCGAAAAAGCGTCAATTATCCGGTCTGTTTTGAGATAACCCTGATATATCAAATCCTTTATCAAGTTATTCATAGATTTTAAAAATCCTAAATCCTAATATCTAAATTCTAAACAACACTAAAATCTAAAAAACCAAACTCGAAACGTTTCGAAAATTTGGATTTTGATATTTGGATTTGTTTAGGATTTAGTGCTTGGGATTTAGGATTTCACTCGCCGATTATTTGCACAATCACTTTCCTTTTTCTCCCCCCGTCCATTTCGACCAGGAAAATTTTTTGGAGGCTTCCCAAAAGCATTTTTCCATTTTCGACCGGCACGGTTTCACTAACTCCGATAAGAAGGTTCTTGCAATGGCTGTGGCCATTGCTTCTCCCGTCGGAGCGGGTTGTTCGTTTCAGCTCAAAAAGGTCATGGGAATATCTCTCGTCAATCGGCACCAGCCGATAAAGGAGCCTTTGGAAATCCTGGAGAAGCAAAGATTCATTTTCGTTTATGGTGATTCCGGCCGTTGTGTGTCCGGAGAAAACCAGCACTTGTCCGTTTTGAATCTTTGATTCCTTGACGGCTTCATCGACTTCGTGAGTAATGTCTATGAATTCAATTTGGCTTCGAGATTCCTGTTCAATTGTTTTTTTGTGTATTTTCATTTTTATATAAGAAATTAGATATAAGAAAGCAAAAACAAAATTAGAAATAAAAAAGACAGAAAATAAATTTCTTATTTTTTATTTCTTATATCTTATCTGAAAGCTCCTGCCACTGCCTTCGCCACCCGCTTGTCCAGCACTTCTGGCACAATTCTATCATTTTTTGGGTTTTTCACCAAGCCTGCAATGGCGAGAGCCGCTTTTATCTTGATTTTGTCTGAAATAATTTTTGTCCGGGTGTCGAGCGCGCCTCGGAAAATTCCCGGAAAAACAAGAGCGTTGTTAATTTGATTTGGAAAATCGCTCCGGCCTGTTGCAACAACTGTTGCTCCGCCCAATTTGGCTTCCTTATAGGATATTTCCGGTTCCGGATTGCACATGGCGAAAACGATTGCTCTCTTGTTCATCTTCGAAATATCCGATTTTTTCAGGAGATTTGACGCCGAAACTCCGACAAAAACATCGGCTCCCTGAAGAGCTGTTCCCAAATCCTTTATGTATCTGTCATTGTTCGTCGCGCAGGCAATTTCTTTTTTAGCGCCCTGCACATCTCGCGCGCACCGGCAGCAAAGCGACCCCTTGCTGTCAAAAACAATGATATTTCTGGCTCCATATTTTTTCAGCAGTTTCGTGATAGCTGTTCCCGCCGCTCCCGCACCGGAAACCACGATCCGGACACGGCTGATATCTTTCTTTACGACTTTGAGCGCGTTTATGAGACCCGCCAGAACGGCAATGGCCGTCCCATGCTGGTCATCATGAAAAACGGGAATATCCAGCTCCCTAACCAGTTTCTCTTCAATTTCAAAACATCTCGGAGCGGAAATATCCTCAAGGTTGATTCCACCAAATCCGGAAGCAATATTTTTCACCGTTTCAATGATTTTTGTCGTGTTTTGAGTGCTCAAGACTATCGGCACAGCATCAATATTCGCCAGTTCTTTGAAAAGCGCCGCTTTCCCTTCCATCACCGGAAGCGCCGCCTCCGGGCCCAAATTCCCCAATCCAAGAACTGCGCTGCCGTCTGTCACAATTGCCACATTGCTGCCTTTCCAAGTGAGATCATAGACCCGTTTTTTTTTCCTTGCTATTTTTTGAGAAAGTTTGGCAACACCGGGAGTATAGATTAGCGGTAAATTATGCTTCGTAAGTTTATTGCGACTTCTGATTTCTATCTTAGATCCGGATATACGTTTAATTGAATTTTGAATTTTGAATTTTGAATTTTGAATCAATTTATAATGATTGAATTTATAATTTCGAAATTAAGTAATTCAAAATTAATTCGAAATTCGAAATTGGAAATTCAAAATTAAATCTAATAAATGGCAAGCCAATTTAAGTTGATATCTGCAATTTTTTATAAACGCTTCCCGCCGCCACCGCTCCTTCCGCCGCCGCAGTGATAATCTGCCTCAATTTGTTTGATCCGTTGGTTGCGTCTCCCGCCGCCCAAACACACAGAGCATTCGTACTTTGGCCGGAATCCACCTTAATATATCCCTGCTCATCCGTTTCCACGCCCAGCTGTTTTGTGAGTTCGATTCCCGGCTCGCTTCCGATTTCAATGAAAACGCCCTGAACTGCCAATTCGCCGCTCCCATCTCGCTCCTTGTCCAGAACAATTTTTTCAACCGCCTTATCCCCTTTTATCTCTTTGATATTCGTATTATAAATAATTTCTATTTTCCCCTCGGCTGAAATTTTCTCCCCGTAAGCCGGATCCACTTTGAGTTTTTCTCCCCGATAGATCAAATATACTTTTCTAGCGTATTGAGCAAGAAGCAAAGCGGCTGACCCGGCGCTGTTTCCCCCGCCGACGACGGCCGCAATTTTATCTTTGAAAAAAGCCGCGTCGCAAGTCGGGCAATACGAAACTCCCTTGCCCTTGAATTCAGTTTCCCCGGGAATTTCAAGTTTCCTGTATTCCATTCCCGAAGCCAAAATGATATTTTTTGCGTGGTACTGGGAGGCATGAGCCGTGATCTTGAATATATCCCCTTCCTTGGCGACGCTGGATACTGAATCCATCAGAATTTCTGCTCCCAATTTCTCGGCGTGCTGGCGCATTTTCTGGAGAAGCTCAAAGCCGGATATTGAAATCGTCCCCGGCCAGTTTTCAATCTGGTGGGCTTCGTTGGCTTGTCCGCCGGGCTCTTTGCCAACCACGAGATGCTTCACCTTGTATCGGGAAGAATAGATTGAAGCTGTGAGCCCCGCCGGCCCGGAACCAATTATCATTAAATCATAAATCTTGTTTTCCATAAGTGTAGCTTAATACAAGAAAATTATGCAATTCAACCAAAAATTCTAAATCCCAAGCACTAAATCCTAAATAAATTCAAATATCAAAAATAAAATTTTCAAAAAGTTTTGAGTTTTGGTAATTCAGACTTTGAAATTGTTTAGGATTTAGAAATTAGAATTTAGGATTTCACACCTTTTCTAGCTCTTCCTTCAATCCTTCTTTTGATTGCGCTCCCACCAATTGCTGCATTTCCTTGCCTCCTTTGAAAATAATCAATGTTGGAATTGACATTATCCCGTATTTCGCCGCCGTTTCGCGGTTTTCATCAACGTTTACTTTCCCGACTTTGAATTTATCCTTCACTTCTTCCGCCAATTCCTCGATAATCGGCCCCATCATCTGGCAGGGTCCGCACCAGGCCGCCCAAAAATCAACGAGGACCGGCTTGTCGCTTTTCAAAACTTCGGCTTCAAAATTTTGGTCTGTGAACTCATGCGCCATATTTTTTATTCTTAAGTTTTTTTACGATTTAGATAAACAAGCGCTCCTCCCCCGACAAGAACGAGCGCAAAGATTAATACGGGAAAAATGCTTTTTTTGTTTCCGTTTTCATTTCGAACCGGCTGGCTTTCCTGCTTGGTGTCATTTTCATTTGCATTTTCAGCATTTCCCGCGTCCGGCAACACATTGGCGTTCTCCGCCAAGTCGATTTCTCGGACAAAATTATCAATAATCGGCTGATCGCCAACAATAAACTTATCAGCAAAAGCAATTGCCGGAACGCTTCCCTTGAACTCACTGTTGAACTTTTCTCCGAATTTCATGAGAAGTCGCGCGTTGAAAGGATTTGAAAATTCGAGTTTGGTGATGTCATACTTTTCGTGTATCCCATTCGCCTGGAAATATTCGTCCACGTTTTTGCAATGTGGACACTGCTCACCGTAGAAATAGTAGGCCTTTTTTTTAGAGCTGTCCTGAGCAAACACAAGAACGGGAATGACAAAGGCTAACGCAAACAAAAATATTTTTTTCATAAAATTTCTAATTTTTTAATTTTAAATTTTGAATGACCGAATTTTAAATATTTCAAAATTAACTAATTCGAAACTGATTCGAAATTCGAAATTAGAAATTCAAAATTGCACGTCAGCGTCCAAATCTCCTTGCTCGCCTTGAATAATCCGCAATCGCTTCACGCATTTTCTTTTCATTGAAATCCGGCCAGAGAACGGGCGAAAAATACATTTGGGCGTTCCGAAGGTCCCACATCATGAAACCGGCGCTCATATGCGGCTCGCCGCCCGTGCGGACAAGAAGATCAACCGGCGGAAGATCCCGCGTCATTAGGTGGTCCTTTATCATCTTTGACGTAATACGCTTCATTTTGCCTTTGCATTTCTCAATGAGGCTGTTCGCCGCCTCAACCAGCTCGTCGTCTCCTGAATAGGCTAAAAGAAAATTGAGGAAAAATTTCTGGTATTTTTCTGTTTCGCGCATGCACTTCCGGATGATTTTTTTGATCGTTTCCGGAAATTGTTCCTCCCATTTTCCTATTACATTCACCCGCACCTCATTTTTGTGGATATCTTCGCTGTCAATCAACTTCAAAAAGTACCTCCGATATATATCGAGCAGCGCTTTTTTTTCACGAAACGGCCTTTTGCGGAGATTATCAAGCGACGATCCCCAGAAAGTGACGTACTTCACTCCCAAATCCAAATTTTCCCGCAAAACTTTTTCGAGATTCTTTGCTCCCGCGTCATGGCCGTCCCAGGGCTTGAGTCCTTTTTTCTTCGCCCAGCGCCGATTTCCGTCAGGAATGATAGCGACGTGGGTAGGAATGTTTTTAAACTTATCGGACATAATAAAAACAAAATTAGAAAGTCCAGCTTTCCGTTTGGTCTAAGATAATTTTATAACAGAAATGAATATAAGACAAATATTTTGTTTATTGTAACAAGGCTGTGGGCAGTGGGTCTGGTTATCGGTCATAAGTTACTGGATTTATTTTATAATGACCCAAGACCAAAAACTAAAGACCTGTCCCACAGCCAATGACCATTGTAACCAACGACCAAAACCTAGACCTCCCTCTTCACTATATAATCCGCGATTCCGACCAGGAATTCCCTGGTAACTTTTTCAAAGTCAGATTTTTCAATGGCTTTTTTGCCCCTTTCGACATATTTTTTCGCCAAAGCTTGGGAATAGTCGAGGGAGCCAGTTTCCCGTATCGTTTGCCTGAAGCTTTCTATGCCACTTTCAGAAACATTTTTATTCCCTAAAAGTTTTTTTATCAGCCTTTTCTGCTCCGCATTTCCATTCTCGAGCGCTTTGGCAATGAGAAGGGTCTGTTTCCCTTCCCGAAGATCGGAACAGACCGGCTTGCCCAGTTTTTTCTCATCTCCGAAAGCTCCCAGGATGTCGTCCTGAATTTGGAAAGCAATTCCCACTGGAACGGCGTATTCGCTCAAGACTTTCAGCATTTTTTCATCCGCGCCGGCGAGAAGCGCACCGAGATGTAGCGGGCCTTCGACCGTATACTTGGCAGTTTTGTTCCGATGGACCTCGAGAATTTCTTTTTCGCTTGCCTGGCCTTTGGCTTCGAGCATCACGTCCAAAATTTCCCCGGAAACAGTGTTTACGACAATTTCCTGAAGTTTGGAAAGGGCCTTCTGCTTTCTCTCTGGCGCAAAGCGGGAATTGAAGATTATGTCGTTTCCAAAGGCCGCCGCCATGTCCCCAACTACAATCGCCATCGAATCCCCGAAATGCTTCGGGTCAACTTTTTTATAAAATCTTTTCGCCAGATTTTCATATTTTTTGTGGATCGCCTGGACTCCATGGCGGAAATCGTCCCGGTCAATTATATCATCGTGGATGAGAAGAAAAATATGAGTGAGCTCGATGCTCATTGAGGCTTCGATGATTTTTTCAAAGTCCTTGCCGTTTGCCGCCCGGTATCCCCAATACATAAAACTGGCCCGCACCCGTTTCCCGCCGGCGAGCAACATATCGCGAATGCTTTTCACCGCGTCCCGCGCCGATGGCCCAACCTCGTGCATTTCCTGAAGCTTTTTGGTGAAATATTGGGCAAGTTTCTGGTCAAGCGCTTTTTTGTAGTTTTGCAGTTCGATTTTGGCGTCCATATAATCTAAATATGCTTTATATAAAGCAATTTGTTGGATTTTATTTGACAAAAGAGATTTTTTTGATTATTATATTAGCTAACAAATAGAAAAGAAAGGAGGTCCTTTGCAGCGGCAAGGGTGGCGGAATGATCAACCGCCGAAGCCATTCTTGAACAAACTATTATTTTAAGGAGTGGGTTTTATGACTGGAGTATGGTCATTAAAGGGTAAAGGACCCGAAAAAAAAGTGATTGGGAGCCCTGTTGAAGCAGCAAATGCCCTCGACTCCCTCGGCTATTCGGAAATGACTTACGTGGGTCCAGCGCCCGCCATCAACGGAAGGAGCAAAACCTTCAACTCCAGACGCAGGGATAATTAACCCTGTATAACCGCTAACATACCGCCCTGCGGCACTAGGACGCCATCGCGCGTATCATTACCTAGTGCCCGGGGCACCTTTTTTTATAAGGACAATTGATACAAAACTGCAAATCGCCTAACCCAGGCGTTTTTTTTATTCTAAAATACAAAATACTAGATACCAAATACTATATACTATTTTTGACCCTACGGGGAATCGAACCCCGGTTACCAGGATGAGAACCTGGCGTCCTGGCCGCTAGACGATAGGGCCGCAATATTTTCAAGGATGCCTGTCCGCCTGTGGTGGAAGAACCTAGTGTCCTGGGCCGGGCTAGACCTGCCCGAAATGCTTTCATCTTTAGTTTGCTCGCTCGAGAATAAAACTATCTTGGTCTTGATTGGGCCTTTATACTATTAAATAATAGCATTTCAAAGCAGGCGGGCGAACTCAGCATATGAATAAACGGGTGTACCAACCCATACATTACACAAAAATTCCTCTTTTGTCTACAAGATACAAGTAGCGAGAATGTAACTAGTATCCGCATCATTGCGCTATTGCATTGATTCAACAATACCGGGTAACAAACTTTGTTTTGATACTCCAGAACATTGAAGCAAAATAAAGCACTACCGTTATCTGTAATACGGTAGTGCTTTATTTTCTTGTTGATATTTTATTCGGATAATTAAAATTTTTCCAAAAAGAAAAGGGGCCAGCTGAAGTAAACTGGACCCCGAGAGTAAAAAGAGTATCAGGATTCGCATTTGTATTTCTCCGTTGAGAATCAAGCTGAGGGTTGGCGAAGGATTTGATGGGTTCCCAGGTGCTGGAACAGTGTGCCCCTATACGTTGGGCACACGTGCGTTTGGCTATTTCCGCAACGCTTATTTGCAGCGTTCCATTCCCACCAGAGACAGTTGACACATTCTCCCTTCCTTGCCTCGTTAAGGCAAATCTGGCCAACATTTTTTAAATCTACCATGACGCCTCCTCGAGACCCCTTGGGGGGATCCGGAAAAATTTTATAAAAAATTTGGTTAGTCTTGCGCCCGACTTGAGAATCAAATTTTCGTTTGATTCCTAAATCGGACCCAAGACTTCCCGTTCTTTCCTCCTGAAAACCCCGCACCAGTTCCGGCTATTTTTTTTCCAAAATTCACGAAATAGCGCGAAGCGGCTTCGCCCCTAGACGGTTCAAAAACCAAGATTGTAGCTTGAACTGGCGCGGGGTAAACACAAAACGACCCAGCGTATCGCATGGATCGTTTGTTAAAGAGCTGACGGCTGTCCCCTACTTGCCCCGTTAAATTCGCGAAGCGAATATTTAATGGGGTTTATTTTCACAACCGCAAGCTCTCTTTAGATATTTAATTTTCCCGAATTTTATTTTCCTCTTTTCATTTCAACGCTTCTTTATTTTATTCCTCTTAACAGACTGCTGTCAATAGGGTTTATCCACAGGCTTTTTTTATTATATTTATCACTAATCACTTGTCTTTCCATTCTTCAGTTTGTCTGGGAAGCAATTTTTTGGCCTGCTGGGGATGGCGCATGATTTCCTCGGATAGACGCTCCATCCTGGCTCCCTGGGAACCTTTTATCAAAATTACATCGCCTTCGGCAAGCTCTTTCTGAATAGGGATTTTAGCTTCGGAGGAATCATTATAGAAAAATATTTGGTTTTTGTCAAGGCCAGCCTTCTCCGCTTCGTCGGCGATGAATTTGGCTTTATCCCCCACCGCGAACAAAACATCCGCCACTTCCGCCACTTTTCTTCCGACTTCCCTGTGTCCCGATTCTGTTTCTGATCCAAGCTCAAGCATATTTCCAAGAGCCACAATTTTTCGGCGGGCTTTTATTTTTTCAAGCACCTCGAGCGCCGCCAGGGTTGACTGCGGCGCGGCGTTGTAGCTGTCTTCTATGATAACTGTATTTTTTATGCCGTCGATGATGTTGAGCCTCCCCGCGGGAGATTGAAAATTTTTGAGAGCGTTGGCAATTTCAAGAAGATTCATCCCAAAATGGACGCCAGCCGCAGCCGCTGCCAAAACGGAATAAATTTGCGGCCGGCCGACTGACTGCATCAGCCTTACCGGCACAGACGCACCATCATAATTCAACTTGAAACTGATCCCTTTTATCTTATCGAGATCTCCTCCATAAAAATCCTCCGTCCTTTCATATCCGAAAAAAATATCCGAAGCCCGAACGTTTGCTTCTTCTGAAAAACCATAAAATATTTTTTTTACCCCCACACCAATCCCACCTTTTTCTGCTTGATAAATATTTCTGTCTTTCTGATTTTTTTTAACCGAAGAATTGGTGTGGGGGTGAATCTCTTCTGTCATTTTTCTCACTTCGACGTCATCAAAATTGAGAATGGCCATTCCTTCTTTCGCAAGATATTTGACCAGCGTTCCTTTTTCTTTGGCAATTTGCTTTTTATCTTTGAAAAATTCGAGGTGGCTAATCCCGACCGCTGTCACAACTCCCACTTCCGGCTTCAAAAAATTGACAAGATATCTGATATCCCCCGGCCGGTCGGCTCCCATTTCAAGGACCAAAATTTCCGGATATTTTTTTTTGCTTCCAAAAAAAGAATTAAAAAAGGAATCAATCAGCACAAAAACCCATTTCAGCAAATTTCCCCCCCCGCTTTCCAGTCCGAGCACGGCGAGCGGAAGTCCAATTTCATTATTGTAGTTTTTCTCATTTTTTCGAACCTTAAACTTCGAAGAAAGAACTGTATATATTGCTTCTTTGGTCGAAGTTTTCCCGACTGAACCTGTCACACCGACAACCCGGGGCTTAAAACGGCGCAAGGTTTTGGTTGCGAAATACTTCAATATTTTTTCTAATAGCAGTATCTTGCAAGATTTCATAACAAGATCTAAAAACTTAAATCTAAAAACAGAAAACGACAACGAAAATGCAAAAGTTTTTTGTTTTTAGCTGTTACTTTTACATTTTAGATTTTCATTTTTAGTTTTTATTTTTCTTCTTTTCTTTCTTTTCTTCATCTGGCAGCGTTGGCTGCTCCGGAGCAACTTCTTCCTCTTTCGGTGCCTGATATATCGAAACGTCGTGGGTGGCGTTAAATATATCTACATCTTTATCAGTGTATTCCTCTGTCGGCTCGACACTGAAATAATCTAACATGAATTTTGCCATTTCGCCAAACGTCGGAGCGGCGCTTGATTCGGCCCACTCGACGTTTTTTGGATTGTCCAGCTTTACAAGTATAGCAAACTTCGGATCATAAGCCGGCGCATATCCGGCAAAAGAGCCGACATGCGCATTCTCTTCATAACCGCCACCTTCTTTTTTCGGAACTTGAGCCGTTCCGGTTTTCCCAGCCACAAGATAGCCAGGAACTCCCGCTCTTTTTCCATGCCCGTTTTGGACAACGCTGACGAGCATTCGTGTGAGATCCAGACTGGCTTCCCTCGATATCACCCGCTTTTCTTCCTGAGGCTGGGTTTTTGTTTCTTCACCATCGCCTTTCACGGTCTTATCAACCAGATAAGGTTTCATCAATTCGCCTTCGTTGGCAACTGCCGCGAAAGCGTTCGCGAGCTGAAGCGGCGTCATTGAAATCCCCTGTCCAAATGACGCTGTGAATGAATTTATGTTTCGGAGCTCCGCCACACCTGAAATATTCCCTGAAACCTCTCCGATTGTTTCAATTCCCGATATTTGCCCAAATCCGAAATTTTTCACATATTCGTAAAAGCGCAAATTTCCCAGAAGCTTTTCAACAAAAATCGCTCCCGTGTTCAAAGACTTTTCAAGGACCTGGGTCATCGTCTGAACTCCATTTGTTTTCCCGTCTGAATTTTTGATCGTGTATCCGGCTTCGTTTACCGCGCCCGTGTCAGTATATGTTGAGTCCGGTGTTACCACTTTTGTGTCGAGCCCCGCCGCCATCGTGATGGGCTTGAAAATTGATCCGCATTCATACGTCCCGCTCACTGCCGGATTGGAAAAAACCGACATATCTTCCACTCCGGAAAAATCATTGGCATTGAAAGTCGGCCAGGACGCCATAGCCAGGATTGCTCCCGTATGGGGCTCTTGAATGACTATTGTTCCGCTGTCGGCGCTATATTTTTCAACCGATTTTTTGATCGCCATTTCGGCGCGATACTGGATTGTGTGATCAATCGTAAGATAGAGATCGGCTCCGTTTTCCGCCGGCACAACATTCCTGTCGCCGATTGAAATCCAGCGACCACCCGTGTCCCGCTCCTGTTCCAGCCGGCCTTCTTGCCCGGCCAACTCTTTATCCCAATAGGCCTCCAGCCCATACCGGCCTTTGGTCCGGTTGCCGTCGGAACCGATAAAGCCGACAATTTGCGAGGCAAAAGTCCCGCCGGGATAAAAACGTTCTTCTTCCGGAGAAAAATAAATGCCTTTCAACTTTTTTCCCCTTATCTCATCAGCTTTATTTTCGTCCACTTTGTGTTTCAGCACCGCATACCAGCCGTCGGGCTGGTCCAGTTTTTCCCTTGTCTCCCTCTCATCAAGCTCAAGGATAGGGGCAATTAGGCGGGCGGTTTCTTCCGGATTTTCGACCTCGCGCGGCACGGCATACACAAGATTTAGCTCTTTGTTAACCGCCACGGGATAATATCCGTCCCCATCTTTGACAAATATTTCTCCGCGCTTTGAGACAAGGTCGTCAAAAACTTTGTGCTGGTCAAAAGCCAGTTCCTGATAATATTCGTGAGCAAGAACCTGAAGGCCATAAAGACGAAAAATCACAACTCCGACAACTGTCAAAATAAAAACGACCAGAACATATATCCGGAAGTTTGTTTTGAGAGAACCGGTTTTTTGATTGGAAAATTTGCTCTTAGTCATCTTTATAAAATAAATCATGCGCGAAGCGCATACCAAATTTTGATTTTTTATATTTGACTTTTGATATTCTTATCTCATCGCCATATCTCCCGGCAAGTTGAGATAACTCACATCTTTTGGAACAACCATATTGAGATCTCTGGTCTTTTCTTCAATCTTATACATCGATTTGAGCTCCGCTTCCTGGATTCGGAGATTCTCGTTTTCCTTTTTCAGCTTACTGAGCTGGTTTTCCAAATTTCTGATTTCATAGCCTTTCGTCGCCAAATTGTTCACTTCGAAAATATAAAAAACTCCCGCCGCGCAAACCAGTGCCACGAGAAGGAAACTCAAAGTCACCCGTCCCATTTTCGGACTGGAATCAATGGATCTTTTTCTTTCACCGAACTGGACAGAACTGGAGTTGGTGATGGTAAGATAACGGCTCATTGGACTTTCGTCCCCCTTTACCCTGTTAAATAATTTCGCGGAGCGAAATTGCCGCTAAGCGGCATTCAACAGGGTGAATTTTTTGTTTATTTTTATATTTTCTCTGCTATTCTCATTTTTGCGCTTCTGGATCTTGGATTTTCCCGAATTTCTTTTTCGCTTGGTTGAATCGGTTTTTTGGTGATTATTTTGAGATTTTTTTTGTGGTTGCAAACGCATTTGGGAAATTTCGGCGGGCAAATACAGTCTCTTGATTCCTTTCGAATGAAATTTTTGACAATCCGGTCTTCAAGTGAATGAAAACTGATAACTGCCAGTCTCGAACTTCTGCCTAAAATTTTCTCTGTTTTCTCTAAAAATGTCTCCAGATTTTTGAGTTCCTGGTTTGTTTCAATTCGCAAAGCTTGAAATGTTCGAGTTGCAAAATGAATTTTGTCGCGCTTATAATTTTCCGGAACTGCTTTCGAAATAATTTCTACCAACTTCTCAACATCATCAATTTTGCTGCCTTTTCTCTCTATTGAAATTTCTCTGGCAATTCTGCGTGCGTATTTTTCTTCTCCATATTGCCAAAAAATATCAGCGAGATTTTTTTCGGAATATTTGTTGACAACGTCCGCCGCCGTCATCTTCTGCGTTTCGGGAGAATAGCGCATATCGAGCAATCCGTTGTGAAGAAAACTGAATCCCCTCCCCGCGTCTTCGATCTGGTCAGAACTGAACCCAAGGTCAATCAAAATCGCATCTGCTTTGTTGAGTCCCAATTCTCCAAAGATCTTATCTAAATTCGCGTAATTGTCATTCACCCCGCACCAGTGGCAGACAATTTGGTCCCCCCGCCATACTGGCCTAAAAGAATATAAGGGAATTTTGTCATGATTATTACTTTTCACTGGTGCGGGGCTTACCCCTTCCTGAATATCGTAACCTTCCTTTTTTAATCTTTTTTCAAAATTTTGGATTGCTCGCCTATCCCAGTCGATCGAAACTAATTTTCCGCCCGGCAAAATCTTTTTGAGAATCGCGAGAGAATGTCCTCCCGCTCCAAGTGTTCCATCGACAACCGTCATCCTCGGTTTCAGATTCAAATTCTCGATAACCTCCTCAAGCAAGACCGGTTTATGCGTCATGGAGCATGGAGCACATAATATGGAGCAGGCAGCAAAGTTTTTTTGTTCCATGTTCCATGCTATGTGTTATGTGATCTAATATATTCCGAGTTTACCAAGTTGCTCTGCAATTTCGTCTGTGTTTTTTTCAGCTTCCTTTTTGTACTTGTTCCAGCTCTCGCCGTCCCAGATTTCGAGACGGTTATAGAGTCCCGCGATCACCACTTCTTTTTTGAGCCCGGCATACTCTTTGAGATAGTCCGGGATAAGCACCCGGCCAAGCTTGTCCATGTCGACGTCAACCGCGCCTGCAAGCATCAGCCTCACGAAACTTCTTGTTCCCGACTCCCCCATCGGAAGACTTCCAAGTTTCGAAGACAAATCCTCCCAAGTTTTCATGGGATATACAAAAAGACATTTATCAAGTCCTCGCGTGACAACCGCCCGCCCTGAAAAAACTTCCCGGAATTTTGAAGGAATAGCCACACGCTTTTTCGGATCTATATTGTGAGAATATTCGCCGATGAACATTATTTTTGAGACGACAAAGAAAAATACAAACCGTGTTCCCCCGTTTGCTTATCCACAAAGTGGCCTAGTTATCCCCACTTCTATCCACTTTGCAACACTATGATTACATTTTAAACCACCTGAAAACATCCGTCAACACTTCCCGCCAAAATAAAAAATCGCTTATACAAGCGACTCAATGCAAATATTACACACAAGTTATCCACTTTTTCACTTAAATTTCTGAAAAAACACTATCTTTATTCTTTTCCGCTTCATCAGAATAGTCCTTCGAAGATTCTCGCAGTGTAAGCGCGGTGATCGCGCCGACAAGCATGACAAATGATGCGACAAAAAAGACATGGCTATATGACGCTACTTCAGCCTTGAGAACAACGAGCCCGGGAACAATATTCTGGAATATTGGCGAGGAAGAATTGATGGTTGTATTGGCGCTTATGCCGATTATATTTTTTTCAATATTTCTGGTGAGCAAAGTCCCGAAAACGGCAATCCCGATCGCTCCAGAGATATTCCGCGTGAGGTTCAAGATACCAGAAGCAATTCCCACTTCGCGGGGCAAAACAGAACTGGCCACGGCGTTGGTGAGTGGTGCCATTCCAAGCCCCATCCCAACCGCAAACAAAAACAGTGGAAAAATCAAATCACTTCCTTTCATCAATGGATCAAGGCGCTGAGAGATAATAAAAAAACCAATTGTCGAAATAAGCATTCCGCCGGAAACCGACCAGCGAGGCGCGACATATTTTGATATTTGCGCCCCAAGCGGTGAGATAATCATCATGGTGAGCGCCAGCGGCAAGAAAAGATATCCTGTCTCCGTTGCGCCATATCCCAAAAAAGTCTGGACGAAAATCGGAATGAGAAACATCGCTCCCATAAATCCGCCAAAAGAAACGAAGGTTGCCGAAAGCGCTGAGACAAAAATCGCATTTTGAAAAAACTTGAGATCAATCAGCGGATTTTTCATCCGCTTTTCGAGAAAATAAAATGTAACTCCCGAAATAAATGTCGCCAAATATGCAATGAAACTTTTGAGCGACGACCAACCCCACTCTTGCCCTTTATCAAGAACCAGGACCAAGCTGGAAAGCGCAATTGCCAAAATAATAGACCCGGCATAATCAAATTTTTCCTTAGTTGCCAGCGACCGGTCTTTGGGAAGGAAAGCCAGAACCATCAAAATTCCAATGATTCCAATCGGGAAGTTTATGTAAAAAAGCATCCTCCAGGAAAAGTTGTCGATGAGGGGGCCACCGATGAGGGGGCCAATAACAGCTGATGCCGCAAATGAACCGGCCCAAATGCCGAGCGCCTGGGCTCGGGCTTGCTTGTCTCGGAAGGTTTTCGTGATGAGCGACATGGCCGTCGGATAAATAGCCGCTCCGACCAGCCCCTGAATAGCCCGGAAAAAAATAAGCGACCCGATGCTCCAGGAAAGCCCGGCTATAAGAGAGATGATCACGAAAGCGACAAAACTCCAAAGATATATGAAACGGTCGCCAAGCATGTCACCCAATTTTCCGAAAACGGGAACGAAGACTGCGTTGGAAATTATGTAAGCGGTTGCGATCCATCCGGCGGTCGTCACGGTGATTCCAAACTCGCTCATCATCTTCGGCACGCCCAAATTGACCACTGTCCGGTCCAAACCGATCAGCAGCGTCCCAACCATCACAGTGGCAAGAATCAGCCAGGGGGAATAAATTGCTTCTGATTTATTTGGCATAAAATAAAATTAGGTCATTGGTTACATTGGTTATCGGCAGTGAGTCAGGTCATAGGTCGTTGGATTTATTGCGACCAAAGACTAATGACTTGTCTCACGGCTAATGACCTAGTTACCTATGACCTATCTATAGATCCACACTTTCGCCGACATTCCGTTTTTGAGTTCCGGATACTGGCTGAGATTGAAGCGAATTTTCACGTTGAATTCTTTGGTCGGTCTTTGTGATGATATATCGAAGGTCAGGGCTGATTCTCTCGAACTTGCTCCTATTTCATCGACGATACCTTGATATTCTTTGGACTCGAAAGCATCAACCGTGAAAACAACGCGCTGTCCGACTTTTATTCGTGTTAGACCCTTGTTTTCTTCGACTCTCGCGACTACCCGAAGGTTGGCCGGATTTATCATTGTCACCACCGGATCACTTGGATTGGCAATTTTTCCGATTTCCTTGGCGGCAAAGATAACCAGACCTTCTTCTTTTGTCTTGACCAGTTCCTCGCCTACTTTCGCCACAACAAAATTTTTGGGCACGATTTGTCCTTCCTGGACAAAGATTTCCCTCAAAATACCGGGATTTGGGGCCGATAGGATTATCTCGGGCGCGGAAACCTCAGCGTCTTCATCATAAACCCGGCTAGCCGAGACTCTCAAATACAGAACTGCGACGATTATCCCGGCAAGGAATAGAACAGCCGCCGCAACTATAAGCAGCTGCCTGTTAGAAAATTTTTCATTTTCCGAATCCCGTTGGAATTGCTCTTTTGATTCTCCCATATCTATATTTATTCTTTATTCCGAAATAATCCTAAAATTATTATTTTGAAAAACTGACGACCCTTTCCCCTTCGTTGATGCCGGACAATATTTCCGCCATTCCGCTTTCTTCCTCAATGCCAATTTTCACTTCCTTTTCCTTTAGACCTTGCCCGCTATCCTCTGTCAATACAAAATTCTGGCCGCCTCGCTTGATGACTGAAGACACAGGCACTGCCAAGGCATTTTTCCTTTCTGCAGCGACAATTTCAACATTGGCCGTCGCGCCTGATTTCAAGCACTCGGTTGATTTTCCAAGCGCAAAGGAAACTTTATAAACCGGATTGCCGTTTTCCTGGCTTTCGGCCGGATCAACCGCAGCCACCGGCAATTCAACTTTTTCTCCTCCCAAACAGCTGTCAAAAGTTATTTCAGCCATATCTCCTTCTTTGATTTCTGAAACATCTCTCTGATTGAGGAAAGCTTCAACCTTGAAAGTGTCCTGGCTTATCACAGAAAATGCCGGGCTGGCCGGATTGGCAATCTCGCCTATATCGATATTTTTTTCGGATACTATTCCCTCGATCGGAGATGAAAGTACAATTTTCTTGTGCTGATCTTTCGCGCTTCGAAGAGCGGCTTGCGCTGATACGATCTGTGCTTTTTGGATATCAACCAGGGCTTGTGCCGACTTTATCTGCGCCCTTTGGACATCGACAGTGTATTTGGAGGCGTGGGTATTCACTAGCTCATCTTTGCGCTCCTTTTCTTTTTTCAGGTTCGCCTCCGCCTGCGCAAGGCCCGCCTGGGCAATTTCAAGGCCCGCCAAAGCCTGGTTAACTTGGTCCGAATAATCAGTCTGGTCCAAAATCGCCAGCTGCTGCCCAAGTTTCACTTGGTCTCCGACTTGGACATTGATGGCCGCGACTTTTCCCGTTTTTTCAAAAGCCAGATCAACTGCCGCAACTGGTTTCACCGAACCCGACACCGAAATTGTTTTTCTGACGTCGGTTCTTTTCGCTTCTGAAAATTCGTAAGAAGCCTTTGCCGCGGTATTGATATAATAGGAAAAAGCCGCCACGGAGGCAGCTGCGAGGATGAATATAAACGCCAAAACCCATTTTTTCTTGAAATAACCCATGAATTTCTTTTTGATTTATAATTTCGCAAAATCATATCAGCATATATTGACATACCGAGATTGTCAAGGACTTGCCCGGTAGTGAAAATTTGACTGGCTTTAGACAAAGATTAAGGAATATATTAAAATAATCATTAGATTGAAACTGGCGCTGAAACTTAGCTTGATTTTCCCATGGAGTCAAATTTCTGCTACCGGGCTTGCATGCTTTTGAAAGCCATTATATAATTGAAACGTAAACACAAAAAGAAACACAAAAGCGGTTAGTTTCTCAAGGGGGATTTTTCTTTTGTGGACTTGCCGCCCTTATTTAGATGCCAAAAAAGAAAAAAAATGAAAACAAGGAAAGTCAAGAGCTCCAGAAAATTGCGGCTATTCGCGAGATGATTTCAAACGCCGAGCGCACTATTGTGTCTGCGCGTGCGATGCTGGCTCAGCTTGAAGGAAAACCTGTGAAAAAATCCGCTCCGAAAGTTTCTTCTGAAGAAGGAGAAATAGTGGAAGGAGCCTTTGACGGACAAGTTATGATGGGAACCGACGGAAAGCAATATCCTGTCCCGGCCAACTATGCTTCGAAATCCAAGCTGGTCGAGGGAGATATGCTTAAGCTTACAATCACTCCGGACGGTTCTTTTGTTTATAAGCAAATCGGCCCGGTGGAGCGAAAGCGCATCATTGGAATCGTCAGTCAGGATGATCTCGGGAATTATGTTGTCATCGCTGATGGAAAAGCCTACCGCGTGCTACTCGCTTCTGTCACCTATTTCAAAGCTGAACCCGGCGACGAGGTCACGGTGGTCGTTCCCCGTGACAGTGAATCAGTCTGGGGCGCTATTGAAAATTTGGTGAAAAAAGGCTCGGTCAGCGAATTCAGCCCGGAAAATTTTGAAAAAGAGGATAAAGAGGAAGAAAAGATTATTAAAAGCACCCAGGACAATCTCGGCCAGGATGGAAAGTTGGAAAGTGATTTTGTCGATGAATGGACACCGGAACTGGAAAAACTGCGGGAAGAAGCCAGTAAGCCAGCGATTTAAAAATAAAAAAATAAAAAAACATGTGTAAAAAATTTTTGGCGGATATGACAAAGAAATATCCTGTAATCCAGCAGTTTTCCAAATTTGTCGTGATCGGCGTAGTCAACACCGGCGTGGATTTCCTGGTTCTCAATCTCGAAATGTTTTTGACCGAGATATCGAAAGGACCATATATGCTGGTGCAAAATGCTATTTCATTTTCCATCGCAACTGTAAACAGCTATTTTTTCAATAAATATTGGACCTTTCAAGACAAATCGAATAAAGATAAGGCCAAAAAATTCTCGCAATTTATTGGTGTCAGTATTGTTGGCGTAGCCATCAACAGCTTGATTGTTTTCTCGATAACTACATACGTTCCGCCAATGTTTGGCATCAGCAGCGTTCTTTGGGCCAATCTCGCCAAAGTCGCCGCTACCGGAATTTCCCTTATCTGGAATTTCATCGGCTACAAATTTTGGGTGTTCAAGAAATGAATTACCCAGCCGCAGCAAGCTGCGGGGTATCCTGTTAAAATTTAAACAGCCTGAGTTGATTTGATTGAACTTTTTCCTGATGGTCGCCCTGCTCTCGGATATATTTTTTCACGACTTCC
>Ga0208375_1000302_pt1 | contig 77429 bp, 50 predicted proteins | sample RifOxyD1_FD_184038 | JGI IMG/M metagenome (GOLD analysis project Ga0208375, IMG submission 184038) | Soil microbial communities from Rifle, Colorado - Rifle Oxygen_injection D1 (SPAdes) | ecosystem: Environmental > Terrestrial > Deep subsurface > Rock core/Sediment | place: Rifle, Colorado... | reverse complement strand
CGTAAACATCACCAAAAATATCGTGTCCTATTTTTTCAAATGGAAAATCACGTAACATATTGAATAATTTTCTATACGTACTAGTATTTTTAATTTCAAATGGTTCGGAAAACATATCACCAAAACATATAGAATCCTTTAAAATACAATATCTTAAATCTTTAATTGTTTGAAGTAATTCATTATCGACTACTTCGGATAACTTATCAAAATCGATACAAGATTCAAGTATGTCGCGATATTCAATAGAAATGTCTTCGTAATTGCCACACGTTAATTTTATTTTAGGTTTAGCCCCGATAACTATTGGCTTAATCATTCGTAATGTTAATAATTTGTGTAATTGTCTCATAGCATAACCGCCTGTAATTGATTCGCTATCGCGTAATATATCTAACATTCGTGATAGTAATTGTTTGATAGAATCTTTAGCAATACGAGTTGTATCGCCTATATTTACGTTTTGAATCGCGTCATTTGATGTACATGGGATATTACTCGCTTTATGTTTATCGTAATCATTTTTTTTATTCATAATCATACCGCATAATTCACATTTATAAGTTTTTTTAGATCTCGGCATTATTTTATTCGTGACAGAAAATTATATAAATTTAACGATTTCAATTTTAATACGAAATTATTTTATTTTATATATTATTTTTATTAAAAAAAAATATTTTTTTCATTCACGATGAGTATCAACAAATTTAAAAATTTCATTCGAATCGTGATAAACATCGTCTTTAATTGATGGATGCGGTAATTTTGGATATAGTTTATATAATACGCCGTATTTTTTACGCGGATCCGAAAGAGATTGTAGCAACTCTGTATTTTCGCTTGCGATTACGGTGGCTTCTTTAATATCGGGAAATTTTTCCTTATCGATAGATAAATAATGACACCAATCAAACCAACCACGGTGTCTATATTCATCGTCTGGAAATTCCGGCAATTCTGGATATTTTTCGCGTAACACATGATAATTTTCTCGATGTCTATCATTAAATTCGGGATAATGATCGTATATAATTTTTTGCGCTCGATTGTATGATATTGTTTTGGTTTTTTCAATTAATATTTCGCGTTTGAACTCACCAAAACGATTTAAAATTTCGATAACTGTGTCACTGTTACTTTCTTTACTTCGATTTAATATTTGCGTATTTGTAGAATCGATAACATATACGCGATTACTATTTGTTACAAAATTTCTGAATAATAAATCATCCGCGTGTAATATTTTTTTCAACATTGATTCGTGTGATTCGTAATCAGGTCCATATGATGTCAATATTATATTAACGGTTGTTTTATCCGGCATGGGTGTAAAAGGTCTCATCATTGTTTGAATAATATCGCTGTCCGAATTACGTGGATCAATCATAATAACGGCATCAGCTGCGGCAAATGTGACACCCTCACTGACTGTGCGAACCGTACTTAATACTCGCAATGCGGTCGAAAAATTCGTATCCGTAAATTTCGTGTTAATGTTATCACGTTCGTGTTTAGATGTAGATCCGTCATAATATCCGGTCGGTATACCAATTTTATTAGCGTAATTACTAAATTCACTTGACGTTAAACAAGAATTCGAAAATACTAATATTTTTTTACATTGAGTATTTTTGATATAATCGCATACGTGCGTAAATGTTTCCGTTATATTCGGAATTTTTAAGATTCCTATTTCATAGTCCGGAAATTTCACCGACCGTTTTTCTTGTAACATTTCTGAAATAGATATTTTGCAATATTCGTTCGGTTGAAATTCGTCCGGTTTATTAATCGTACCGCTCATGTAAATTTGACATGGTGATTTTCGTGCGATATCCATTATATCACCGGAACGCGAATTTGTATGACCCAAAATATGGTGTGATTCGTCAACTATAACCGTTCCAATATCAAGCAACGATAATTTATCGAAACTATCGTATACGCAAACGAAAATCCTAGCGTATTCCGCATAATTATCGATTGTATCGTGATGTATTACGCGTATCGCATTGCGAGGGACTTTACCATATCGTTGTAAATCTGCGGCCCATTGTTCACATAACATTATTCGCGGAACGAATATAGCAACGCGATAATTTATATACGATCGAATACGCGTGATAAAATTTATAGCAATTATTGTTTTACCATAACGTGGCGGTAGATCTAATAGTGTTTTACCTACTATGTTGATTTGTTGCATTATTTGCATCTGCGATGGTAATAGTTTAACAACGCGTTGTGAACGTAATATTTCAAGATCTTTTATATAATATTCGTACGGATGTTTAACGGCATTATTTTCGTTTAAATTATCGGGATTAAAAATTACGTCATATTCGGCGAGACTAATAAATCTACCACCAAATTGATCAATAATACTCGCGAATAATTCGCGAATTTGTTGCGCGTCTCGATAAACATATTCCGAATCACCAACGCGATATTCGCGTAATACATGAAATGCGTACGACTCTACAGCCGCGGCATTTTCGGAAAGTATACCGAATAAACATTTTGGTAAACGTTCCGGATTTATAGCCGAAATTACGGAGTGTAATGTTCCAACTAATTCCGACATTCTTGTATTAACAGTGCGATTTGTAAATCCTATCTTCACAACATCGCCATTTGCCTCGATACACGAAGTTGGAACATTCGCACTATAAAGCACACCTATAGTTGAAGCCATTTTATTAATTTATAATTTGTAATTTTATTTTTCATTTTTCATTTTTCATTTTTTATTTTTCATTTTTTATTTTTCATTTTTTATTTTTCATTTTTAATTTTTTATTTTTCATTTTTTAAATAAAAGTCAAAAAAAAAAGTCAAAAAAAGTCAAAAAAAAGTCAAAAAAAAAGTCAAAAAAAAAGTCAAAAAAAGTCAAAAAAAAGTCAAAAAAAAAGTTTTAAGATTTTAATTTTTTCGAAATGTTCGAAACTTTGTAGGTAACGTAGGCCATTTGGTTGTGCATACGCTAATTCACGCCATAATGGAAACGTACCGTGCCATCACCGCTGAATTCGTTTTGCATTGCGCGATCTCGCAATAAAACGACGTAACATTCGAATTATTGACACTGCTTTAGCATCGTGTAATTTATGTTGTGCTTTAATGTATTCTTGTATATTTTGAGTACAACCATGAGCTACGTTCCAATCAGTGACACTGTGTTCGATCATCATATTCACTAGTGCAACGGATCCGACTCGACAAGCGTCACGTAATCCTTCGTTCCAATTTGTGGCGCCGCGTTCAATCATCATATCCGCTAATTCAACTTGTCCACCACGACAAGCGCCACGTAAGCCCCCGTCCCAATTAGTCGCACCATGTTCGATCATAAGTTTAGCAAGCGTGACGTGTCCGATACAACAAGCGCCTTCTAAACCAAAATTCCAATCAGTGACTCGTTCAATCATCATATTTATTAATTCGATGTGTCCGTAAAGACTGGCAACATATAAACACTGGTTTAAACTCGTAGCACCGCGATCGATCATCATATTTGCTAACGCAACGTGTCCGCCACGACACGCTGACTCTAAACCTCCTTCCCAATCCGTGGCGCCATGCGCGATCATAAGTTCAACCAACTCGACATTTCCACTACCGCAAGCACCATATAAACCCATATTCCAATCCGTGGCACCGCGAGCTATCATCATATTCGCTAATTCAACTTGTCCGCCTGAACAAGCGTAACTTAAACCCATATTCCAATCCATGGCTCCATGCGCAATCATAAGTTCAGCTAACTCGACATTTCCACTACCGCAAGCACCATATAAACCCATATTCCAATCCGTGGCGCCATATGCGATCATCAATTTTGCCAATGTGACGTGCTTGCCAAAACAAGCGTTAAATAAACCAAAATCCCAACTAGTGGCACCGAGCGTGATCATAAGTTCAACCAACTCGACATTTCCACTATAACAAGCACCATGTAAGCCCCGATTCCAATTAGTATTACCGCGAATAATTGCCGTATTTACAGCGTCGATATCGCCATTTTTACAAACATTGTACAAATTTTTACTTAAAACGGTAGTCATTCTTGTCCCAATATTTTTAAAACTTTTTTTCAATTTTTGTTTCTATATTATTAAAACTTTTTTTCAATTTTTGTTTCTATATTATTAAACCTAAAATTTAAAACAAAACCCTAGCATTTCTAACGAGTTTTTTAAACAAAAAATCTATATTTTCATGCTGCGCAACATAAAATTTACTCAGATTTCGATTTTTCCAAAAAAGACCAAATCTTATTTTTTAAAAAATAAGATTAAATTTTTGCCGATTTTTTACTATTTTTTTTATTTTTTTTGATTTTTTAGCAACAAAAAAATTCGAATTAAATTAATTCAAATATATCTTATCAAAATTATATTAAATTTTAACTAAAATAAAAAAGTAAACTTTTAAAATCTTAAAACTTTTGAAAAAAAGTTTAAAAAAAAATAAATTAAAACTTTTGAAAAAAAGTTTAAAAAAAAATAAATTAAAACTTTTGAAAAAAAGTTTAAAAAAAAATAAATTAAAACTTTTGAAAAAACTTTTGAAAAAAAATAAATTAAAAATTCGAAGTCTTAAAACTTTTGAAAAAATAATATTGAAAATTCGAAGAATTGAGATTTAAAATAAATAAAATGGGCACAACTAATCCGCTTCCACTACCGATTCCGGTTCCGTGGGTTGGCCCATCCGGTTATTTTGTTGGTATTCCGACGCCACAATTAACAGTCGGTCGTGATCCGACTAATTTAATAACGTGGAGTGTCGACTTAAATACGTCAATTGAACGATATTCCGGAATTGATAAAGAAGTACGCGCAGATGATACGCAATTTTTATCCGCAGATGGATCGCAACTATACGGAGAATTTGCGATGGTCGGAGCGCCACCCGTTCCGGCATTCGTCGCTACAAACGCTTATATACAAAATATTTATGCCGACGTATTCGTAACAGATCTTCGAGTTAAAGATAAAGATATTATCGTAAATCACGACGGAACTGACGCGACCGCACCCGGTGCCGGTATTATTGTCGAAGGTACAGCCGGTGTATTAAAAGGTGCGGTAACGTTAAATGCCGCAACTGATGGTTGGATTATTCGACCACAACTTAATTATTTATTAAACAGTACGGAAATTATACCGACCGGAAATACGACGTTTAATATCACGGGAAATTCCGCGATAAATCAAAACGTACAAACAACCGCAACACCGACGTTCAATGGCGTATTATCGACTGATCCAGTTACTATTACGGAAGCGGCTGCTGCACAACTTAACCTCGTTAATAATGGTGCGGTTGCGACCGCGCTTGAAACGGATGCAGCCGGTCATTTAGTCGTAACACCATCCGGTGCCGTCACGGATTTCAATAGCGATATCAATGCAAGAGCCGGCGCATTTTCCGATCCCATTACCGTCACGGAAGCGGCAGCTGCTCAACTTAATCTCGTTAATAACGGCGCAGTTGCTACCGCACTCGAAACGGATGCTGCAGGAGATTTCAACGTTACACCCGCCTCAGGTGACGTAAATATTTATCCAACTACGGAATTAAACGTATCTGGAAACGTCGCAACTGCCGTCACAAAAACTGGCGGAACCTTAGGATATAGCGTAACCAATGTCGATAACACCAACGTAAACTCGAACGCAGCCATCGCGTTAACTACGGGCGGCGCCGCGTCCGGTGATCCATACGTCGCATATTCTACCGGAGTGAATACGTGGAGTACTGGCATCGATAATACGGACGGTGACGCGTTTAAGTGGAATTTATCCGCAACGCCTAGTTCGGGCTCTACGATGTTATCGCTCGACGCTTCGGGTAACTTTACGGTAACTACGGGCGATTTCGCGTTAAGCGTGGGTACCGGCGTAAACGAAATAACGACGGATGTTACGTTACACGGTGCCGGTGCTAGCGACGATCGCCTCGCGACGGAATTGGCTATTAAAACGTACGTTGATACAACGATCGCTTCACTCGAAGCGTATGTATATACGGTAAGTGTTGGCGGCGAATATTTAACGATAACAGACGCAATTAACGCCGCAATATTAGATGGACCGCCATCCGCCGCACAACCCGCGGTAATTTCGATAGCACCGGGTGTTTATAATCAAGTAAGCGAAATGTTTCCAATCACCGTACCGGTTTATTGCCATTTAATCGGTCGTGGTAATTCTGCGGCAAATTCCGTAATAGTTAGCCGAACGGGCGGAGTTGCGATGTTTAATTTAGCGGGAAATAATATCGTTCAAGGCATATATTTTACACACGATCCGACACAGACTGCGGATTTTGAATCGATGTTTACGGGTTCCGCAAACGCCGTTATTTTCGATTCGTGTGCATTTGCGGCCACTATTTCTAACGCATTTACGTATAGCGCAATAACGACCGGTGATAACGCGACGATCCGTAATTGTCAATTTGCGATGCTTGCCGATATCGATTCGGCTGCGACTACGAAACGCGCGATATGCGTTCGTCCGGCTGCTACTGGTAGTACCGCTACGTATATCACGAATTGTGTCGCGACGTATACCGCACAACGTACAGGGCTCGGTTCGCAAACGCTAGTTTGGGTTGATTCAAATATGGCCGCAGCCACGCAATTAATCGCGCACGATAATACCGTTCGAATTGACGGATCGGGAGACGCATCCGGACTCGCGACAGGTATTGCGTATATGTGGTCGAATTCGGGTACCGCGGAAATTTCCGCGGATTCCGTAACAATTTTAGGCGGAGGCGTGATAAATATCGCGATATCCGCGATACCGACCGTTAAAATCGTCGGAGTTGTGTTGACTGTTATGGGTGGTAGCACGGGAAATATCGGCGTTTTATCCGCTGGAACGGGTAATGTCGAATTAACCGGCGCACAAATCGATTGCGTTGCGCCTGGTGGAGTCGCGAATGCATACGGTGTACAAATTAACGGTACCGGTACCGCAACGATTGTCGGAACGGATATCGCTACATCAGGAACAGTCGGCGGCGCATCTTATGGCGTATACGTAAGTGCGGCTGGCGCTGCGAACATAACGTCGTGTTCCGTAGTATCGTCAAACGCTTCGGCATATGCGATAGTAACAAATAACGCGGCCGCTACCGCATCCGTAACAGTTTCGCGTACGTTTGGTGCTACAGCCGCGTATTTACAGACGCTCGGTACGATTACGGGTGAATTTGATGATAATACACGCTTTAATTTATTACGATCGGGAGGTTCCGCCACATACGATATGGCTCGTCTAACGTATAACGCGGGATATACGACGTTGACACAATCGTTAACGGGTGATTTCACGGTCGCGCCCACAGGTGGTACGACGAATATTACGGGTCAATTAATCACGTCTTCAGACGCGCACGTTACCGCTAGAATCGCAACGAACATCGACGGACTTTCCGTCGCAAACGCCGAACCACACGTATATTTATACGAAACCGATGGCGCGGTAAATAATCGCAATTGGGACGTTGTCGCAACGGGTGAAGACCTCTTTATTCGAGCCGTTGCGGATAATAATACGAGTTCAGCTCCCGCATTACGTGTCGAACGGACCGGTGTAGCAATTGACGCCACAACACTTTATGGTTCCAATTGGGTATTTTTAAATTCCGACACAATATCGGCAGGACAATACGATGCCGATACGACCATTATCGAACCAAAAAGCGAATATTCCGCCGCTTTGCCGAATAATATTTGGTCGAGTCTCGGTGCGACAGAATTACGCGGAGGCGGTTATAATGGCGGCGCTGTGAATGGTGCGGGTGATAGTACGATTGGTTACGCGCTTAATTTACGGGCGGGAGGCGCACGAAGTACCGGTGCCGCGCAGGTTGCAGGCGGACTTAATTTATACGGCGGACGCGCGTATACCGCGAATACAACTGGCGGCAAAATTACGTTCAATACGACACCGACGGCGGGTGGTGCGGAAACCGAAGCGGCTAATTTTTCCGTAGCTGGATTTTTCGGAGTCGGTATCGCGTCCGGGACTAATGCGGATCGTCGCGTCGAAATACTTGACGCATCTAATCCGCAATTACGCTTATCGCATACGAAAACCGCGCAATATACGGATTTTCAGACGGATGCGGGCGGTGACCTTACGATTACGCCTTCTGGAGGAGACACGAACATCGCAAGTAATCTTTCCGTATTATCTGGTGGTCGTTTTGCGATCATTGATAGCGACGTTTTTACTGTCGGTGACGGAATGGCATACGCGACTATTTCCGCGGCCATCACCGCGGCCAATGCGCGCGTAGCTACCGCATCTACACCGTTGGTAATCGCGGTATATCCGCGTACATACGATCAAACGACCGAAACTTTTCCGCTCATATTACGCGACTATACACATTTGATAGGTATCGGTAATTCCGTTATATCCGTCATTATTTCGAACGCAAATGCACAAGATACCGTACAAACGGCCGCATCAGCCACGTGTTTAATTAGCGGTGTTTATATCGTGAATACGAATACGGCATCCGGTATCAACGCCGTAACAGTTGCGGCCACTTCAAACGCAACAATTGCAAATTGTCGCGTTTCAAAAACGTGTAATGCAAACACAACAAACGCCGCAATCGCATTATCCGCACCAAATACCGTAATCGTCCGCGATTCCGTCATCGCGGTTAGTGTCAACGATACGATTGGTGGCGGCGCTTTGAGTGCGATATCCGTCACGGGTGCTTCTTCACACGTCACATTAACCGCGAATCAAATAGACGTGTCCGTGACGAACGGCGGTGGCGGTGCCGCGTTCAACGCGACTGGCGTCTCGGTATTATCCGCATTAGATGTACGTGCGAATGGAAATACGATATCAGTTACGAGCGCCGCAGCGGGAAATACGCCGACATTGCGCGGATATTGGGTCGCCACCGCAAATGTGGCGGGAACGGATCGACTCGCGTTGCAATCCGAGCACGTTATAATCGGCTCAACGGCCGGAACGATGCCAACCGCACTCGGCGTCGCAATTGATTGCGGTTTTACGAATACGTCGACTGTTGCGGTTTCGAGTGCGGATGTTTACGTCGCAACAGCGTCCGTAACTGACGCGGCCTTTCGCGCGTATACCGGTGGTGGTGTTGTCGCGTACATAACTGGCGGTAAATTCGAAGTACCGTCAAAAACCGCGATATATGCGCAACATAACAACGATAATGTAATTGTAAACGGCACTACTGTTATATCAACAACCGCGTTAAGCACGACAAATACACCGGTTGTATCGGGTAATTACGCGGACAACGCTGGTTTAACGCACGCATTTAACGTATCATCGAACACGTCTGCGGAAGATTTTCGCGTAACACATACGCAACATGGTGGAGGTACCGGTTACGTTTCGTTTACGCAATCACAAAATGGCGATTGTGGTATCGTATCGAACTCCGCAGACGCAACGATCGCCATAGGACGCACGACACCGGGCGCAACAGGCGTCGCGAAATTCGAAGTATATGGTACGACCGCTTCGATTGACGGTCCGCATATACAGACCGTCACAAGTGCGGATATTTACCCGCTAACTCAAATACTTTCGTTTGCTCACGACGATATTTCGATCGGTTTTGACGCGTATTATGACGGTACGTGGAAAAGTGCGGATGCTGGAACGAATTTTCAAATCGCAAAATCTGCCGATACGTTTCGCATTAATGTCGCGCGCGGAATAGCACAAGGTGCCGCAAATAATATCAATACCGCGTATGGACTCGCATTAAACTCAACAAAAGTACTTACTTTATATCATGACGATGATGTTACAAAACTCGCGTCATTTACCGTTGATGGGTCCGGTATACTAACGATAGCTCCATCCGGTGGCGAAACCGCGATAGTCGGCACGCTAAACGTCGATAGTATCGACGAATATACACTCGGAGCCGGCGTCGACATTACGGGTACCGGTGCAATTACCGTCAACTCGACTGGTGGTTCAATTGATATCGGAACGGGAGCGGATGCGGGTGCGATAAACATCGGAACGAGTGCGACCGCGCGAACTATTACCGTAGGAAATGCGGCGTCAACTGAAGTACAGGCAAATGCCGCATTGATCGACCTAAATACCGTATCAGCAATGGTCAAAGGCGTAAATACGCGCCTATTGGTATGGAATCCGTCTTCAGGTGGCGGTGATACGGCTTCGGTAGATTTTAAATGTAGTTTAGTAACCGCAGATGTACGCGTTAAAGCCGGATTAATATTCGTAAATGGCGGTATATTTGAGACCGGTTCGTTATATATTTGTAATGATGTTGTTGGTGATGATGGCAACGTCGATTATACAACGGATGCAAAAATTACGCTTGATAATTCCGGTAACGTGTCATTGACACCAACAGCCGCGTTAAGTGCGACCGCCGTGACTACGATCGATTTACAGGCCGCTGGTGCGTTTACGATCGATTCGAGTGGCAGTACAATAGGTATCGGAACGGACGCGAATACGGGTGCAATTAACATCGGAACAAGTGCAACGGCTCGCGCAATTACCGTAGGAAATGCGGCTTCAACGGCGTTCGAAGCGAATGCCGCGACTATCGCATTAAATGCGGGTACGGGTGGTGTCACAGTCGCCGGATCGTATACCGCTATTGAATCGACAAACCTTGCGATTAATGATGCACATCCGTATTTAAATAACGGGTATACGACAGTTGTGGCTGAAACTGGCGGTCTTATCGTAAATTATTTACCGACTGTTACTGTGGACACCGTAGCAGCACCGGGATTTGTTGCGGGAATCGTTGCGACATCGAACCCAACTGTTGGTACCGTTGGAGCCGCAACGTTTTCTATCGGTAATTTCGTACAAATTTCCGGCGCAAATAACGTTACAAATACCGGATTATTCGAAGTATTATCGCACGCCGCTAATTTATTAACAATACGCGGAGTTGGACTAACGGCAACTGTAGAAGATTTTACGCAAAACCAGTTCATTGCGGACGCTACTGCGGTTGGTACTATTACAAAGGTTAACATATCCGTCATTAGATCGGGTACAGACGGTATATGGGAAACTGCGTATGGTAGTAATAGCGGTTTAATATTCAAAGATGTTACAGTTATCACCGGATCGGGTGTCGATGAACACGTAACGCGATGGGATGGCGTGAGTGCCATCCAAAATTCCGCATTAATAATTGATGATGCGGGCAATTTAACCGAAACAACGTCGATAACTGGTGCAACGGGATCCGATTTTAATATCGATGCACAAGGCGCACAAATTTTGAATTTCGGTACCGTTGCCGCAGTGGGTGCGATCAATGTTGGGACGAGTGCAACGGCACGTACAATTACCGTCGGAAACGCGGCTTCGACGGAATTCGAAGCGAATGCCGCATTGATCGACCTAAATGCGGGAGCAACCGGTATCACCGTAGACTCCACTGGCGCTATTGCGTTTACAATCGGAACTACCGTGGATATACAAGCAGTTAATGCGATTACCGTCGATTCGAGTGGAAGTACAATAGGTGTCGGAACGGACGCAAATACGGGTGCGATTAATGTTGGAACAAGTGCAACGGCTCGTACAATTACCGTAGGAAACGCGGCTTCAACGGAATTTGAAGCAAATGCCGCATTGATTGACCTAAATGCGGGCGCGAATGGCATCACTGTGGACTCCACTGGTGCTATTGCGTTTGTGATCGGAACTACAGCGGATTTACAGGTCACTGGTGCCATCACTATCGACTCAAGTGGTAGTACAATAGGTGTCGGAACGGACGCAAATGCGGGTGCGATTAACGTTGGGACAAGTGCGACGGCTCGTACAATTACCGTAGGAAACGCGGCTTCGACGGAATTCGAAGCGAATGCCGCATTGATCGACCTAAATGCGGGAGCAACCGGTATCACCGTAGACTCCACTGGCGCTATTGCGTTTACAATCGGAACTACCGTGGATATACAAGCAGTTAATGCGATCACCGTCGACTCTAGCGGCAGTACTATAGGTATCGGAACGGACGCAAACGTGGGCGCGATCAATGTTGGGACGAGCGCAACGGCGCGTATAATTACCGTCGGAAACGCGGCTTCAACGGAATTTGAAGCAAATGCCGCATTGATTGACCTAAATGCGGGTGCAAACGGCATCACTGTAGACTCCACAGGTGCTATCGCGATCACATCAACACAAGCTGCAAAAGGTGCCGTTACGTTAACTGCAAATGTCGCAACTAATGAATCGGTACTAATTGGTACTGGTTCTAGATTTTCCGTCGATGATTCAACGGAATTAACGGTAGGTGCTGGTATGGCATTTTCGACTATAGCAGCCGCAGTAACAGCTGCAGCATCCGGAAACGTTATCTCGGTATATCCTGGCACGTATGCGGAAAACGTTTCTTTACCCGCAAATGTTTCGATAATTGGTGTCGGAAATCGCGTCGGTGAAGTTACCGTAACGGGTTATGTTGCAGTAAATACAAACTCAACTAAATTTACGATAAAAAATTTGACTATTACGTATACGACAAACGATGCAACGCCATGTATCGGTTTCAGTGCGGCTACATCAGCTACTTGCGTGATAGAAAATTGCGCGATTAACCGAACGTCAACTACTGATAACGTATACGCAATAAATCTCACCATGGGAACTGGTGGGTTAAGCGCGATAAATAATAGTATCATTACCGCGACGATGAGCAGTACATCGCATTTTGCGGTGTATTTTGCGACTGGTACGCATTATATTAATGATTCTGTTGTTACTCTATCATCGTCTGGAGGTACTTACGGACGTCCTATAACTGTCGAAGGCGGTACCTTAAATGCGAGTAATAATTACGTTACAAATACCGGGTCGGTTACGGTTGCTTCGTGTTATAACATCGGCCTTTCAGCATCGACTAGCGATTCAACTGCAAATATAAACGGTGGTAGATTAGTTTCACAAACATCCGGAAGTTATAATGTACCGGTTATTTCGCGTGGTGCAGGATCCGTCGGAACACCGATAACTAATCTGGTAAATATACACGGAGTTAATATCGCCTCAAGTGGAGCAAGTACTTCGAATTGTGCGATTTATATCGCATCTGGTACTGATACGTATTGTACAAATACCGTACGCGTCGAAGATAGTTATTGTAATGTAACCGGTAATTTAATTGACAACGATAGTGGCGTTACGGGTACGATAAAAGGTTGTGTTTTCGACGAATCGACTACGTCTCTTCGACCACTTTCATGGTCAACAGCTAGTTCGGGTGAGGTAATGCGATTATATCACCGTGATTACGACGCGCCTGCAACCGGTTTATCAACATTTACGCAATATACTGATGGTCGTATGTATATCGAAACAACGCACGCATCACCCGATATTGCGATTGAAAATGCGGCAATTGGTTACGAAAATAGTGGTGGTCAAAGCGTAAATATCTCGAGTTGGACTCCTGTATCATTCGATACTTCGTTATGGAGTCGAACATTTGCAGCACCGACTGGCGGTACTACTTTTACCGCGCCTTCTGATGGTTTATATCAAATTAGTTATTCGCTATATTTAACAGCAGCATCTGCCGGTACTTCTGGTAGATTTTCCGGAGCCATTTATGACGTAACGACTACTAAATATTGGGCAGAAAGTACAGTTACCGTTATAAATGATGCCATCGCACATACCATATCTGGTTCTAGTACTTTAAATCTAAGTGCCGGCGATACTTTTCAAATATTCGCATATCAAACGTTATGGAATCCATACACTATAGGTGCAGCTGGAGCTGAAGCAAATAAAATAACCGCAATAAAAATCGGAACAAAAATTTAAAAAAATAACTTAAAACTTAAAAATTCCACTTAAAAAAAATAGTCTTTATTTTGCTTAAAACTTTTTAAAAAAGTTTTAAATTTTTTATTTAAGTTTTTTAAAAGTTTTTTATCCGAAATTTTTAGTCTTAAAAAAAACTTAAAAAATTAGTCTTTATTTTGCTTAAAACTTTTTAAAAAAGTTTTAAATTTTTTGTTTAAGTTTTTTTTAAATTAATAATTTTAAAAGTTTTTTTTTGGATTAGTTAATTGTGTAAAATGTTCGAAACTTTGTCGATAACGTATACCATTTGGTGGCGCATACGCTAACTCTAGCCACAATGGATATGTACCGCGCCACCATCGCTGAATTCGTTTTGCGTTGCACGATCGCATGATAAAACGACGGAATATCCGAATTATCGGTACCGATTTAGCATCATGTAGTTTTCTTTGTGCTTTAATGTATTCTTTTATATTTTGACTACTATTACGAGTTGCTTCGTCCCAATCCGTAGCACCGCGCTCGATCATCATATTTGCTAACGCGATGTGTCCACCTTTGCAAGCGTTATATAAACTCTGGTTCCAATTCGTAGCGCCGCGCTCGATCATCATATTTGCTAACTCTACGTGTCCGCCTTTGCAAGCGCCGCATAAACCCAAATCCCAATCTGTAGCACCGTGCTCGATCATCATATTCACTAATGCGATGTGTCCACCTCTGCAAGCGCCGCATAAACCCAAATCCCAATCTGTAGCACCGTGCTCGATCATCATATTCACTAATGCGATGTGTCCACCTCTGCAAGCGCCGTATAAACCCCAATACCAATCTGTAGCACCGCGCTCAATCATCATATTTGCTAACTCGATATAACCACCTTTACAAGCGCCGCGTAAACCTGCATTCCAATCTGTAGCACCGTGCTCGATCATCATATTCACTAATGCGATGTGTCCACCTCTGCAAGCGCCGTATAAACCCCAATTCCAATCCGTAGCACCGCGCTCAATCATCATATTCGCCAACTCGACGTATCCGCCTTCACAGGCTGCGTGTAAACCCCAATTCCAATTTGTAGCACCACGCTCGATCATCATATACGCTAACGTAATGTGTCCACCTTTGCAAGCGCCTTCTAAACCCATGTCCCAATCCGTAGCACCGCGCGTGATCATCATATTTGCCAACTCTACTTGTCCGCCGCAACAAGCGCCATGTAAACCACAGTTCCAATCCGTAGCACCGTGCTCGATCATCATATTCGCCAACTCGATACGTCCACATTCACAAGAGCCATGTAAACCCCAGTTCCAATCCATAGCACTGTGTGCGATTATTATTTCAGCTAACACAACTTGTTCATTTTTACAGGCGACGTATAAATCTTTATTTGGATTGGTAGTCATATTTTGTTTTGATATTTTTTTTATATTTTTATATCTTTATTTTCATTCTTGTTTTGATATTTTTTTATGTTTTCAATTTTCGTTTTTATATTTTTAGTTTTCAATTTTTAAAAAAATAGTCTTATTTATTTTGTTTATTTTTTATCCAAATTTTTAGTCTCATTTTATTTAAAACTTTTTTTAAAAAAAAATAGATTCAAAATAAATTAGATTCAAAAAAAAGTAGATTCAAAAAAAAGTAGATTTAAAAAAAAGTAGATTTAAAAAAAATAGATTTAAAAAAAATAGATTCAAAATTTGTTTTAAATATATATTTAAAAAATTGAAAATTTTAGTTTGAATTAGAATATTTAAAAAAATAAAACCGAAAATGGAGACGTTAACTGACGATTTAATATGGTTATTGTATGATTTTGTTGTTGATAAGTTCGCTTTTTCGCTTATTTCGTATCGTTTTCACCGTATTTACACGGAAAAATACGGCGAAAAATGCGCAAAAATAACACCAAAATTACTCGCAAATTATGTTCACGATGTGACAGAATCTGCGTGGCTTGATCGCGTATTTCGCACAAAAAAGTCCGCACTAGATATGACACTTTATCAATGCGCTACGTGCAATATGTACAACGAATGCGAAATATTAATCGCACGCGGTGCGTCAAATTTCGACGAAATGTTGAGATACGCTGCATTTAATTGCTGTTCCGATATTTGCACGTTAGCGCGACGTAAGGGTGCAACTGCATTTGATAGTATGTTAATATACGGTGTTTATGGTAATCACAAAAAAATATGTAGAATGGCGCGGACATGGGGTGCAACACAATTCGATAAAATGCTTTTTGCAGCAGCTTCACGGGGATTTTTTCGTATTGTTAAGCTAGCGATATCTTGGTGCGGTAAAAAAGACTGGCTTTTAAATGCCGGCCTTCTTTACGCTGCAGGTAACAATCAATTGCGTATTTGTCGATATTTATACGCGATTGGTGCGCGAAATACAACGAATATGCTTGAATATGCCGCAAAAAATGGTGCAGTTGCTGCATGTAAATTAGCGGTTCGTTGGAATGCAGATACGTCAAATTTATCGGATTGGTGTATCGAATCCGGAAATAAACGCGTTTGTGAATACGCGATAAGTCTCAAACATAATACCGTAGAAGATTTAAATCGTATGTTATATAAAGCTGCGGTACACGGTCGTACTAATTTATGCGGGTTTTTTCGCGATTTAGGGGCGAATGATTTTGATTACATGCTCGATGCCGCTCGTTTAACAGAAAATTACGAAATTGCTGAATTAGCTAATCAATGGATGCGTGAACAATCCGGTGACGCCGATAATACTGATAATACCGACGAAGAATTTAACTTTGACGACGTTTTTACGTACGATTAATAAACTATTTTTTTATTTGAACGCCGCGTATAACGTAACGGTAAAATTCGCTAATGCCGCGACCATCTGTGCGCAATATTTGCACGATATCACCCGCTTTTCCACCAATCCAAACGATTTGCGGATCCGTGTCAAGAACCGACGGTAATTCGCTCGGGCGAACTTTTATATCGCTTAAAATCGCTTCGCGTTCTGAACCGCGCAAAATACGATGTTGCGGTACACCTAATACGATCGGTAATTCCGCTGTAAATAGTTGATATTGGTATATTTTGACGTCCTTTTTATCGGAAACTTCGTCGATTGCATTTCGAATCGAAGTCGATATTTCGTCCTGAATAACGAGAATAATTTCGTCGGATTTTCCGACGGTTTTTATAAGGTTTGATATTTTTTTTCCATCGTGAGTAAATGCGTTATAACCGCTATTAAAGACGATTACTGAGACTGAGTGTCCGTTCGAATCATTCGCATTTATAACGATGTATTGTTGTCTAATTACTTTTTCGACAAATTCTGTCGGATTTAAACGATCCTTTTCCGCGACTTTGAGGTTTCGATACTGTGGAAATTCGAGAAATTTAATGACATTTTCGTACACTAATTGCGGGAGATAAGATATTTCTGTTGCCATTTTATTTAAAACTTTGATTTTTTAGATTTTAGATTTTTAAGTTTTTCAACTTTTTTAATTATTAATATTTTATTTAAAACTTTGATTTTTTAGATTTTAGATTTTTAAGTTTTTCAACTTTTTTAATTATTAATATTTTATTTAAAACTTTTAAAAAGTTTTAAGTTTTTAGATTTTTAAGTTTTTCAACTTTTTTAATTATTAATATTTTATTTAAAACTTTTAAAAAGTTTTAAGTTTTTAGATTTTTAAGTTTTTCAACTTTTTTAATTATTAATATTTTATTTAAAACTTTTAAAAAGTTTTAAGTTTTTAGATTTTTAAGTTTTTCAACTTTTTTAATTATTAATATTTTATTTAAAACTTTTAAAAAGTTTTAAGTTTTTAGATTTTTAAGTTTTTCAACTTTTTTAATTATTAATATTTTATTTAAAACTTTTAAAAAGTTTTAAGTTTTTAGATTTTTAAGTTTTTCAACTTTTTTAATTATTAAATTTTAATACTTTAGATTTTTAAGTTTTTCAATTTTCTTAATTATTAATATTTTTTTTAAAACTTTGAATTTTTTTTAAATTTTATTTTTTTATTTTATTTTATTTTTAAGATTTTTTAGTTTTTAGATTTTATTTAAAACTTTAATTTTTTTAAAACTTTAAAAAGGTTTTTAGATTTTTAAGTTTTTTTTTAATTAATTTTTTTGGAAGTTTTTTTTATTTTTTATTATATACTGTATTTTCAAAAAATCGTATTTAATTGTACGAATTTACTAAAGCGAATAAAACTAGTAATGGACATTCTCGCGGCTGTAGTGGAAAAGTATAAAGATATCGCGCAATTTGCGCCCCGAATCTGGTTCGGACTAATGCTTATTATGCTTATTATTATGATTTGGAAGATTCAAATCAAGAAAACATGGGAATTTTTCGCACTCGAACGTAATTTTAATCGCGATGGGTTTACGACTCCTTGGGGACAAAATCCGTACGCAAGCACGGTTAATCGCGCCGTTGAACAAGATCAAAGCGCTATTGGTGGCAAGTTGCGCGATCCCACTTATGATATTGCGATGCGCCAGGGTTTTAAGTCAAATCGTGAACAGCCTTCGTTTTGGGAAACGCCTGCGGAACTAAATGAATATCAACAAACGACGGTAAAAACGGAGGGATTTTCCGACGATAAATTGCTAGCCGGTGCTTTGCAAGGTATGTAAAATAAAAAAACTGGAAAAATGTGCAAATGTGCAAATGTGAAAAAAATGGATTTGGAAAAAAATTTGCAAATGTGAAAAAAATGGATTTGAAAAAATGTGCAGATTTGCAAAAAAAAGAAAAATAGTTTTGTAAAAATAAGCGATAAAAGCTACTACACAAAACTTTTTTTTCTATTACGGTGATGTATTATTAATTAACTAAAATGACGACTCCATCTGTAGAAATACTCGATAAAGCCGTAGAAGATTTGCGTGTGCTTGTCGCGCAAATAAACGGTAAATATGACGAAGTAACTAAATTATTACTTGACTATAGCGATAAATTAGTTAAAACTAATTCCGATAAATTTGATACATTATTGATTACAGAAACGAAAATTTTTCGTAATTTATGCGAAATTACGAATGAAAATACCGTAGAAAAATACGAAAATTCTATAGAAAATTTACGAAAAAATACCACTGATTTTAAAGAATCAATTAGATGTGTTGTTTCTAACCGCATTAATCACATCGTACAATGGAAAAAACAACTAGAACAAGCGTTAATTTTAACGTATAATAGTGAACGTGAACACGAACTCGTATCCGAACCTATTTTCGACGTACCAAAAATCGAGATTGAAAACGAATCGTATAAATCGATGAATTATCGAGATGCACTAACACGTCATTCAGACCAATCAATTATTACGTTAAATACGAATGGTTTTGAAATAAATATTCCAAATATCGAAATTTTACCCGCAACACAAATTCGAATTAGTTATAACGAACAATGTACAACGACGGTTTATGCACATCCGATAAATATCGCGGATGATGTCGGTGTTGGTTATCGTAAGCGTATCGAGGACATTTCGCGTAAATATTCGAATCGCTTATTATACGATACGAAAACCGAACTATTCGTGATTAATATAATGGGTCTATTTTTATTCGGTCGTGCAGCGAATTATATTTCGCGAAATGATCGAGTTAATAATCGCTTCGTAATTACATGTGCAAATACAACGAATGAATATGGCGAATCAAATGACGACATTGTCGGCGAAAACGCGTGTAAAACACCGTACTGTCAATTTTGGCATACGCCATTTCGTCGATCGCGTGTTAATCAAGCGAAAGAATTGACCGGTGGCGAAAAATATCGCAATTTTTACGCGGATTGTATGCGTCACGATCGTTTTAATCGCTTTACTACGGAATATGATTACGGAAGTTCCGCAGACGTTTATAATTACGGAGAAAAGACGCGAAACCATTCTTTTGGTTCTGCAGATACATTCGATATAGATAAGCAAAATGTAACCGAAATCGAATTTGATAAATTACGAATGGAATTAATGCATTTTCTATTAATCGCGCGAAGTATTCAGGATAAAACCGATGCAAAAAAAGAAACAGGTTCGAAATCCGACCTATTTGACATATGATGTATGAAACGCAATATCGCGATAAATTGAACGCACATCAAAATATTTTTTATATGTTTTTAAAATTTTTTTCATTGTGTGTTTCGAATGCACATCTTGTTGTAAATTTTCTACACCAGAAATTGCTAAAAAACGCATATGGCTAATCTCACACGACTGATTTGTAATATTAAAATATACGCGTAATTTTACGTTAGTATCGAGTAAATCCGCCAAATAATATCGGTTTGTATATAAAATCGCACCATCTCGATACGTTTCGACGATCGGTTTAGGATGTAATATTCTTATTTTATTTTTTGGTATTAATGTTTCTTCGACGAATTCGCGAACGGCACAATCGAGTTCCGTTTCATTCGATTGAAGTTGGCCTTTCGGTATTTCCCATTTTAACGTCGCGTTTTTTGAATCGTTAATTAGGTTACGGATATGTATTCGCGCTTGTTCCGTTCCGGTAATTGTTTCAAATTTTAACTTTTTTTGAAGAAAAACAAGATATGCAGGCGGTGTCGGTCTTTGAAAATATTCTACCATATAGTGATGCGTTTTATTTATATATCCGGTATTCCACTGCGAATTGTACTTAGTTGCGTATGCATCGTCGAACAGACCGTACATTTTATATTGGTTATCACGCGTGTACGAAATCCATAATTTTGACCATAACATTTCGAAATCGAACGTTAAAATATCGAGTTTTTCCGCACTTGTCATATTCGAAAATAAATAAATTAGTCTCGCATCACTTTGTACGTTATATTTTCCGAATATGAAATCGACAAATTGGTACGTGTGACGCTTCTGAATACCGATTAATTCCGCATTTCCCGCATCATTTACGCGACAAACGGCTAATCCGCACGATATAATTTCGCGTTTTATTGGAAATTTTTTTCGTTTATTCGACATTTTTTTGATATCAAATAGCATTTATAATAGTTGTTGCTTCCTTTATAGTTCGATCACGCGACTCGTTTTTTCGCTTGAGGTATGTTTTAATTAACGCGGATAAATGCGGTAACTTACGTAAAACATCCGCGTTATTTAGTAAAAATGCGACAACTAATGTATCCCAACGCTTAATCCAGCGATCTTGTTTACTCATATAAAATATTTTTTCGATCATTGGTGCGGAAAAAATGCTTGGTGATATCAAATCCGCGGAATAAGGCGTTGAAATTTTGTAACAATATTGCGAAATATTTAGCGTATTTGGTGCGGTACACCACGGATAAGAGTCCGTAAAATTCGATAAAAACCATTCATATATTTGCCGAGGCTCTACGCGGCATAAAAGCATCAGTGACGAAATGACGTGTCGACCTGCATCGTGCGTATATGCGTAATTTTTAACGTCAGAAATCAACGAATCAACGATACCAAATCCGGTCGAACCATCGTACCAATTAATCGATAAATTACGACGATGAGACAATATATTCGATCCCTGACGCGGAATTCGCGATGCATCGACGTAATTCATTCCGGGGAATCGGTATATCAACCGCATATATTCGCGCCGTAATAATCCGCGTAAAAATTGCGATTTTATCGCACCATCGACCGAAGACGCCGCGATTTCGCGAACGATTTCAGTTGGTGTTATTAAACCCGAGTTTAAACACGTACCGATAGCGGAATGATTCGTAAAAGGAAACGTTCTAGAAACGGACATCTCGGAATCTCGAAAATATGGTAGACGTGACTTAATAAATAAGTTAAGCCAATCCATCGCCTCTTCGCGCGTTATTGGATAACGTATTTTTCCCAATTTACCGTAATTTTTCGAGTATTTTTCGTCGACAAAAGTACTTGCTCTTGCGAAAATTCGATCTCCCGACGAGGTCAAAATATACTCTAGTGATTGTGTTTCGTTCGAAACATGTTGAAAAATACGCTGAAAAGTCGATGAAACATCGGTATTTTCGTCCATTTTCGACAAATTTTCGTCTATTTTTGACAAATGATCAAGATTTCTGCCAATTTTATCGACGTTTTCCGCATAAAAATCATCAAATTTTACTATTTTTTCGCGATCGATATACGCAGAAATCTCACTTTTTGTTAATAAAAATCCGGGATTTTCGTGAAATTTAACGTTGCGAAAACGTTGTAAATATGTCTCGACGGAATTGTCAACTGGATCTGCAATGTTTATTGTACAGTTTTTGATTGTATCATATACGATTGATAGATTTTCTGGTTCTACAACATGTGCTGCTATTTGACGACTGCGTAAAAACGCACAATAAGCGTATACGCGAGCCCGCATTGTTGCAATTTTTAGTTTATGAAAACTAACTTGCTCAAATTCCGGAAATATTACGATTAATACCGGAAATTCCGTTTGTATTATTGGATTTGGATAATATAATTGATTTGGTAATATTACGGTATACGTTACCGAAATAGGTGAAAATGGGTCATTCATATTTGCGCGTGACATTTTTTGTTTTCAAATTTTATTTTTTTTTAAAATCAATTTAATTCGAATTTTCGATATTTTTTTTTATTTTTTTTGTTTTAAATTTTTTATTTTATTTTTTTTAATTTGAATATAAAATAAAACATCTCATCTAATTTATATTAATTTTTATTTTTATTTGAATTAAATAAATTGAAAATGGCATATTTAAACCAAGATGATCCGCATATTATAGAGGATATAGCTAAACGAAAAGAGTTTGCCGTATTTAAAACGCAAGATGAATCCGAAATTCAAACGAGTACCGTACCGGTCGGTAATACTGTTTTTACTCGCGAAAATATCGAAACAACAATCGACACATCATATCACCTCGAATTATATGGCCATCAGCGTTTTATTTCGCGATTTATTAACCCAAATACGTTTAATAAAACTGCATTACTTAAGTACGATCCAGGTTCGGGAAAAACTATATCCGTAATCGTGGCCGCATTAGAATACGTAAAAGTTTTACGTCAAACGCAGTCCGTTGGCTCCGTTATCATCATCGGATTTACACGGAAACTATTTGCACAAGAATTGTTAAGTTACGCGGAATTTAGCTTTATCAGTAAACGCGAAATTCGCGAACGTGAACAATTACGAACCGCAGCATTATCCGGCAATATAGGCGATATCACGCAATTGAATAATTATAAAAAACGGTTAAAGCGTCGATTAACAAATCGACGTGGTAACGGATACTTTCTATTTTACGGATATAAAGAATTAGCCAACGCTATTTTTCACGGCGTATCGGTCGACGTATCGACATTATCATACGAACAAATACGCGAAATGGTCGTAAATGGCGAAATACGACTTAATCCCGATATCGTTACAAAATTTAAAGATTCGCTAATTATTTGTGACGAAATACACGTCGTATATAATCTAGCCGAACGTAATATTTGGGGTATTAGTTTACAATTATTATTCGACATGTTTCCGGATAATCCAAAAATGCTTCTTTCCGCTACTCCTGTCGATAATTCGCCGACAGAAATAGTCGATCTCGTAAATTTACTCAATCCAGGAAAACACTTGATACGTAGCGATTTTTTCGCTGGTAATCGTTTAAAGTCGGACGCAATACGTCGTTTATCGGAATTAATGCGCGGAAAAGTTTCATATTTACAAGATTTAGATCAATCTGATTATCCAAAAATAAACGCGATAGGCGAAGCAATACCGGATGTTGATTATTTACGATTCACACGTTGCATAATGAGCACATTACAAGAAAATACATTTGATACCGTACGATCAAATGTCGCGCACATCGCAAAATTGTCCGGAATTGAATTGCAATACATATCGGATATAGTATATCCGAATCCAGACTCGAATTCGATCGGTATTTATCGACGAGCTGATTTATCAAAAATTATAAATGCACCAAAAGCATGGCTAAAAACTAATAAAATAGAAATTTTACGAAATAATCAAATAACCGGAGACTGGTTGCGGTTAGAAAATATCGGAAAATATTCCGGAAAATATCGCGAATTAATCGATTTACTGTTACGTTTGAACAAAAAACAGAGTAAAATATTCATATTTCATCGTTATTTACAGTTCAGTGGAGGTCATTTATTAGCCGAAATATTATCGAGAAATGGTTTTATTTCAGAAACTGGATACGCAACGCCCGCAACACTTTGTGCTATATGTGGCGAACCACAAAATAAACATAAACAAGGTGGTATAGAAAAAAATAAAAATAAAATAAAAAAAAAAAATAAAATAAAAAATAAAATAAAAGAGAAAAATAAAATAAAAAATAGTTCAGAAATCGAAGAAAAAAGTTCAGAAATCGAAGACGAAAATTCAGAAATCGAAGAAAAAATAAAAAATAAAAATAATTCAGAAATCAAAGAAAATAATTCAGAAATCGAAGACGAAAGTTCAGATTTGGAAGAAAAAATAAAAAATAAAAATAATTCAGAAATCGAAGATGAAAAATCAAAAATCGAATACATTAAAAATGAAAATGACGATGATGAAAATGACGATGATGAAAATGATGAAAATGAAAATGATGAAAATGAAAATGATGAAAATGAAAATGATGAAAATGAAAATGATGTTTTTGCAGATTTAATCGAAATAGATAACGATAAAATTCCGATAGATTTTCCGTGCGAAAGCGGTGATTGCGACACTATTTTTGCAGATGGTGGACGCGATACCGCGTCACACGTATTTATGCCAGCTAGATTCGTACTATTATCCGGAGAAATTAGCAATGATATAATTGAACGGCATCTCGAAAAATTTAATAATGCAAATAACGCAACGGGTAAATATATTAAAATAATAGTCGGAACTGAAAAGATGGGTGTTTCGTTTACGTTAAAGGCAGTTCAGCATCAAATTATTCTTTCGAGACCGGATTCGATTTCGGAATATATACAAATTCGTGGACGTGTTGTACGTAAACGTTCGCATAACGCACTACCACCGGAAAATCGAGTAGCCAATATATATACATTCGTTGCGTCTAGAAAAGATAAAACACATTTATCAGACGAAGAAACGAAATATAAAACAAAAGTTGAGGAATTTAAAATAATACAACAAATAGATCGCGATATAATTCACGCAAATGCCGTTGATTTATGTAATAATCCAACAGCATCTGATGCGGAAAAACACGATCCGTTAGCCGCGTTGCCGTTAGATACGCGTAAATTTTGCGATAAAGTTACGAAAAAGCTCGTAACTAGTACATTTGATGCATTTTATCAAGACGACGAAATTAACGAAACAATTTATCGCATCAAACAATTATTTATGGAATCGCCAGTATGGAAGTTTAACGATTTAGTTGACGCGATACATGGACTTAAACGAAACGCGTATAATGCGGAGATGATTTCGACGGAATCGGTTAAAATTGCGCTTTATTTATTAACACAAGAAGGTAACTTTATACCGAAAACATCGGAAATGGGCTTCGTAGACTTTTTATTAAACCCGTATTATAAATACGTAAATATCGCGGGCAGGACGTATACACTCGTACGAAATGCCGATATGTATATTATGGCACCTTATGACGATAACGCATACGTCTCGCAAGAAATACCTTTCCGCACGATGATACGCGAAGATAACGCGGTTTTAGACGTTAATGCGTATATTAAAACTAAAAAAGATGTCAATGCATTTAACACGCGTTTCACGCGATTTATGGCGCGATATAAATCCGCAAATCTAGAAGAGTTGAATACCGCATTTAATGAATACGATCGTAAATTTCACGCAGTTGTTGCGGAAACGGCAATCGAATATATTTTCAACGATATCATAACGAAAAAAGCCGAACATGTATCGCAATCGCAACGCGCGTTTTATTATAAAATGGTCGGTTATTACGCGGTTTTTAATCTCGTAGTTTTCGCATCGTCGATTACTCCGAGCATTCAGCAGTTGTACGGAACATTATTCGGAAAAACATCAACCACAGACAATTTAGAAAAAACGCTTAAAGAATCGGAATGTTCGTGGTGTCCCAAAACAGTCGCAAAAATATTTTACGATCTCATTGACATCGCGAAACACGAAGCGAAGAACGCAACGAAACGTGTGTCAACTTCGTTAATACCTATCGGTCACGTTATTCTCGATATTCCGCGATTTTACGCACCAAAATCGCGATGGGTAAACGTACCGGAATACGCACGCTATCGAGCGCATGTCGAAAACGACGTGATCGTAGGATATGACGAAAAAATTTCGAATGGTTTGACGACTATTTTTAAACTTCGCGTACCGATTGACCAATCGCAAACAATCGGTACAAAAGATGCGCGTTTAATTCGGCGAGGAATGGCGTGTTCAACTCGGTCTAAAGTCGAACTTATTGAAATTGCAAAACAACTCGACATTACGTATCACGAATCGCCAAATATCGCAACGCTATGTCACGATATACGCGCGCGGTTAATTACGCTCGAATTGCTCGAACGTAAAAACGACACGAATAAAAAATGGTTTTACCAATTTTATGAAAAACAACCATCATTAATTTAAAATTTTATTTTATTTTCTAATTTTATTTTAAATTTATTTAAAACTTTTAAAAAAGGTTTAAGATTTCTTCAAATTTTTACTTCTAAATTTTTCAATTTTACTAATATTTTTAATTTATTTAACTTCGAATTTTTTCAATTTAATGTTTTTATTTTTAATTTTTTAAATATTATAAAAATTAAAAAATGAATTTTTATAATCGTATTATTATTAGTTTTACTTTCGATTAAATTTTCGATATGCGTGTTGTACGTACGTTAATTATTCGCGTATCGATTCCGCCAGAATTTACGAGTCTTTCCATCGAAGCGAATATCAAACGCGGATTCGAACAATACGTCGGAAAATGTTACAATAAATGTTATATAGTCGGATTACGCGGCGTTATTCGACACGGATTCCAAACCGTAGATAAAAACGAAATTAATGGCGCTAGTTATGTTGACGCCGAACTCGAAATCGATGCGATCGTATATAATTTCGGCGAAGTTATTACGGGATCGGTATCGCAAATCGATAATACGATTACTTGTTTAAAAAATGAGGAAGATCATACTTTTATATTTGTTAAAAATGAAACGTTAGGAATAACTGTCGTTATTGGAGATATCGTAGCAATTCGCGTATATGACGCGGAATATCCGCCTTTTAAGCCAAATATCGTCGTAAATGGTAGTGCAAAAATTCGCGTTGAAACCGCGAATTATTATTGGCGTATCGGTGACGATACGCGCATTAATCGCGATGCGAATGCCGCACTTATTAATATGTGCAAAATCCTCGAAAAAGAAGTCAACGACTTCGATTCGACGAATAAATCTGAACGACAATTTTTAGATTGGGTATTTTCCGTATACGCGGACGCAACACCACGCGAAAAAATTTTACATTTCAGTGCGCAAAATCCGTATCAATTGGTTTGTATTTCGACTAACGCTCCGGATTCGTACGAAGAATCTAATACGAGTAGTACGCACGTAATGGCTCAAGACGGTCCGATAGTGTTTACCAACATGTTAAGTTACTATTACACTTATCTTACTTCTAGATATATTTTACAAAAAAAATTTATTGAACCCGGTAAATTACACGAAACAACACTATGGCGACGATACCAAACGGAATACTCGCAACAGAAACGCGCGTAAAATCAATCGGAGAACAAAAAAAAGACATTATAGATTACGCGAAATTGTTGTGTGATAAAGATCGACAATCACTACTTAAAATTATTATTAACGCGAAAACTGCGGATGGGTTACCATGCATTAAATTCGATTTATTACCGGTTGATAGTATCGCGAAGTCTTACGATTGTATGCGAACCGCGTTATTTACGAGGCGACGAAAATTACTCGAAGATGAAAAAAAGAAACCTGCCGAATTAAAAGAACCAGTCGAACTTGAAGATTCCGTCGAAGCCATTGCCGTAACAAATGCCGAAAAAAAGGATTATGTCATCAAATTCGCGAATCGATTGAACTTTACGGAGCGCAACGCGTTATTTACTTGTTCTACTTTATTCGAAACCGAAACTGGTATTAACGTAATTTTAGACTACATAACCGATCCGGTTATCAGCGGTATTCACGATTTTATTACGTTAAAATTAAAAAATGAGCACGAACGGCAGATTGCGCAATAAATTAAATTCGAATTAATTTTTTTTAGGTATAATATATAAGTAAAAATTTTATTAAAAAAATGGCAAACAAAATTGGCGGTAAAACAAAACCTAAAGATGCCGAATTAGATGCGGCGTTAGACGAAATCGTAAATTACGAAGAAGTCGGAGAAAATTTAGCACAGTTATACGAGGAATTAGCCGCAAATTTAGGTATTATTGAGGGTTTTGGAGAACCATATTTTGGTACTTACGATTTTAATCCAGTTTCAGATGATAAATCTGACTTATCCGATGATACATCTGACGAAAATGAAGAAAATTTAAACGAAAATGACGATAAATCTGACTTATCTGATGATAAATCTGAAGTATCTGATGATAAATCTGAAGTATCTGATGATAAATCTGATGAAAATGAAGAAAATTTAAACGAAAATGACGAAAATTTAAACGAAAATGACGATAAATCTGACTTATCTGACGATAAATCTGACGAAAATTATTATATAAATTCGGAAGAAAATGAGGAAAAAAACGAAGAAAATGAGGAAAAAATAGAAGAAAATGAGGAAAAAAAAGAAGAAAATGAGGAAAAAATAGAAGAAAATTTGGATGAAAATTTGGTCGAAGGCGGAAACACGGATGAAAAAATTATCGTAGATTCAGTCGAAGATGAAAATTCAGTCGAAGATGAAAATTCAGTCGAAGATGAAAATTCAGTCGAAGATGAAAACACGGGTGAAAACGCAGAAAATTCGGATGAAAATTTTATTGTAGACTTAGATGAAGGCAAAAATTCGGACAAAAATGACGAAAATTCGGATGAAAATTTCATCGTAAAATCAGTTGAAGGCGGAAAATCGAACAAAAATGACGAAAATTCGGATGATAATTTTATTGTAGACTTAGATGAAGGCAAAAATTCGGACGAAAATTTTATTGTAAACTCGGGCGAAGACGAAAAAATTGGTGGTAAAACAGAAGTTGAATTAATCGAAGATGGATATATCGACGAACCAACGCAAAATACAAATTACATAACATTTATCGAGTCGGAAGATAACAAAAATAACGAAAGAGAAATAACGACATCAGTAGACGATTCCGAATCTATAATTGCGAAACAGTCCGAAGAATCTTTAATTGGTGGTGATGACGCATCCAAAATTATGCCAAATAACATCGAAATGCCGGATATATCAAACGAATTCGGAGAGGAGACTTTACAATTAGCTGAAGCCGGATTTAATAAAGTAGTCGAAACGTCGAGTTTTGAAGGTGGTGAAGAAAATGTTACAAATTACGAAGAAATAAAAGAAATAATAACTAAATATATAAATACCATTCCACCGGTGAATAAATTATGCGGTAAAAATTAAAGAAAAAAAATAGTTCCTAAAAAAAGAAAATAAAATGGCAAATTTATCGAGCGATACTGCGCATGCAGACCGTATTAAAACAGACCCGATTAATTATGCATGTGATATTTTTACCGATGTTAAAAAAATGGTTGGAGAAGCACTCGAAGCTCAAAAAAATAGTACAGAATTAAAAATTGAAGAAATTTTATCCGAAGTGCAGCAAAAATACATCGTATTTACGCGACAATATCCATTAGTTATTCGACTAATGGTTGTTGAAGGTGTATTTAATAAAAAGGCATTTGAACGTTATGTTCGTTATTTAGTGACAAATACGCCAAAAAGTAAAGAAGATATTATTTGGGGTCAAGCTACATGGATTAAATACCTATATATCGAACAAACGCCACATGCGGATCGCACTCATGCTAATAAATTAGTTGAAGATATGTACCAACAGCTTAAAAAAGAACAAAAAGAAGATGGAGATGATGAAAAATTTTTTACACATTACGAAAAACAAAATAATGAAAACCCCGTATACGGATCTACCGTAGTATTTGAAATACCCGATTTTAGAGATGATGAAAAATTTTTTACACATTACGAAGAAGCAATAAAATTAATAGCTGAATGTGCAAATACCATTAATAAATTATATGATGAAGAATTAGAAAAAAATTAGTTCCTAAAAAAGAAAATAAAATGACAAATTTATCAAGCGATACTGCGCATGCAGACCGTATTAAAACAGACCCGATTAATTACGCATGTGATATTTTTACCGATATTAAAAAAATGGTTGGAGAAGCATTTCTCGAAGCCCGAAAAAATAGTACAGAATTAAAAATTGAAGAAATTTTATCGGAAGTACAACAAAAATACATCGTTTTTACGCGACAATATCCGTTAGTTATTCGATTAATGGTTGTTGAAGATGTATTTAATAAAAAGGCATTTGAACGTTATGTTCGTTATTTAACGGCAAATCCGCCAAAAAGTAAAGAAGATATTATTTGGGGTCAAGCTACATGGTTTAAATACTTATATATCGAACAAACGCCACATGCTGATCGCATATATGCGAATAAATTAGTTGAAGATATGTATCGTCAGCTTAAAAAAGAACGCGAAGAAATGGACGCAATACTTAAAAAATCCGAAGAAAAAGTAAAACAAAATGAAGAACAAACTGTATTATCTCAAAAAGACGAAATAAAAGAATATATCACAAAATACAAAGAATTTATGAATGCACGTATGAAAAAAGATGATGGTGATAAAATTTAAAAATAAAAAAACTAAAAACTAAACTAAAATAAACTAGAAAAATAAGATCGAATTAAAAAATATTATTTTTTTATATCATTTTAAAACGATACAAAATTAAAAACTGAAAATTAAACGATAAAAAATATGAAATTTAATACAATTAAAAATCAAATTTGAAAAAAATAGATCAAAAATTCGAAGAATTGAGATTTAATAAAATGACTACCAATCCAAATAAAGAGTTGTATGTCGCCTGTAAAAACGGTGATGTCGATGCAGTAAAGTTTTTGATTGCGCACGGTGCCTCAAATTGGAACTGGGGTTTACATGGCGCTTGTGAAGGTGGACACGTTGGGTTAGTGGAAATGATGATTGCACACGGAGCCTCGAATTGGAACGGTAGTTTGTATGGCGCTTGTTACGGTGGTAATATTGAATTAGCACAATTGATGATTGCGCATGGAGGTACTGATTGGAACTATGGATTATATGGCGCTTGTGAAGGCGGACATGTTGAATTAGTGGAATTGATGATCGCGCGTGGTGCCTCGAATTGGGACTGGGGTTTACAATACGCTTGTAAAGGAGGTAATGTCGCAATAGTTAATATGATGATTGCGTACGGTGCTACGGATTGGAACAGTGGTTTAATTAGTGCTTGTAAAGGAGGACACGTCGCAATAGTTGATACAATGATTACACACGGAGCTACAAATTGGGATTTGGGATTATTTGGCGCTTGTGAAGGCGGTAATATTGAGTTAGCAGAATTGATGATTGCGCATGGAGCTACGGATTTGGACCGGGGTTTATTTGGCGCTTGCCAAGGTGGACACATTGCGTTAGCGGAATTGATGATCGCGCGCGGCGCTACAGAATGGAACTGGGGATTATTTGTAGCTTGTGAATACGGACACGTTGAGTTAGCGGAATTGATGATCACCCGCGGCGCTACGAATTTCGATTATTGTTTGCACCGTTCTTGTGAACTCGGATATATTGCAATAGTGGAAATAATGATCAAACGAGGAATTACGGATTGGAATGCAGTTAGTAATTGCTACTGTAATCCGAATATAGAAGAATATGTTAAAGCACAGTGGAAACTACACGATGCTAGATCGACGCCAATAATTAGTATGTTGCTTCGTTATGTTAAACGATTACGTAATGCAAAACAAATTCAACAATGGTGGCGCTGCACATATCCATTATGGTGTGAATTAGCATACGCACCACCAAATGGTATACGTTATCGACAAAGTTTCGAACATTTTATACAATTAACTAATCCAAAAAATCAAAATCTTAAAACGTTTTAAATTGAAATCTTAAAACTTTAAAATATTTAAAAAGTTTTTTTCTAAAAAAAATAATAATAAAATTTAATAGTGAAGTAAAAATATAATTTTTTTAATAATAATTTCAATTTATTTTTTTTGATTAAAATATAAGATCTTTTTTATATGTTTTTTTAATTTTTTCGAATTTACCAAAATTAAAATAAAAATTAAAATTAAAAATTAAAAATGACTGCATCCGTAATTAATACTCGGCTGAAAAGTAAAGTTGCCGCATTTTTGTCGCCAGAAAATGTCGTATTTGTCGTATGGAAAGTCGGAAGTTATAATGGTCGCGATATATATCCTATTAAACCCGCTACATTGCGCGTAATTATTCCGCCATTAATGCGAAAATTTGCGGAAACACGCGATTTAGATAATTATGATTCGGTTACGCAAGATTGGCTCGAAGAACTCGATTTTATTAATATGCAATTTGTTCGCGAAACTGTCACACAACTTTCTGGCGAACCGTGGTCAGGTGACGCATTTGCGTCAGGCGCACCTGTACCCGATATTAACGTAATGCGCGGAAAAGTCGGCGATAAACCAATTAGCGAATTAGACGCGGAAGATATGCGTAACCTTGACGCATTTAACTACGATGTTAAACAACTCCGTTGGAACAGTAATTTCGCGAGATTGAATAAAATTCGAGGGTGGGAAAAACAACTCGTAAAGCGACATTACGATTACCACGATTCCGAAGGTTTCCACGGTACGGATTTAGAAGTACCTCAACGTGGTTTCGATATGTCCGCAATTAATGAGGTAAGTACATCGTATACGCATCCGAATCCGCCAGCTGCCGAAGTTGTTAATCCGGGCTACGGTTTGAGCCGTTATCGCGATCCGACTCCGTACGCTCCGGGTCCGCTGTATCCTTACGGTAATTATCAATATAGTATGCCGTAAAATACGCGTAACGTAAAAATACGCGAAACGTAAAAATACGCGAAACGTAAAAATACGCGAAACGTAAAAATACGCGAAACGTAATTTGCGTTACGAAATTTGAAATAAAATAATTAATTAATATTCATCCGAATTATTTTATTAAATTATTATATTAAAAAATTAATACCACAATGGCCGAAAAAAATGCCCGAAAAAAAAATAATTATAAAATGGGAACGGATCAAACCGTGTTTTCGGTCGAAGAAATAACGGAAAAATTTAACGGATTACGTAATAATTTAATTTTAAACCATATAACGTTAACGAAACCGGAATTTGAACTTCGTTTCTCTGATACGAGCAAAACGTCGCGCGAACATCTACATTTTAATACGTTCGAAAAAATATATAATATTATTCGCGATATTGATGGCGCAAGCGAGATTTACGAAACGATTAATGTTATGCGAAATATACCGGATACGCAGTCAATTTACATTCAAGAATACGCGTATCAAAACGGTATTTTCGCGAAAAAAATGCGAAGACTGAAAGATCGGCAATATCGTTCCGATACGTTCGATAGTCCGTTCGGAAAATATTTTGCGGCACTATCTACGGAAACCACATTAAACGATGCGGATGCGAAAAAATACGACGAAATTTCCGTGTCTGCTGCGGTAACGCGAATTAAATTGCGTTACGGTAAAACGGATAAAAACGGCGCATTTCGATACGATTTAACCGCGGCTATAACAATTAATAGCGTAATCGGTAATGCTGTTTTACAACAGAGATCCGTATTATTTCCGCGCGACGTCGCGATAACCGAAGAAACATTCGTTAAATACGCGAAATTCGCGGAAACATTCGAATTCGAAATCGAATTTGTTGCGGACCGTGATTTTCGACGCGATGATCTCGTCGAAATTCGCGAATTATTTACGAATGTCGATGCGAATTACGAAAAACGGTCCGCTGTACGCGGCGAATTACTCGCGATTATTACGCGTCTATTTCCGAATATCGATGCGAAATCGCACAATTTATCGTATATAACGAATGTAAACGCAATCACTAACCAAGTAAGAGAATTGACACGTTCTGATTTATACGATAAAGTATTACCAAATATCGGTAATTATTACGTGACGGATAAAGCGGACGGTGTTCGAGCTGTCGGCGTATTATCATCCGGTCGATTATCCGTAATTACGTCGGATGTCGCGCATTATAACGTAAAAACGATTACGACTCCAATGACGATTGTTGATGGAGAACTCATCACTATCGGGAAAAACACGCGAAAGTTATACGTATTTGACGTATTAATGCATCGCAGTATTTCGTTAATTGATGTACCGTTTAGTTCGCGGATGATTGACGTTGAAAAAATATGCGCAATGGCGCCGGATTTACTCGCACCAAAACGTTTTAAACGTCTTACTCGCGATACCGCGAGCGCAATAATTAAAGAAACGTACGAACGGAAAGACCACGATTATGCGATTGATGGGTTAATTTTTACGCCGGAAGATATCGTGCAAATCGCGGTAAGTGCCGGTGGTGACACATTAGTCGCACCGATATCACACGGGTCGATTTCGCAAATGAGTGGCGTAATTTCCGTCGGATGTTACGCGGATTCGTCGATGCCGGTTTTCGGTAGCGGTGCAATCGTCGCGTCTAAACACGACGATGCGGAAGATAACGCGGAAATATACGTGGAAACCGACACGAAAACCGCGGAAACCGTAAGTATTACGGAAACGCAACTAGAAACGGATGCCGCGTCCGATCTCGCAAACATCGGCGAATTGGAATCGGTTGAGTTGGGCCTTCCGGTTCTCGATATGAAAATTGGCGGAAAAATCGGAACGAATAGCGCGGAAAGTGGATTTTCAATGCGAGGTAAATACTTCCGCTCTATTCACTATAAATGGAAAAAATCCGACGAAATGACGATTGATTTTCTAATTCGAAAAATCCCGCAAACGTGGATTGGACGCGGTGTATTCGTACCGAAATCCGACGAAACATTATACGCACTCTTTACGAGTATGTCACGAACGAATCGCGATCGGTCCGGAATCGCACCGTTACCGTTTTATTCCGATATATTTCCGCAATCCGCAACGTATCGCGACGTCGTTCCGACGCAATTTGCGCCGGTTGATTGCGCAAATGCATTCTTATATTATAGCACTAACGGCGCGCTCGACGGAAAAATCGCGGAATTCGCGGTTACGAGCGCGCAGGCGCGCGATGCGTGTCCACCTGATTGGACACTTAAACGTATTCGTGAAGACAAATCGCTGTTATATAGCATTGGAAATTATTTCGGAAATAGTTTTAAAGTTGCGAATTCGTTGTGGATGTCGTTATTAACTCCGATAACATACGCGGAATTATTAGAGTTAAAATCTCCGACGCAATATTTTCAAACTCGAACAGAAACCGCGGAATTTCGCGCGTCTAACCGATACGTATTATTCGTGAAACGTCGCGTAATCAGCGGTTTACGCGGTGCTCGGCGTATTCTCGATCTCGCTTCGGGGCGCGGTGCGGAAATTCACAGTTATTTATTAGGGAGTGGTGCGGATGAAATCGTGTTTGTTGAACGCGATGCGTTTGCGATACAAGAATTAGCAGACAGATACCGAAGTGTCGTCAGCGAAACGCGCGAAAAATTACCGCGAGTACGTGTTGTTCATCACGACTTGCTCGATAAATCCGAAAATGTCATCGATCATATTCACCAAGTAGCAGGCAACGATTATTTTGACGCGGTTGTATGTAATCTCGCGATTCATTATTTCGCACAAACTGAACACACGATGTCGAATTTTCTCCGAATCGTTCGCGCGGTACTCGCACCGGATGGTGTATTCGTTTATACCGCATTTAATAACGCGAGGATTTACGATATTTTTACGACTCCGCCGCAAATTGGAACGGTCGTAGTCGAAAATAGTCGATCAAACCAGGCTTTATGGCAATATCAACATCAATTTGGACAAGTCTTATACGCAATCAGACGCGAATTTTCCGAAGAATCACCAAAAGGTTTCGGAAAAGCAATTGATGTTATGTTACCATTTTCTTCGGAATTTTATCGAGAATATCTCGTTGATACCGCGGCAATTACGTCGATGTTGCGTATGATTGAATCAAAATTTGTGACGAAACCGATTATCGTACCATTTGATCGATTTGAAGCCGCGTATATTACGGAAGATAAAAAACATCTCAATCTTTCGGAATCGGATAAATTTTGGGTATATTTATTCGATGTTGTCATATTTCGTAAAGGTTCGCCAAAATTTACGGTCATCGATGTGAAGTCAATGAATCGCGAATACGAAAAATCCGAAAAAAACGAACAATTCGAAATAAGTGATAATTTACCCACAAAAATGAGTATCAATCGCGGCGAAACCAGCGCGAAATCGGGTAAATCCGGCAAAATGCGTAAAACACGAAAAGGTGCGGTCGGTGGAGCGGATAAATTACGTTACGGACGCGTTACAAATGCTGAATATGAAATGATCGTATCGCGTTATGGTCGTGACGTATACGAATCATCGGAGATTATTCTCGCACATTCGCCGTTACCTATCGCGACTGATAGCGCAAAATTACGCGATGCGAAACGCGCGGAAATTACCGAAGCATCGCGTAAAATCGCATTTACTCGCGTATTGACCGCGGATTATCCGCAACTACATTATCGAGAATTACGAGACGAACTTAAACCAAATCTTCATTGGGGTCAGCGTAAGCTATTGATGGCGGAATTAGAATATTTAACATTATATGGAGACGAATCCGATGTCGTTGTATATGCGGGAGCCGCACCGTGTGTGCATTTACCGTATCTACTCGAACTGTTTCCGCGACATAAATTCGTACTTTGGGATCCAAATGCGTTCGCGCGAAAACTCACAAATTATCCGTCACGCGTCGAAATACATACAAATACACCGAACGGCTTCTTTACCGACGAAGTCGCGCGATTGTATCGCGGAAAACGCGTACATTTCTGGTCCGATATTCGAACGGGAGGACTCGAACGCGATCCGTACGGCGAAATGATCGATGATTCGACTTCGGAATTTGACGAACAAATCGTAATGAATATGGAAATGCAGAAAAAATGGCACGAAATAATCGAACCCGTGCGATCTATGTTAAAATTTCGATTAATGTGGAATGACGGAGAGACCGTTTATTTAGACGGAGAAATTCGTCTGCAAGTTTGGGCACCGCGTACGAGTACGGAAACGCGTTTAATTGTACCACATGGTAACAAAACACGTAGTTATAATAATCGAAAATACGAAGGACAAATGTTTCGTTTTAATCGATGCACCAGAACACAATGGCATGATGAAGTCGCAACTGGAAACGGAATGGATCATTGTTATGATTGCGCGGCAGAAACGTATATTATCTCGAATTATTTAAAAAAGTTCCGACCAAAAGCCGCTACCTTACAAGACGTTGCAATTGAAGTCGATAAAATATCGCAAATACTCGCATCGGATGGTGCAAAGACGCTTTATCAACCACCACATGGCTTCATGCCAAATACGCCGTATGACGAAAAAATAACGGAATTAATCGTAATCAGTCCGATTAGTACGCCGCAAATTACGATCCACTAAATTTTAAATTTTGTTTTTATTTTAAAACTTTGTAAAAAATTTTAAGTTTTTTTTTAAAATTTTAAGTTTTTTTTTAAAAAAATAAAATCTAAAAACTTTATAGAAAAATAAAATTTAAAAAAAAGTTATTTTTTTAAGTCTTAAAAAAAAAGTTTTTATTTTTTTTATTTAATTTATTTAATTTTAACTAATTTTAACTTTTTAAAAGTTTTAAGTTTTGTGTAAAATGTTCAAAACTTTGTCGATAACGTACGCCATTTGGTGGTGCGTATGCCAATTCACGCCACAGCGGATACGTACCGTGCCACCATTGTTGTATTTGTTTTGCATTACTCCACCGTTTAACGTATCGACGCAACATACGAATTATCGGAGCCGCTTTCTTGTCGTGTAATTTCTGTTGTGCTTTAATATATCCCTTTATACTTCTACTGCAAGCATAATATAAACCCATGTCCCAATTCGTGGCACCATGTGCAATCATTATTTCCACTAGCTCTATATGTCCGTAACGGCAAGCCATACGTAAACCACTGTTCCAATTCGTGGCGCCATGCGTAATCATCATCTTCGCTAGTGCAACTTGTCCACCTACACAAGCCTCGTATAAACCCCTATTCCAATCCGTGGCACCGCGAGCTATCATCATGTTTGCTATCGCAACGCTCCCACACGCGCAAGCGTAACTTAAACCCATATTCCAATCCATGGCTCCATGCGCAATCATAAGTTCAGCTAACTCGACATTTCCACCCGCGCAAGCACCATATAAACCCATATTCCAATCCGTGGCGCCATGTGCAATCATCATTTTCACTAGCTCTATATGTCCGTAACGGCAAGCCAAAACTAAACCACCATCCCAATTCGTGGCACCATGTGCAATCATTATTTCCACTATCGCAATATGTCCACCTGCACAAGCCTCGCGTAAACCGTTGTTCCAATTCGTGGCACCAAGCGCAATCATCATTTCCACTATCGTAACATGTCCGCCTATACAAGCACCGTGTAAACCTCTGTTCCAATTCGTGGCACCATGTGCAATTATCATTTCAACTATTGCAACATGTCCGCCCAAACAAGCATCGAATAAACCGTCGTTCCAATCCGTGGCGCCATATGCAATTATCATTTCCACTATTGCAACGCTCCCACCTGCGCAAGCGTTATATAAACCGCTGTTCCAATCCGTGGCGCCATGTGCAATCATCATTTTCACTAGCCCTATATGTTTGCGACGGCAAGCCGCACGTAAACCACCATCCCAATCTGTGGCGCCATGTGCAATCATCATATTTGCTAGCGCAATGTGTCCACCATCGCAAGCTTCGCGTAAACCTTTGTTCCACTCCGTGGCACCGTGTGCAATAGCGAAATTAACTGAGTCAATATCACCATTTTTACAGGCGACGTATAAATCTTTATCTACATCATTCAACATTTTGTATATTTTTTTAAGTTTTTTTTAAAAACTTTTTTTTATTTTTTTTATTTGTTTAAAACTTTTTACAAAGTTTTAAGTTTTTTTTAAATTTTGTTTAAAACTTTTTACAAAGTTTTAAGTTTTTTTTAAATTTTGTTTAAAACTTTTTACAAAGTTTTAAGTTTTTTTTAAATTTTGTTTAAAACTTTTTACAAAGTTTTAAGTTTTTTTTAAATTTTGTTTAAAACTTTTTACAAAGTTTTAAGTTTTTTTTTTAAATTTTGTTTTAAAACTTTTTACAAAGTTTTAAGTTTTTTTTAAATTTTGTTTAAAACTTTTTACAAAGTTTTAAGTTTTTTTTAAATTTTGTTTAAAACTTTTTACAAAGTTTTAAGTTTTTTTTTAAATTTTGTTTAAAACTTTTTACAAAGTTTTAAGTTTTTTTTATTTCATTTATTTAATTTCAATTTTGTTTAAAACTTTTTACAAAGTTTTAAGTTTTTTTTATTTCATTTATTTAATTTCAATTTTGTTTAAAACTTTTTACAAAGTTTTAAGTTTTTTTTAAATTTTGTTTAAAATTCGAAAAAAAATCGCAGAAAAAAAAACGAAAATTTTGAGTGTGTAAAAATTTATTTCTTTAAAATTTTAATAGTGGTATTTATAAAACATGGCGTTAATATAACGACAAATTACGTCGAAATAATTAATTTCTATAAAAAGTGTATATCGTTGTGGTTGAGATGACGATAGCTCAATTTCAATTCCGTTATTATATTTAGCGACGCCAAATAATCCGAACGTATCATCACGAACTAAATTATACATTTTTTTATGAGTACCTTCAAATATACGTTTACCACCAAACATATAACGTTGGTAATTATCGCTAATCGTCGAGCGACAAAATGGAAATTTCGCAACGAAGTATTTATCGCGGAAGTAACCAGTTACCTTTAGCGGTAAGCTCGGTTGCGCTTTTGGACAAAAACTCGTTACTTCCGCGTTATCAATATCGGGTGAATAACGAAGCCAATTTAAACGTAATTTACTACAACTATCATCATCATCATTTATAGCGTCTGTTTCACGAATTTTGTTTTCCAAGTATACCGTTATATCCGCGATCGCGGATATTTCCGGCAATTGATACCGAAATATCGTAGGCGTTTCGGTTACATCGGCTGCGAATTTAAACGTTTTAAAGCGCGAGACAATTTCTTCATTATCAAAATTTTTAAACAACGAATCGAATAAATATTCCATTCGACGCGGATACAACGGATCTGTCGGATTTGATTTAATCGAATCGTAACTTATGATTGATTTACGCTTTACGCATAATTCTGGTATTGTTTCGAACGGTTCAGTCGGTTTGATTGTTACGCGTATAGTACGCAAATTTGTCGCCGGATAAATAACTTCAGAAAAATTTACGAAGGCCTTTTCACCAAAAACGTTATCGATTTCTTCGATTAAATACGTATCAATGTATAATTGTGCACTTGAATACGTTTTTTTTCGCGTCGTTAACGGATTTTATGTCGTTAATGCCCGTAATAATTTCGCCATCTTCCGACGAAAATACGTATTTGTAATAGCCGTCAATAAGTTCTCCTACGATTTTGCGAAAACTTTCTTTATATATTGATTCATTATTATTTACTGTAAACGGTCTGACTTCAGGTTTATATGGTTCGATCTTGGGTGTATTTTTTTCGGGAAAAACTTCGATATATTCGCGTTCACCGGTCGAAAATACGTATTTGAAATATGTATCTTCCGCAATTTTAGCGATATCATCGGCGACTTTATCATCATTTAATTTGCGAATAATTTGATTCGTACAATATACGTCATTTGATTCAACATGTCCTTTTACTATTTCACTGAGTGTGAACGGATTAAGAATAGTTGGTTTAATCGCAGTTTTGTGCGGAATTACTTGATTTAATTCATTTAAAACCGATTCTTCATAATTAGGATACAAATCGTTATCGTTATCGTTATCACCACTATTAAGCGGATTAAAATCACGACGACGCTCCATTTTTTAATTTAAATCTGTGAAATTAAAAAAAAACATTAATATTATTCCCGTTAATTCTAATACGAAAATAAGTATTTTATTTTTTTATAAAATTTTAAATAATTTCGTAGATTGCGCGGGTGAATAAATTTTTGCAAAAAAATAAAAATAAAAATAAAAATGATAAAAAATAAAAATAAAAATGATAAAAAATAAAAATAAAAATGATAAAAAATAAAAAATGATAATGATAATTTTTGCAAATTGAAATTTTATTTTCAAAAAAAATATATGCGAGGTAAATATTAAACTTATATTTAGAAAAAATGGAATATCGCGAACATAATTTACGACCAGATTGGCAATACGAATGGTGGGTTGCTGCAAATGGTCAAATATTCGATAATTGTCGCGGATCCGGCTGGGGTTATTGCGATGCCGTTGATCCATATAGCGGTCTATCACCTGGCGAACGTAGCGAAATTTTCGCGAAAAATGGCGAATTTTCGAAACAATTTAACGATAAAGGTTTGCAAAAAATGTTAAAAACTAAACATAGAGTAGTCGATTTTGCATTCGAAGATGATGACGCACCGTATTCGTCATATTCGCCGGACGTAATTTCGATGTTACGCGACTCACCGCAAAGTGCTTATTCAAATTTTGAACGTTTTAAACGTAACTTACGCGCGCATAAAAATGGCGAAATAATTGAAGACGATATGCCTCACGGTATCGTTGGTACTCACGGAACCGGTTTACCGATTGACGAATTAGGTGACGTATCGTTCGCCGGTGACGAAGCGATTGCGACTCATAATTTACACGATATCACGTCACCGATTAATATAGATAAAAAAACCGGATTAGAATGCGTTGATATCGACTATATTGACGGTATCCGATGTGACGTTAAAAATAAAGACGTGCAGGAAAGCGCGAAAGAAAGCGCACAAAAACAAGCACGCGAAGGTTTCACGGTAAAAATGTCAAGTTATGTATTTTTAATCATATTAATATTCGTTATTATAATCGCGATAATTATCGTTAAAATAACGCAGACTGTTCAACGTTTTAAACAAACTGAAAACGTAAAAATGTTAAGTATAAATTAAATCAAGATTTAGTAATTTTTTTCGAATAACATACACCACAAAGTGGTACGTATTTTTCGTCACCGCCGACATCGATACGTTCCGATGACTCAATAGCAGAACGATGCGCGGTAAACGCGGCTTCCGCTCCACATTTACATATCGCGGTTAAAAACGTAACCGGACTATTATTCGTCGTCGTATATGCACGACTAATTAAATTTGTTAAATTCGTAAATGGTTCGCGATTAAAATCACCGACTAATCCGGCTAATATTACGATTTTACCGTAATCCGCGAACTGCGCACAGATAGATAAATCCGAAAAGAAATGCGCCTCATCGATTAATATCGCATCGTAATCATTGATAATGTCGATTAATTCCGAGATTGCAGAAATTCGCTTAGCTGTAAACGTTTGTTTAGTATGTGTTATGATACATTCGCCGTTTGAATAACGCGTATCCAGTTGTGGTCGGATTACGATTACGCGTTTTCCTGCACGTTGTAAACGATCAGCTCGACGAATCAATTCCGTCGTTTTACCGCTAAACATAGGTCCTGTGATGATCTCAAAAATACCGGTTGCGCTATTCATTTTTTTCGATTTTTTATTTTGATAATATTTTTTTCGATTTTTTATTTTGATAATATTTTTTTATAATATTTTTTTATAATATTTTTTTATAATATTTTTTTATAATATTTTTTTCGATAATATTTTTTTATAATATTTTTTTACTTTCCAATTATTTATTTTTCAATTTTAACAAAAAATAAAAATTGATTTTTAAATTACATATTAATTATTCTTAATTATTTAAATTTATTTAAAACTTTTTCAAAAGTTTTAAAAATGTTAAAGATTAATAGAGATCCGGATAAAAGTGAACGTAGATCAAAGGCAAGAATAAAAAATTTAACCGCAAGTTATGTCGATTTTCAAAAAAATAAACTAAAAACACCGGATGAAATTTTAGATTTTCGAATTAATGGCGATAATTTAACTGTTTGGTACGCAAAAATAACACATCTCATTGGAGAAAACGACGAATTTGCGGATGGTGAATATTTAGTTAAGGTAACAGCAACGGACGATTTTCCGGTTAAACCTCCGGATTTTCAATTTTTAACACCGAATGGCGTATACGAATCACATAAACGAGTATGTATCGATATCGGATCGTATCATACCGAAAATTATCCCGCTACATTGGGTATGGTTGGTTTTACAAAAATGTTGGTAAGTGGTCTTGTAGATTACGCGCATTTGGGTCACGGAATAAATTTAATTAAAACAACAGTCGAAGAAAAAAAACGTCTCGCTTCCAAATCGCGCGAATATAATCGGACTAAAAACGCCGAAATTATCGCGCTATTCGACACGGATTAAATCTTTGTCTTCATCTTCGTCATCTTCGTCATCGAGTAAGCATTGCGCACACGCGTTATTTCCGCTCGAAATATGCGTTGTCTTTAACGCGTCATCGACGCTAAGTTTTACGTAAACACCATTATCGGAATACCAAATTCGCGTCGTTCCCGCTTCGGCTAATGTCTTGGAACAATAAAAACATGGCGCACTATTAAGCATACCATCACGCTTAACAATAATAGTATGTCTACGCAACTTTTTTCCCTTTTGACGTAGGTTTGCGAATGCCGCACGTAACGCGGCTACTTCCGCATGCACACCCGGTATCCATCCAGAATTCGTATGTTTTGCAATTCCGTTAGTACCTGCACCAACAACGCGACCACCAACTACGACAACAGCAGCGTGGTTAAATCTGTTGAAATTCGGTAATTTGACGCGATCGAAATGCGCATCCAAGCGCGATAATTGCGTCATTCTTAACTCTATATTATTTTTTTAACTCTATATTATTTATTTCATTTTTTTTTAAATTTCATTTCTTCGAAATTTCAATTTATTTTTTTAAATTTCATTTCTTCGAAATTTCAATTTATTTTATTTCAAATTTTTTTAAAACTTTTTCAAAAGTTTTAAGATTTCTTCGAAATTTCAATTTATTTTATTTCAAATTTTTTTAAAACTTTTTCAAAAGTTTTAAGATTTCTTCGAATTTTCAATATAATTTAAAACTTTTTTAAAAGTTTTAAGAATCAATTAACTTCGAATTTTCAATTTATTTTATTTCAAATTTTTTTAAAACTTTTTCAAAAGTTTTAAGATTTCTTCGAATTTTCAATATTTTTTCGCTTTATTTTTTTAAAATTTCATTTTATTTTTTTTATTTTTAAAAATTTGAGATAATTATTTATTTTTTTGGACAAAGTTTATCCGAAATATTATGCTGAATGTAAAATAAAAAACTCTTGTTACGAAATAAAAACGAGAAATGGCTACTGGTGGTGTTTTCACTCTCATCACTAATGAAGGTAAACAAGATCGGCTGTTAATATATTGAGTTTTGAGGCAACTCAATTCAGCAGAAAAAAGGTAGACGCCAACTGTACGAGTATATACAGTTGGGATAACGTTTTGACATTACTCAGACTATTTGTCGCTACCTAGTATTTGCAATGATGCGCAAATGCGAGACCATCAAATTGTTCGGGAAACCCCTAAAGTTCACAATACCAAGTTATACTGGTGACAGTATAATGGCGCGAGATAATACCCCGCGGTACGGTAATAATTTGTGGGATTCGTGCGAACGAAATGGGCGATCCGCATCCAAGCGACTTCAACTTTATGCGAAGTTGAAGCCGAAGGTTCAGAGACTAGATGGTGGTCGGTCGTGTATTTTTCAATATGCACGGCTTAAGGTATAGTCCAGCCCGCCCGAAAGGGGTGATACGTGTAGTTATCGCGAATATAGCGTTATTCGGAGTGACGATAGCGAACGTATCTTAATGGGATTCAATTCGCCTCGCGGAAAATGTAATAACATTAATCCGCAACAACTACCGAACGCGTATGAAATCGTGTTAATTTCGATAATTAACTGCGTTAATACGCGTTATAATGGCTTGCGCGACATCGTATAGGTGTATATGCCGTGGCTGTTTCGATAGTTGCAAGAATTGTTACTGTGATGGCTACCGATCTTCTTACACGTAGGTTGCAAAAAATTTCAGCGGTGCGTGCGGCAGCAGGTGACGACCCTACTCCGACACTGCTCGATATTGAACGTACTCATATTCTATTCATGAATGCGCACTTCAAGCCGTTCGCTGCGATCGGTTTTGAATATAATAAAGTTCAAGTAAATAGCGGTCAAGCGCAATTCGGCGCTACCTTGCAATTTTCTATTCCGCAATTCGGAGATTTCTTCTATGATATGTGTCTACACATGATTATCGGACCAGTTACCGGTACCGATGCATCTCAAGCAGTTGCAGGTACGCCCGATCAGGATTCGGCCGTATTACGTTACGTCGCGTTTCCTGGTGAGCGTATACTTCGTCGAACTCGCTTCTCAGTTAACGGAAATCCGCTCGATGAGTATACCGCGGAATCTACCGTGTTGAATCGACTTTTCAAATTGTCTGAATGCAAGAAGCATGCGTATTATCGCGCGGTTGGCCAACAAGTTCCGGAAACTGGTTCGTTGTTACAATGGGATGCGCAAGATAATCAAGCCAACGCGGTTATTCCGTCGATCTGGCCAACTCCTGAGGAAGAAAATTTGGCGGAAGTGAAGGTTAATTACGGACCGCAAACGCCGCGCCCTCTTCGTGCGCCGCGAACGAATTTGCTGGTGAGCAATATTGCGGATGCTAACGGATGGTGGCAACCACGTCTCGAGATGTTCATTCCGCTACATTTTTGGTTTAACGACGATCCGCGTCTTATGATTCCGTCCGTTTCGATTCCGTACGGTCAGCGTTTCATCGAGTTCGATCTCGAGCAAGCTGCTAACATGTACGATTTTGCTACGCGTGCTACGGGTCTTATTACGGAGGTTGCGATTACCGTTCCAACCATCGAAGTTTGCGAATTGTACATCAATAACGTCTTCGTTAATCCCGAAGTTCACGATATCTACATCAAGCGTATCGGTTTCTCGCTTGTTCGTGTTCACCGTATTCAAGAACACGCAGTTCGCGAAACTCAAGAGGAAATTTTGTTGAATAATATGAAATGGCCGATCGAAGCAATGTTCCTCGGAATTCGTCCTGATCAAAACATCGCAACTCGTACGACGATTACCGCACCGGCTGTTAACACGTATACCGCAGGTACTGGAGTCGAATTCGCGGAATTCCTCGATGGCTGGTGTACGTTCTATTTGCATGAGCGTCGTCAATCTCGTTATTCACATGTCGCTGGTTTGTATAACGCTCCTGTTGCGAATAACTTGGCTGCAAATTGGTCTGCGCAAATGTGGATTGAACATCAACGTCCCGCAATTACCCGTATGACATTGCGTCTGCACGGTATCCCGATCTACAACGACTTCCCATGGCAATTCTATAACCAATACTTGCCGTTCAAGTACGGAAGTGGAAATATTTGCTCTTCTGACGATTTGGGTGCGTTGGCCGTATTCTTCTGCTTGTATCCCGGAACGTATCAACCAAGCAGCCATATTAATATTTCGCGTGCTCGTGAGTTCTATTTGATCTACACGTCTCGTGTTATTGGTATTACTGAAGCGGCTGATTATGGTGCGGCATACGAAGCGTTGGCTGTTATTCAAGCGCGTTTGAATATTCCGGCTGGTACTGTTGCTGCTGGAGGCACTCTTCCGTATCAACGTAACGTTGCTATGGGTCTTACCCCGAGTACCGTTGCGCGAACTGGACGTTTGTTCGTTACTGCGGATGCGCTCAATTTCCTGTTGATTTCGGATGGAAGTGCGGTTCTTCGTTACTCGACATAAGCAAAAAAAATAAAAAGCAAAAAAGTAAAGGCAAAAAATGCAAAAAAAACTTAACAAAATAAATTGAAATGAAAGTAAAACAAAAATAAAAAGTCTTTAAAAAAAGAAACTTTATTTTTTTTAATTTTATTTTTATTCTAAATTTATTTTTGTTTTACTTTCATTTTAATTTTATTTTAAATTTGCAACTTGATAAGCAACGCTATTTAACCCATCAGAAATTTTTTTTGCAATTTGTAAGAATGTATCATCGTTACCTAACGATTCAGTTTTGCGTATTTTACGCCCACCTGGTGGTGTTTTTCTGTCTTGTTGCGGATTATCGCGATAGTATTTACCCATTAATACATCAACTTCTTCCGCAATAATTGCGGCTGAAGACGTTGCGGAATCGTATTCGGAATTTTTAAAAATTCTATTAGGATCGTGTTCGTATAACAACCCACTTTCCGTTTTTTCGTCAATATATTTGTTGAGATCCGATAACTTATTGAAAATTCCAAAATTTGAATTCGTTTTGGTTATTTCGATAAGATCGCGTATTTGTTGTGATTCGTTTACATTTACCGCTAAAAATACGTGACCGCGATAATGAAAATAAATATCGGCTTTAGTTGATTTACGCGTTATTTTCACGTACGGCTGACACGCGCGTAAAATATCACCGGTTTTCGAATCAAAAACACACCAATAATTCGTATTTTTCGTATAAATGTGCGATAAAATTGCGAGAAATACTTCGTGAAATGACATAGTTTGTGTAATAATTGGCTCTTCAATCAAGTCGAGTTTATGTTCACTTATTGTCGTATAATCGATTGTTTTAAGTATATTTTGAACCGCGTTTTTAACGATTTGTAAAGTTATATCCGTATTTTTTTTCGATTCATCAAGCACTAGCTTGAGAAAGAAAATACTCCAACCACAACACGAACTATGCGATATATTACGCGTATATTCATCTATTTCAAATTCGTCTTCGAAATCATCGACTGATGCAACGACAGCAAATGATTCGAAAATATCGCGAATATTTTCGAAGTTATACCGATATTTCGGATCAACTTTTCCGGTCATATTTTTCTGTTAAAATTAAAATATTATTAATATTGCGATTAATTATTTATAGTAAATAAATAATATTTCAATTTTAAAATTAATAAAAAATGCAATATAGAGGTAACGGAACACAAACAATTACCGTAACAGAATCGGATAGAAATGCGCCACAAACGCAAACACCATCGCGGTCGCAGCGATTAATGCGTTCAGGGGGACGTATTTCCGGAAATATTAACGAAGCTTTACAACAAACAAACGAAAATGTTGACGATTTACGTAAAGAAATGCTAGAATTAAAAAGTTCTATGATGCAACTAAAAGCGGAAAATAGTCGTTTATCTCGCCGTGTCGATACGACCGAAGCGGCTTGTGTCCGTATTATGACCGATGACGGTTCCGGAGCAGCAATGACTATTATGGAAGACGAATTTCAAACGTTAATTATTTCGGTATTAAAACGTTTACGAGAACGATCTCACCGCGCTGGTTTCCATGATCTCGACCGCGAAGATGTTATGCAAGAACGCTGGGCTGGTGACGCAACGTTTCCGGATTGGGAAGGGAGCGGTTCAAATGTAGATTTTAACAATCGCCACATACCGCAACGGGGCGCACAAAGTAGACAAATTTGGGACGGTATTAGTAAATACAACAAATAACTTTATTTTTGAGAAAAAATAAAAAAAATAAAAAAAATAAAAAAAATAAAAAAAAGGAGAAAAAAATACAAAAAATGCAAGAAAAATAAATAAAAAAAATGTTACAAACTGAACTATAATCGATACTTCGTATTATTTTTTGGCCTATATTTTCTGTTAAATTTAATAAAATATTATTAATATTACGATTATTATTGCAATTTATAACAAAAAATAAAATGCAGCAGATAGAAAATATCAACGATTTACGTAAAGAATTATTGGAGGTAAAAAATTCTATGATGCAACTACAAACGGAAAATAGTCAGTTATCACATCGTGTAGATGCGGTAGAAGAGGAAAATAGTCGATTATTGCACCGTATCGATACGATTGAAGCGGCTTGTGTTCGCATTATGACAGATGATGGTTCCGGAGCAGCAATGACTATTATGGAAGACGAATTTCAGACATTAATTATTTCGGTATTTAAACGTTTACGAGAACGATCTGATCTTTCTAAGATCCACGATCTTAACCGCGAAGATGTTATGCAAGACCGTTGGAATAATGATGGAAAGCCATCGTATTGATTAATATTAGTAAATACAAAATTATTTTAAGTTTGAAATAATTTTTGCTTCTTGTTAAAAAAATAAAATATTTTTTTTTGAATTTTGTTTTTTTTTGTTTTTTTATTTTCATTGAATTTTTTTCATTGAATTTTTTTCATTGAATTTTTTTCATTGAATTTTTTTCATTGAATTTTTTTCATTGAATTTTTTTCATTGAATTTTTTTTATAATTTAAAATTTGTCTTTTTAAATTTTGCTTTTATGTCGAATAACGAATAACGGTACTTCCATCAGTCGTCAGTAAGAAGTTAATAACAATCGCGCACATAACCAATCTTACAACATTAGCAGTGCTGATGAAATTTGATTGGTAACGAAGGTACAATTCGCGAGCCTGTGACGTATCGAGATGTCCACTCGCGTTGTATTCGTCCGGTTTCAAACATAGCAAGAACAAATACCACCCGGGATCGTGCGGCGTACGCCAATTAATTCCACCATTTGCGTACGCGATATAGTGGTTGTAAAATTCTTGGTTGATAAACGGATAAAGAACGTTTCCGTGCGCTTCGAGTGACAATTGTGTTACCGTAGGTGTTTCGGTTTGATATACGATGTTATTCGTAGCGATAGCCGGTGCCGGAATCGTCGTCCAAACTGGCGTAACGATGTTATTCGCGGTTAACGCGGTATTCCAATGCCAAAAGTCGACACTGGCTTCGTTTACAACGGGTCGGAATGCAATCATCAATTTTTCGAGTGGCCACTTCATCTCGTTCAACAATTGTTGACCGGGTGCAATGCTGAGAAGTTTCGTTTGTTGACGATGTACACGAATCATCGAATAACCGATTCGTTTAACAATAAGGTCGGTAATTTCGGGATTTGTTTGGATATGCTTTACGTAAAGTTCCGCAATCTGGATTGTAGGCGGAGTAAACGCTTGACTTGCCGTAGCAGAAACCGCATCAACGCACGCCATAATTTCCGCAATACTCGCAAGTTCGTACGAAATTTCCGTTTGACCGTACGGTACCGCAATATGTGGAAGCGATTGATTTGGATCCATAAACCAAAAGATTGACGGAATCCACAAATTCGTAACCGGTTTTGTTAACGTCAACGTTTGATTCCCATCCGAAACATACATAACCTGGCGGAATTGATCCGTTCGAGGTTCCGGTGTAAGATATCCCATATGCGGAATTTCTTGCCCAATCGCGCGATAATAACCTTCACGTTTATCGTACGGAATCGAATATTCCATATGCGCGTTCATGTCATCACTCGTGTATTCGTCAATCGGATTCGCGTTAATCTTCAGGCGAGAACGACGTATGATACGGTGACCGAGTAATTCCGCGTATTTTATCATATCGACTTGAACAAGTGGAGCATTATTCGTACCTGTCGCTGCGGATAATTGTAAATGTAAAACAATGTCATTAACAAATGACGCTTTCGTGGTTATAATGAAGGAAATATTCGAATCGTTGCTGCCCGCGGATCCCGCGAATCGCGCAACACCTTTAGCAGGAATTCGTTCGTATTCGAATGCCAACGCGACATATGGCTTAAATTGTGCATACATGTGGAAAACATGTGAAGTCGAGATTTCGCGAAATGTAGGCGCAATATCTTGCTCAGATTTCGCGGGCAAGCGCACGCCGAATTTAAGTGCATATGCGTAAATTTGTTCGTAATTCATACCGACGGTACTTTGATTTATTGCGTTACCAGCAACACCGCGCTTGCTCATCTCATTACGTAAATAAGCTCGCGCCTTATCAGACGAAATACGATTCATATATTCCGACAATTGATCCGTTTGCGTTAGGTTGACATCCTGCTTACTCCCGTCATTAACCTGTAACTGAAAAACACTACCGGTTGCCATATTTTTAAAAAATTATAAATAAAATAATTTGACACACTTATAAATATCAACATAAATTACACATAAAATAAAAATAAATAAATTTTGATTTCAAAAAAATTAAATTTCAAAAAAATTAAATTTCAAAAAAATTAAATTTCAAAAAAAATAAATTTCAAAAAAATAAGAAAATAAAATTTAAGAATTAAACTTTTAAAATTTAGTAAAATTAAAGATTTTAAAAAAATATTGAAAATTCGAAGAATTGAGATTTAGTAAAATTAAAAACTTTTAAAATTTAGTAAAATTAAAGATTTTAAAAAAAAATATTGAAAATTCGAAGAATTGAGATTTTAAAAAAATATTGAAAATTCGAAGAATTGAGATTTTAAAAAAATATTGAAAATTCGAAGAATTGAGATTTTAAAAAAAATATTGAAAATTCGAAGAATTGAGATTTTAAAAAAAATATTGAAAATTCGAAGAATTGAGATTTTAAAAAAAATAAACTTTTAAAATTTAGTAAAATTAAAGATTTTAAAAAAAATGTCTCGTGGACCATTATTCAATCTGTCAGCTAACGATTTACGACGAAATGCGTTACAAAGTGCGGAAATTTTAGACAAAGTTCAACGCGAATTAGACGATATACATACGTTAATTCACGAAGCAAATGAAAATAAGTCGTCGTATGTAACGTGTAAACTACCGTCAAAATATTCGGTTGATCGTGTATCTTCGGCAATTGCGACACGAAAAATTTACTGCGATATTATTTCTACGTTGGAACATAAAGGATTTCAATGTACTATCGATATCCAACCCGACAAAACAACGCTCGTAATAACGTGGAATGCAGCATATGATGGCAAAGAATGTCGCGATATGGACGAATATTTAACACAACATACGGAAAGTGCGCGATTAATTCGTCGACACGAATCGCATTTTCGCCATCACGAAAAAAATGACTATTAAATTTTTATTTTCGCTGTTGACCAATCATTATTGCTAGCGATAGTATTTGTTCACGTAATTGCGATATTGCGCTATATTGTTGCCAAATAATTGCGATAAAAATGATTAAAATAAATAACAATAGATGCGTAAAATCTACGTGAATTTTACTTAATCCACTTATTCCACTTATTCCATTTAAGCCATCCGTAAATGTTTCGTATAAATTAAAACTACGTCCATTTCCTTCGAGTGAGTTTAACGGTAATTTTTTCGCATCAATACCGATTAATTCGTCGCCTTCAGGCGCACAATGCGATTCATACGCGTTTTTAATATTGTCGCGACCGGAGCCCATACCGAGACTTATACCGGCGTTCCATTTTTTTCGATCGTAATTTTGTTTCATATCGGCATCGCGTCGCAGCGATTTTCGCTGAAAATTTTGCATCGCACCGTATAAGCCACCAGCGCGCGATTCTTCAAATCCTTCTAATCCGTGGTATATGATCGGATTCTCAGCAGGAGGACTATATGAGCTGATTTGATCCGATCCGTAATCAATTCCATCGAAGTACATTTTTCAAAATTACTAAAGACTTATTTTTTAAAAAAGGTAAATTAATTCATTTATTTACGTTTTATAGTTTACGAAAAAATTATATATTTTCCGTTTTATCTAAATTAAAATTTAAAATTTAAATTTTAAAAATTTTAAAATTTAAAATTAAAATTTAAATTTTTAAGATTTTTTCTTATTGATTTTTCCGTTTTATTTAAAAAATTTAATACCAAAATGCAAAATATTATAAGACCGCTTAATACGCTATTTATTCCGGGCGTTAAATTGTCGGATTTAAAATCATTAGAAGATATGTTAGAAACGCAATTAATTTATATTGCGAGTGAAATTGGCGGAAAATCTGAACAAGCAGAATTAATCGTTTACGAAAAGATTCCGTCGACTTACGTAACGTACGATACGTGGATTCGGACAACAAATATATGGTGTTGGAACTGTTCACGTCGTTATGACGACGTACCAATTCCGATTCCCGGTGTTGTTCAATCCGATAATAGTATTACTGTAAAGGGATTATGTTGTTCGTTTCCGTGTGCAAGTAGATATATTACGGATAATTTAAACGCGTCACAAAAATGGAACGTTTTAGGTCTCTTATGCCTAATTTTTAATAATATGTATCAACATCAAGTTAGTATAATACCTCCGGCTAAATTACGTACCGATCTCGAATTTTACGGTGGCGAAATAACGTCAATCGAATATAGCAAATACAACGAAGATATTTTTAATCAAATTTTTCCTCCCGATGATGACGAATAATTTTTCATATATGCGAGAATTAATATCAGCGCATCCGAAACATGCGATGAAACGCGGTTATTTGCGTTTTCAGATATCGTTAATACATACGTACCTATTGCGATAGCAAACGCTTTATTTGCCTCGTATTTATCGCGATATCTACTTACGTAATCCGCGTATACAATACCGGGTATATTTAACGAAAACTTATTCGAAGCAGTTAACGAAATTACCGGTGCTTTATTCGCATAAAAGCTACAAATACCGTGCGAAGCTTCTCTAGACGCATCATTTGCAGACATTTGATACTCTATCAATACAACGTCTGGAATCGGCAAATTTTTCGATATTTTTTCAAGCGCTTCGATCAACAATCGTAAACGCTCCGTAAATGCGACACTTTTTAGCTTTTTTTCGGGTAAAATATCGACTACTTCTGCATATAAAACACGAAAAAAATCTCGTCGAAACGTCTCAAAACAATCAATTAAAGCATCAAAATGTTGGATGATTGCATCTAATTGCGCTATTTTTTCGCAAATTTTCGCGCTATTTGCGTCGATATTTACCGCTAAATTTACTAGATTTTTATTAATTTCGCTGATTTTTTCTATCGCAAATAGAATGTTATTTTTTAATTTTTCGAAGTAATTACGGTAGTCATCATATAGATAAACATGTATAATACCTAATGTTTTATACGCGCAGTCAAAGCTTAATATATGCATTTGTATTATTTTTCTGATAAAAAACGCAAAAATTTGTTTTAAAATTATATTAAATAAATGTTATATTTCTGTAAAAAATAGACAAATAGACAAATATGCAAATATGCAAATAGGGCAAATGGAACAGCATCTTGATTCAGCCGCAAATATACGAGGTATATCGATGTTATCTTCGGATATAAATGATATATCAGAAGAAGATTTAACTCGAATTGAAAAAACATTAACTGAAACTGTCGATGATTTTGATAAAGTCGATATAGTTGCAGAAGCAAAACAGAAATTATCATTGTTATCCAAACAAATTGGTATTAATACAGACGATAATTTCGAAAAATTGAGTGAGCCAAAACTAGACACACAATATAAAAATGTTCGTTTTGATCTAAACAACACAAGTGATGACGACGAACAAAGATATGAACAGAGAAATGAACAAAGATATGAACAGAGAAATGAACAAAGATATGAACCAAAACACGAACTAAATTACGATACACGTGATATACGCGGTAATCGCGATCTTTATCCGCAAGTAAAAAGTAAAGATGAAGTAATGAATAAATTAACGGACGACGAACAAAAACGAACAGTTATTGATCGCGTTTTTGCGGATATAGATCACGGTAATGCCGATATGTATCGCGATTTTGATCGAATGCAGAAAGAAGAAGATAAATCACTCATGTTAGAACATATAGAACAGTTACGAACTTTAATGGAACAAGAAGGTGTTAGTTTGCGCAACGTTCGTAACGTAACAGAATCCGATCCGTATGATATTGTTCTACAAGTTTTTCGTACATTACGAATCAAAGAAAGTCGTTTACGTTATTCTACACTTGCCGAAGAATTTATTATGATAGGTATCGAAGGACTAGGTTGGGTATTTGACGGAAAACGCGAAATTCTCGGAAAACGAATTAAACTAGATGGGTTTCAGACGCGAGCGCAAACGAAATTACGGCGAATGCGGTACGATACCGCGCAAATTGTTGGCGACGTATTTAACGGATACAATATCGGACCAAAAGCTCGTTTGGCTCTCGAATTGTTACCAAGTATGTTCTTATATGCAACAGAAATGAGTAAAGTTGAAAACGAAGAATCGTTATACGAACAAAGAGCACGAGTTGTAACACCATCTGACGATGCGGTCAAAAACGCGGTAACATCCATGCATAATATCTATGAAGATTCGTAATTTCAATTACGGTAATTTGAACTACGGTTATAAATACCGTTTACATTTTTTCATCGGATTAAAATTGATTTCTGATTTTTGTTATATATTTTACTTCGAATTTTTAAATTTAAAATTTTAAAAATTTTAAAAAAAATGGAAGTCGAAACGCCGCAGTCATTTTTGACCAAACCGGTCGTTTTTACGTCAACAGTTCGCGCAGTTTTATCTAATGTCGCATTCCGTGAAGACGAACTTATTAAACTACCGCTAGTCGGTGGTCGTATTTTAAGCGCTGTTTGTAAATACGGGATACAAACTGTTCCGGGTTATCCGCAAACAAAAACGGAGAAAAAAACGAATCGCGGACGTAAACCGAAACCGGAAAATGAGAAAAAAACGAAGAAAAAAAGACCATCAGTATTTTTAAGTTGTGTACTTTTTAAAGTATTATGTGATAAAGAATATACAGTTATGGTATTTACAAACGGTTGCATCCAAATACCAGGTTCAGTAAAATCGGATTTTAGTGATATTATCGACCCGATAAATATTATTTGCGCGTTGTTTTGTTCCGTACTTAAAACGGATGTTCATTTACTCGAATATTGGCCAATTATGCAAAATTTTAAATGTCGCGTGATTAACAATTGCGTCAGTTTACGCGATACAAATAAGGTATTAACTCATCGTATTAATTACGTAACACAATTATTAACACCGGACGTCATTAATGATATGAATGCGGCATCTGCAACAAATACGTTTGAGATAGATAATTTTCGCAATAAAAGCGGGTTTATTGGCGCGATAAAACCACCAACAGACAAACAAGCCGCATTACACGTAAAAGTTTCGATTCCAATTGAGAAAAAAAAGAACAAGCAAATAACGTTAAAATTTTTCGAAAGTGGTAAAATTAATATTGATGGTTGTCCAAATACCGAATTTTGCGTCGCTATTTGCGAATGGATTGAGTCGGTTTTTCGCGAATTTCCGGAATTAATGTACGAAACGGAGTCCGCAAAAGTAGATTCGCAACCTAAAATCGAGCCCGTTAAAACGCAACAGACGATGTATATGTATTCATTTTCGCTATCGGAACAACCAAATTATATTTATTTACCGACACAAATCGACACATCACGTTTTGGTATACGTTACGACAACGATACGTATCGAATCGTTGACGATGCGCCATTCGCTCAATTATCCGAAATTGGCGTCGTTACAACACCTTAGCGCGGACTAACATATCAAATATTAGGTATCCTAATACGTATACCGTTCCGAGAACTATTACGCCTTTACCGGTCGGTTCCGTGCCGGACATTGCGCCACCTATATGCGATAATATTAACATTATAAATTGCGAACTATTAACTATTAAAAATAATACGAATAAGAAAATACCAATTTTTATATTGGCAAAACTAATCATTTCGACGAACGATCCACTTAACGTATCTAAACCGCGATCGGTATCACCGTCATCAAACGTATCGTAATCGTCCATTTTTAATTTTAAAAATTTCCAAAATTCAAAAATTTTATTTTTTTAACTTTATATTTAAACTAAAATTTTATTTTTTTTATTTTATAATTTAACCAGATTTTTTGCGAAGTTTTTAAATCAAATAAAGTATTTTTTTTAAGGTATTTTTTTTAAGCTATTTTTTAAGCTATTTTTAAGCTAAAATTTTTAAAATTAAATGATTTAAAAAAATATTAAAAATAAAGTATTTTTCGTTATTATTTTTTTTGAATTTGAATATTCACATCGTATTTTTTATATTGACCATTTTTTATACCATCGGTATATATCGCAGATTTTTTCTTTTGACCATTTCGGTACCATTTTTTACATAAACCATTACGTTTTCCATTTTCATACACTGACGATTCTTGTTTAACACCATTCTCGTACCACTCTTCATAAAGTCCTTCACGTTCACCATTCAGACACATTTCGTGTAATTTAAAATTACCATTCTCGTACCACTCTTCATAAAGTCCTTCACGTTTATCACGTTGTAACGTAAAACGTTTTTTTAAGCCTTCCATTTTCGTACCAATATTCACAAAGTCCTTCACGTTCGCCATTTTTATACATATTACGCAATTCGAGCTGCCCATTTTCATACCACACTTCGCGAAGTCCTTCACATTTATCATTTTGATGCATTTCGCGTACATTGAGCCGGCCATTTTTGTACCACACTTCGCGAAGTCCTTCAAGTTTGTCGTTTTGAAACGTAGCGCGTATTTTGAGCTGTCCATTTTCATACCACCCTTCACTAAGTCCTTCACGTTCGCCATTTTTATACATATTACGCAATTCGAGCTGTCCATTTTCATACCACAATTCAATAAGTCCTTCAAGTTTATCACGTTGTAACGTAGCGCGTTTTTTAAGCCGTCCATTTTCATACCACTCTTCGTAAAGTCCTTCAAGTTTGTCATCTTTTCATGTTTCACGTCTTTTGAGTTGTCCATTTTCACACCACGCTTCACGAAGTCCTTCACGTTTGCTATTTTTATACATTTCGCGAGATTTGAGTTGTCCATTTTCATACCACCCTTCACTAAGTCCTTCACGTTTGCTATTTTTATACATTTTGCGAGATTTGAGTTGTCCATTTTCATACCATTTTTCGTAAGGTCCTTCAAGTTCTTCACTTTGACATGCATACGTAAAGCGTTCTTTAAGCCGCCCATTTTCGTACCATTCTTCAAAAAAATCTCCACATTCATCATTTTGACATGTAAAGCGCATTTTAAGCTGGCCATTTTCGTGCCATTCTTCCCAAGATTCTCCTTCGCATTCGTCATTTTGATACATATTACGTCTTTTGAGTTGTCCATTTTCGTACCACTCTTCACAAGGTCCTTCGCGTTTATCATCTTTCCATGTTTCACGAATTTTAATAAGTTTCGCACAACTATCATCAAATCTGGTATATTCAAATATACCATTACGAACAATACCTTTTGCAGAACATTCTGTTTGAATTTCTTCCATTATTTGATTATAATTGAGAAATTATTTAAAATAAATAAAAAATTCAATTTTTAAAACCAAAATAAAATTAAAGACTATTTTTTTAAACAAAAATTTTTCAAAATAAAATTAAAAAAATATCGAAAATTTAAAAAAAACTAAAAAAAATAAAGATTATTTTTATTAAAATTTTAGAAAATTGAATTTTAAAAAATAAAACATTGAATTGAAAAAAATTCGAAGTTAATTGATTTTAGTAAAATTAAATACAAAAAAAATAATTTGATTTTTCAAAATTGAAATTTAAAAAAAAACTTAAAAATAATTTGATTTTTCAAAATTGAGATTTAGTAAAATTTAAAAGTAAAATTAAAGATTAATTTTTTCAAAATTAAAATTTAAAAAAATAAGACAAAAAAATGGCAAAAAGTCAAGCAGTATATATAGTCGATTCGGAACTCATGAATACGTGGTGGGTTAGAGCGTCCACTAAGGATATTTGTGACGTATTAAACGAAGGCGAATTATTTGCGGATGAAAACACTTGGGGTAATTTGCCAAATATATATTTAGTATATATTTCTCTTGACGGCTCAACTTTAAATTCAACAGAGTTAATCTACATTAATTGTGTCACATTTAAATCAAAAGAAAAAAATAAAATTAATGAAATTAATAATTTGGATAATATTATAGTTGGTGATTTTAATAATAGTGACAACGACAGCGATGATAACGATTACGAAACAGATCCATCAGTTGTTGCCGGCATGACGCTAGTTTATACGAATGAAGATACGCACGTAGATTTTTACGTTAAATTTCCGATGCAATTAGATGGAGAATTACCAGACGATATTTACTATTGCGAAAAATGCGGTCACCTAACTGCGGTTAAATGCCACGAGACTAAGTGTAACGATATCGATGACTACGACGATTTTCCGATTAACAATTAAATTAAATTAAATTAAATCAATTTGATCTAAATGAGTTCGATTTCGATCTTTTCATAAGGCCGTTTCGTAAATAATAACGGGTCAATTACCGCATTTGTCATCGCAAATAGGCGTTCCGCACGCCATTTTTCCGAGATATTTCGCGCTATTATATCGACATAATCATCGAATTTTTCGCGCAAAACGACGAGTTTACCGTGCGAACAATACGCGTTTGACGTTTCATAACAAGCGGAAACAATGTTTGAAAATTGCGTAATTTTCGGCACACCAAAAACGGTTATTTTTTCGAAAATTGCGCGAATTTTTTCGCGAATTTTTTCGACTGGTAGTTCGGATAACGCGTAAAATTCCGCTCTATCAAATTCGTAGACGTAATTTGCGAACTCTTGTTCGAATTTTTTCATCGTACCCAATTCGGAAAGTTGTAAACGTAGTCGAATTCGGTCATTATACGATAATTCGTCACGCATTTCTGATACGACGTTTGTAAGTAAATAACCTTTATTTTCCGCATATTTACCAACGGATAAAATACGCCGACGTAATTCGCTATTTCGTTTGTTACCGAAATAATTCATTAGTTCTAAAAACATCAATTGATATAGATATCGTCGATATAACGCATCTCCTGTAGCGGCATCTAATGCGTCCGCCGCGTTTGCTGTACGCGTTCCAACCGCGGTCAATGCGCTGTTAATCTCGTCTGGATGATATCGAAATGTTTTTACGGGTAAATTCGCGATATTTTTCGGTGCTGTTTTTGTTGCGGATACGTACCAATTCATGTTTACCGCTTCGAATCCGACATACATATCCGCGTATTTTAATGCGTGTGTTACGCGTAAATTTCGTGCGGTTTTATCGTTATATCGTTCGATAAATTGTAAAACCTCGGCAAAATTGCCGGCATATTTTTTTAACACGAAAGGTTCGTATGTTTTCGCGATATTTAGAATTGGTTCGCTAAAATTAATCGGTACATAAATTGGTTGTGATTTTTGCGATTTCTTTGATTTCTCCGCGGAAACAAGTACGGCATAACATTGATTTTGTGCGTTTAAAAATTGGCGTATAATAACATAATCGCTATTTTCGCAAAATTCCGCGATATCGGCAATCCATACGCCGACGAAACCTAACGTTTCGAGCGTTTCGTCCGCCATTTCGAGAATCGCTTCAACAACGGAATCTGCGGAGTTAAATAACGTCGTAATTACGGTCCGTGACGCGAAATATTCGTCGACATTTAACCGATAAATCGGATATAAACCCGCACGTGTGTCGATTGCGACTATAATCGGTGTTGTTTTCGTTAAGTGCTGTTGCGAGTATCCACGTAATTGCATCGTATCACCAACATCATCAAAAACGTAAATATGAAATCCGAGTAAATATCTCGCAATGTCAAAAATTAAACGATTCCACTCGATTTCGCGATAATTTGTTTCGCTTTTATTTATGAAGGTTTCCGTTATAGCTTTCGACATTTCCGCGCCAGTTTCGAATACGTTATAGCTCGCGTTAATTACGGTGCGTACGTATTTTACGTCGTGTATACGTGCACACATATATCGTATTGCTTCCGTTTCTGATAGCGGTTTTTTCGTAAAAGCTGCGTTGTTACGAATAGCTGTCGCAACAATACTCATTGCCGCATTTTCCGCACCTGTTTGAAGATATTGCGATACGCCAACAACGTATAACGTACTGTGCGTTGGTTCTGCGGCAAATAAACCGTTTTTAAGCGCGTCTGGAAGACTCATTAAACGACCAGCCGTAGTCGGTTTACCATACGCGACTATATAACGCGATAGTTCGCCCTTTTTAAGATATCCATATAACTTTTCTTCGCGAGTTGTTACACGTGACGAAAAGCTGTACGTATATTTTTCCGCGCATTCTTGATGCATATTATAACGAGTCGGATTCGTGTTATCGATGCGAACTGCGGACTTTTTACAACATGGTACACAATAATTTTTCGGATGAATACCCGTAATATAGCTGATATGCGGATATTTTGGGTTCGGACATTCGTAAAATGCTGGTTCTTTCCGCGTAAAATTCCAATACTTAAAAATACGACTTTGGCGCGATTTCGGAACGTTTCGTAATGTATCTAACGAATAAATTATCGGTTGTTTTGGTTTTTGACATTTTTTCGAATAAATAGCCGATGCATCATCACCATAAAATTTTCGATATTCGTATAGTTCCGGATCGGTTTGCTTTAAAAGTGCGAGTTTTCGATTTGTTTCACTGCGTGTGGACGTTTCGACTCGAGTGCGATTAATTTCCGTAAATAGCGCGTAAATATAATGCGAAACAATATCGTATTCTTGTTCCATCACATCGGATATATTAACAACAAATTCGTTGTAAAATCGCTGAAAAGATACAACGCGACCGGGTGGGAACACGGATTGCCATCGCGTTTTTGCGGCTAAATCTGTAAGATAAGTGTATTGGTTCAATGTTTGCTGAATATTTTCGATATTTACAATGTTAAATTGATGTATTCCTTTCGCAAAATACGCGAAACTTTCGTTATCTTTTGCGCGTAAATTAGTTTCGTCCGTTGTTTTTTCGAAAATTCCAGCGTTCGTAAAGCGCGAAATTATCTCGCGGATTTTTTCATAACGTTGTTCATTGACCGTAGTTTCTAACGTATATACGACGTTTACGCGAGAAAAACGTATATTATCTTTATTCGGTGCGATTAAAGCGCGATTAGATACGGCTGGTAACTCGTTTATATATCGAATAAGTGGCGTTACAACGTCGACGATATGCGCAGTACAATCCGCGAAATCAAATCCCATTTCACGACGAAATGGAACATCAACTACGTATGCACCATCATCATTGATAGTTACGATGTATGGTCTTGTATCGTGTTTATGCGGCGATTTTAACGCAATCATTATCGTATTAAATGGCGGAGTGCTTGACGATACTGGGTTCGTATTCAGTGTTTTCGAAATAACATACGTATTCGATCCGATTTGAAGATTAGCTTTAATATATATCGCACCTATTTCGTTTTCATATACGCGAAAATAATCGAATAAATTACGTAAATTAATACGTACATCGTGTAATTTAACCGCTAAATTCGCGACATGTGCGGTCGCGTGCGTTATCGCAACGCGTACACCGCGCCAAAATGCCGAATTTTCGTCCGGTAGATCTATACGAACAATTTTACGTTCTTCCGCATTACGTGCGCGAATTCGTGCAAGTGATGGCGCCAAATCTGGATATCGTTTGTCAAAAACGTCACGTTCCGTCATTAATGTTTTAAAACTATCTATTGTTAACATAGGCCAATATATTTTAATGAAACCGTGGTATAACATATCGAATTGATACGTGTCCGCGATATTTTCCGCGAGCGCACGTGTGTCGCCGACAAAATCGTACAGATCAACGAAATAAAACACGTTCCGATTCGTGGCGTCTGCGCGTTCGTATATATTTAAAAGTATATCGAGGCGATCTCTTGCTTGAATCGACACGTAATTTTTTACGTTATATAACGTATTGTCAACCGGAACGCGACCGACGTGCGTTTCGGACATGACGGCATTTCCTATGTTAACGAAACCAACGTCGGATTTAACCGCGTAACCGAGCGGTTTTGTTTGTCCGTCGGTTATATAGAAGAGATGTTGCCGAAATATTGAGACGTGACTTGCGACAAATAACTTTAACTTTAGATCCATAATGGTATCTTCAGGCATCGCAAATTCCGCGCTAGCAACATATTCAACATCTTCTCGACGTGAATATTTTATACCAGTTTCATCAGGTGAAATAAATGTTTTTCCGTCCGATATTTTATCCGATACGATTGGTTTTGCTGTAGTTTCGGTAATTAAATTACCTATAGCGTCCGATATAAGTTCTTCTTTCGCCGGTTCAATAGCAGATTGCGTTGTAAATTCCGCTAAAATACGATCCATATCGTATTCCGCACTACCAGTCACATGTGTTTTAATTAATGGAAATCCTAAAGATTGACGCCATTTTGTTCCGTATTCTCGTTGTAATATTCGAGACGCTCTTGCTATATTTTTATCGTCAGCAATATCGCGTATTGCCGTCTTTACATCGGAGTCAACATCGCCGACAAATACGTAAGTATTTGTTTTAGCAAGCTTTTTCACACCCGGTTTCCACGATAATTGTATTATTTTTACCGGATTTTTAACAAATTTATCCATTTTTTTGTATTATATTTTGTACTTTTCGTATTATATTTTGTACTTTTCGTATTATATTTTGTACTTTTCGTATTATATTTTGTACTTTTCGTATTATATTTTGTACTTTTCGTATTATATTTTGTATTTTTTTGTTAATATTTTAACAATTATCGCATTTATTTTTACGTGCGAAATAATATTAAAAATACAAGATCAGTAAATTATTTTGTATTATATTTTTACTTTTTAAAAAAATAAAAAAAATCTATAATTACTACGTTAAACTATGTTATAATAAAATGGATGAAACTGAGTCGGAAAATAATGTGGGGAAGACATTATTACAAATATTAGGAATTATAGTAATTGTTATTTGGCTACGTTATATGAAGAAATTATGCGAACGTCAAAGTGATCTATGTTGTAGTCGTTTATGTGGCCAACCAAGTGAGCCATATAATTACTTAGTTGAGATACCAAATGCTTCTATTCAACAAATACCAATTCAACAAATACCAATTCAACAAAATTCACAAAATAACTATTAAATAATTATAAAAAAATAAAATCAAAAAAAAGACACAAGTATTTTTTCACACACAAACTATTTTATTTTTTACTTTACATTTTATTTTTATTTTTTTTGTCTTTTTATTTTTGTAATTTATACTTATTTATATTTTTAATTCGTGTTTTTATTTTTTAATTTTACGAAAATGAATGCGTTCGCGTGCGGTATTTTACTCGCAATTTTAACGATTTTCATATTAATTTACGTACAAAATAACGAAAATTTCGTCGTTTATATGGGTCCGGACGGACAAAAATACATCGTTTTAGAAAAAAATTCCGCAAAATCAGCAGAATATTTAGCATGGATAAATGAAAAGAATATAGAATTGATGCGATATTTACGCGACACATTTCCCGAGTCGGAATATACAGAATTATTACGAAAACGTTACGATCCCGATGTAATTGGTGAACATTTACCGAATACGCTTGCACCTGAAACATCTTATGTTCAAGGTAAAGGTGACGAAGTGCGATTTTGTTTACGTGGTGGTGCACGTCCCACCGTTGATTCCGCATATGCCGATAAAAACTTATTAATGTTCGTAAATTTACACGAAATGTCGCATATTGCGTCGCATGAATATGGTCATGGAATCGCATTTTGGCAAACATTTAAATGGCTTTTAACACGAGCAATTGAAGCCGGCGTATACAATCCGGTAAACTTCGCACAAATTCCGCAAACATATTGCGGCTTAGATTTAGGATATAATCCGTATTATGACACATCACTTTAGGTTAAAAAATAATTTTTGACTTTTTAGTTTGATTTTAATTTTTTAATTAAATTAAACTTAATTTAAATAGTTTAGATTTTAATTTTTTAATTAAATTAAACTTAATTTAAATAGTTTGGATTTCATTTTTTTTACTTTTTATTTTTCACTTTTTAAATTTCAATAATTTAGATTTTAAAATTTGAATTTTGTTTTATAGTATAAAATATAATTATACACAGAAAAAAATGGCATTAGCAAACCATGGTAATGTTATTGGAACGATCGATTTGCCTAAAATCGGCGATCGATCGCGATTTTTACGCGCTGAATATGTCGAAAAAGTCGCGTCAAATATCGCGAAAGGATTGCCACTGAATATATTACCGTATGATGCGGCAAATACCGCGAAATATGGTGCGAAATTTGCGTACTTTATTACGGTACATGGTGTACTCGAAGACGGATCAAAAGCGCGCGTAACACTTACCGGAATTCGCCCGTCATTCGATATTTTATACGAACCGCGTTTCGCGCGAAAAGGTATCGACATTGACGCGTTTGTCACGAGTATTGGTAATGCGGTTACGGAAACGAATCCGAAAATTCGTCGTGGACTACAACTTCGCGTTCACGACGCAAAATTATTTAATAAATTTCAAGAAGATCAAAATACTTTTGTCGAATTATCGTTTAATTCGCTTACTGATAGACAAGAAATTCTCGATTTATTTCGCGAAACTGGTTACGTAGTGTGTAGTGATGACAATAAGTCAAATTACCTTCGAAAATTATGCCGAGACAGAGCAATAAATTACGCGGCTCCGTGCGAATTAACGAATTATGTTGTTACGGAAACGCATAAATCAACGGAAGGTGTCGCGTATTATCGCGAAATCGAGGTAAATGTCGCGAATTATCGACAATTAGACGAACCACCCGAATCGCTCGTAAATTCACCGCCGCTTCTTGCGGCCGCGTTTGATGCGGAAATGTTTTCGGATTCCGGTAATTTTCCGCGAGCCGATCGCGCGAACGATTACGTCGCAATTATCGGTTTATCAATCGGTTATGTTGGTGCGGAAGATACGTTAAATATCGGCATTTACGTACCGAGCGCACGCGCTCGAGGTGCTGTTCACGCAAACGCATCACAGTTATACATAGAAGCCGCGAACGAATCGTCGGTATTAGGTGCATTCGCATACGTATTAATTCGGTATAAACCCGATCTTATTACCGCCTTTAATGGCGGTGAGTTCGATTGGCCTTATATCGTTACGCGATGGCGCAAGTATAGCCAATTTTCGCCGATTTGTCAACAATTATCGACGAGTGAATTATGGAAAACCGACGACGCCTCGATTATGAGTATGTATTTTCGCCCGGAAAAAATTAAGATTGAAGCGCAACGTTTTGTACGTTCTCAAGAATTGCAATTGCCCGGATTATTAAGTTTTGATACGCGAAATGAATACCGAAAATTATATCCGAAAGACGAACGTAGTTCTCTTAATTACTTTTTAAAGATGAATAATCAACCATTGAAACGCGATATGCCTATTCATAAATTATTCGATATTTTACGCGACGGCGATGGCGCGCATTTCGCACTAGCCGTTGACTATTGTGTTATCGATGCGAAACGAACGTTTCAATTAATGAATATTCGCAATATTGTTGGCGAAAATATTCAACGTGCCGCAATTACGCGTACGACACTTCGTGACTCGTTTTTCCGCGCGAATGGTGTGCGTGTTCGAAACATGGTCGTTGGCCGCGGACAAGAACTCGGGTATCGTTTCGAAGTCGAAAAACGCGCGAAAGCTGGTGAACAATTTGTCGGAGCGTTCGTAATGACGCCTAAAACCGGTTTATATACGTCGCGACTAACGGTTCGCGAACGTATCGCGCATCGCGCACGATACGCGGATGCATCACCTCACAAAATTGAATGCGTTGACGACGCGGACATCACGCAATTACAACACGCAGTTGTTGCGCGTCTAGTCGCGCGATTTTACGCGGATATTGCGGCGTTAAACGAAACTAACACGCAATTTCCCGACGTTATTCGCGCGGAATTTGCGGAGGCCGTTGCGAAGTTAAATGCGGATTCGATCGCGGATTCCGCGGCGAATACGCTTGCGGACAAAATTGCGGCAGATATTTACGAAACGCCGCATCCGATCGGTGCGGTTGATGTCGAATCACTATATCCGAGTATTATTCAGGCATTATGTATCTCACCCGACGCGATGATTGGCGATGAAAACGAAATGGCTCGTTTAGAAGCGAAAGGCCACGTATTACATCACGTACGTTTTAGTTATTGCAACGAAAACGTACACGTTGCATACGTTCGTGAAAATATCGCGAAAAACGAAGCGACAACGGTATATGGTCGTATTTTATTCGAATTATTCCGCGATAGAAAACGCTTGAAAACGCGTTTAGAATCGTGTAAAGTCGAGCGTGATGCGCTTATTAAACAACGGACGGAAATTGGTGCGCAAATCGCGGACTTTGACGCGATTGCGAACGTTTCAAAGACGGATTCCGAAATAGGATACGTCTCTGACGAAGACGATACGAAATTTTATCCGCGAGAATTAACGGATGAAGATGGAGACGAAGCGGAATTATCGGATTCCGAAAGCGAAAATGATGTCGACATTAAACAACCGTCTGTGCAACAACAGATCGCGCTATCGCGAGAAAACGCGGAAAAATATTTATCCGCCGCGGAATACGCGCGATGGACGGAACATACCGCACGATATGCGGAATTAACTACGGCCATCGCGTCACGAAATGTAATGGTCGATAGTGTTAATGCCGCGCAAAATGCGCGTAAAGTTATGATGAACACGTTTTATGGTATTCTTGGCTCGGATACGAACTCGCTATACCGACCGGAAATTGCGGGAAGTGTGACTGCGGAAGGTCAAAAAATATGGCAAATAATGTTTAAAAAACTTGTCGAAGCTGGTGCGACACCTATTTACGGCGATACGGATAGTGTTTACGTGACACCAAACGCCGCGATTTATCGCGCGCTTGACGTACTTTATTACGCGGGACTCATTTCGAAACTCGAATATTGGACACGAATTGTGGAGCGTACATTCGTAGAAATTAAATGGTATACGCAAATAATTAACAAAGCATTTCGAGAATATACTACTAATGATATGATACGCGTCGCGTACGAAGAAGTACTTTGGCCCGCAAAATACAGCCGAAAGAAGAAATATGGCGGAATTGCGCATATTAAAAATATTAATTTTAAGCCAGATCAATTATTTACTCGTGGATATGATATGTATAAACGTAACGCATCTCCGTTACTTATGAAATATGGCGAAAAGGTACTTTGGAGCATGTTTTCGATCGATAACATAAGTACGCCTCTCGAAATTACTTGCGATGTTATTCGCGAGCTTTTCACGAATAACGAAATATCACTAGACGATTTTACGTTAACCGCGACATATAGACCCGATAAAAATAACGTACCAGTACAAACGTTCGTGAAGCGAATGTCCGAGTTTGGAAAACAGCCGAAACCCGGTGAACGTTTCGATTATATCATCGTCGAAAGATCGCGAAATATTTACGCAATTAACGGGAAACGTACCGAACTTAAAAAGGGCGACTGTATGGAATATAAAACTACCGTGGTCGAACAAGGTTTACGACCAAATTTAAGCGAATATTTCGAATCGCAAATTTGTGGACAACTCGCGGTATTCATCGCGCCGTATATTGTAGCACCAGAAGACGCCGCGATAAATTCCGCGATTACCGACGACGAACGCGTAAAATTAGCGCGAGAATATCTCGAAGACTATATTACGCAGTTTTACACGAAAGAAAAAAAGTTAACTAACCGTTATAAAAAAGCGTATAACCGAATCGTGAAACATATTACGGAAAATATCGAATACACTGCGGGCGTATCGTCGGAATATCTCGAACAAACTACTGCATCTAAACGATATAAAGAAAAAATGAATGCGGTAGAAAGAGGCGTTGCAGTTGTATGCGATGTTGCGCGTATAGACGAAATTTCCGAACAAAATAAAACACTGGTTAAACGTATTGTGCGAAATGTCGTACAATACACGGAAATGAACTGCGCAAACGTCGAAGTAGACCAAATTGCACACAATTTTTACAAAACGATTATGAATAATGACGCGGCATGTGCACAATACCGCGGTGCACACAACGGCACAAATACCACGATACTAAACGCGTTTCACGACGCATTTGCGGCAATTATCCACGATATTGAAACTGATATCGACAATATCGCGAAATTTGTCGAGCAAAAAGAAAAAATTATATGCGAAACAATAAATCAGATGCGTGAAAATGTTTCGACCGAACGTGAAACGGATGTATTAAACGCGATGTGCACAAAATTCAACGAATTAAATGCGGAAAATGCCGCGTTTTCGCAACATTTAAATAATATTATCGCGCAATTTTACACGACATATAATAATTTACGCGTCACTAAAGCCGTTTCGCGACTAATTGCATTATCGGTTGAACTTCCTAATTATCGCGTAGATATTTAAATATTAACAAAATTAATGCAAAAAAATTTTAAAATCAATTAACTTCGAATTTTTTCAATTTATTTTTTTTAGTCTTTAATTTTTAGTCTTTAATTTTTAGTCTTTAATTTTTAGTCTTTAATTTTTAGTCTTTAATTTTTAGTCTTTAATTTTTAGTCTTTAATTTTTAGTCTTTAATTTTTAGTCTTTAATTTTTAGTCTTTAATTTTTAGTCTTTAATTTTTAGTCTTTAATTTTTAGTCTTAAAAAAATCTAGAAAAAAATATGTTTTTATTTATTTTTAATTAAAATACCAAAAAAAATCTAACGCATTTTATATATTTAATATTTCTTGAAATAATTCTCGAAAAAATAACCGGAAAATGAACGGCATTTTAATTGCCATCGTTATTGTGGTGGCTATTATTTTGATTTATTCGATGTCTATGGAAAGTTTCGCGACGTCATTTCAAACGGCCGCGGGATTTCTACCGGAAATTATGCGAAAAAATAAATATGGAGTACTTTTAAAACAAGAAAATGCGGACGCTACCAGCGTCGAACCATCCGCTGATATTCGTTTAAATAATCCGAGCGTTGTCGGTATGATAGATTATGATAGCAACGAAACGGAAACCGGTAATATGATCGCTAATCCTAATGATTGGCAACAAGCTATTCAAGAAATCAGTCTTGATCCGTCCGTAACGGAATCGCATAAGGCGTACGTTCACGACGAATATCGTTACCTAAATCGCGGATCAGCTGCGCCGAATATGCCGATTCGTGAAGATGATCAGACTATTAACCCGTGGGTCGGTTTGACTGGTCCGCTTTACGCGCGAGGAATGGTTAAAGATGGTGCTCGCGTTGTACCTAGTGAAGATTATGATCAACTACGTAAAGGTGATGTACTGCGTTGGAGATCGGGATATGCTCCATAATCAGAAAATTAAGAAACAAAAAAAAGAAATTTAAAAAATTAAGAGGTAAAAAATTAAGAGGTAAAAAATTAAGAGGTAAAAAATTAAGAAATGTGAAAAAGTATTAAAATTATTTTTTAAAGTTTAACTTTAAAAAAAACTTTAAGGAAAACTTTAAAAAACTTTAAAAAAACTTTAAAAAAACTTTAAAAAACTTTAAAAAACTTTAAAAAAAACTTTAAAAAAACTTTAAAAAAACTTTAAAAAACTTTAAAAAAACTTTAAAAAAATTATATATAATGACGACATAACATACGGACTTCATGAGGTGACACGAAAATTAATTGATTTTTGAAGTAAAAAGTATACTTAAAAAAATAGAAATTAGACGGTTTTAATGCTATTTTTGAAGTCATTAATGACTTCAAAATCGTTAAAAATTTTAACGATTTTCGTCTTTTTTTTGTCTTTTTTTCTCTCATATTTTTTTTTAAAAAAAAAATTTGGCCTTATTTTTCTCGGTCTAAAAAAATTAACCCAAAATTTTTAAGCTTATTTTTTTTTGGGTTTTTTTTATTTTTTTTATTTTTTTATTTTTTTTATCTTTTTTATATAAAAATTATAAAATTAAAAAGATAAAACTGATTTGACTTAAATATTGATTGAATATATCGCATTGCGAAATAATAATCGGTACTAAATGCGGACTTATTTTTACGCATATTGCGAAATAATAATCGGTACTAAATGCGGACTTATTTTTACGCATATTGCGAAATAATAATCGGTACTAAATGCGGACTTATTTTGACACGCAAAATCAAATAAATTTTCAAATTAAAAAGTACTGTTAAAAAATAAAAATTAGATGGTTTTATCGCTATACGTAAAAAAAATCAAAGCCTGTAAAATATCTATATTTTTTTAATTTTCAAAAATTTGAATCGATCGACAACGTGATAAATCACCATATATGTCGTATTTGTTATATCGAGTAGTGGTAATTGCGTTACCGACGTATCGTTTAACCTCATCGCATTATCCGCGTAGTCATCACGTAAGAATTTGTCAATATCAATACGACCGCGAATTGCGTTTGTCCAATAATGACCACCACTAAGCGATCCGGAATGTTCTACAGTTGCGACAATTTTATACATTAATTTTTCGTGTTTCGGTACGGGTACAACGACGCTTTTTGGCCATTCAATTAACGATTCGTGATTTAAATATTTAGTTTGATCAACTATAACTAAAACCGAGGGAATTCGGCATAATATCTCTAATTGAAGCGCGCCATGTCCGTCACATTTATCGCAGTGAAAATCCGAGATTTTAATCATATGTTTAAGTAGATATTCCGAAAGATCCGTTAAACGCGCATCGTTCGGAAAATCGTTACGATGGATGATAAATACGTTAGATTCATGCGTCGTTATCGACGTATTTTCGCACTGTATACATCGCAAAAGTTTTTTATATCGATGTTTAAATAACGATTCGATTTTCGCGTTATGAAACGCGGTTATCATACTAATAAAGCCTTCGTACGCGTCCTCTTGTCCGTTGCCGAAACGTAGACTTATACCGGTTCCGTCGCCGCGCCCGTATTGCATGAGTGCGCGATATAACGCACCAGGATCACGAATTTTATGTTCAAGATCGTACAAATCGCAAAATGCCGTAATAAATTCGTTTGATTTATCGATATCACCAATCGTTTCGAATAACGCCGGAATCGATAAAATCGCCTGCGTTATCGCGTTAAACCAACATGTTGCTCCGAAATTTACGAGACCAAACGCTTCAACAGAATACGCGGGATCGTACCGATCAATTATTCCTAAATCAGCCATTTTAACAAATCAATTCGATGAATTCTGGTACAAGTTTCCAACCATTAATGTCTTTAAACGAATAACGTTGTATACGAAATCGAACCGAAACAAATTGCGATACGTGTTCCTTTAGTTCTTCCGATTTAACGACTAAACCACCGCGTATTAATGGCGTATGATCACCCGGTTTCGTTATTCCGTGCGAAATACGTATTAATTTGTCCGAATCTTCAGCATTATTAAAACGACAAATAACGCGATCCCATTTATCGACACGTTCGACTAAAACACAAACGGTTACTTTTGAGCAGTGTGTAATATCTTCATGAGTTTTTTCAATTTTAAATTTTGATAAATCGGGTTTTTCATACGGAGTAAAATTCATTTTTTTAGAAGTTATATTTTCAATTTTCTTTATATTTTTTTTGGTATATTTTTTTTGGTATATTTTTTTTGGTATATTTTTTTTGGTATATTTTTTTTAGTATATTTTTTTTAGTATATTTTTTATTTATTCAATTAACTTCGATTTTTTTCAATTTAAACTTTTTTTTATTTTTTTTGTCGTATTTTTTTTAATTTTTAATATTGTTTTTTTTACTTTATATTTTCAACTTGTTTTTTTTAAAAAAAATGTTATGTTATTTTTTTGCTTTTATTTTTTTTATTTTATTTTTTTGCTTTTATTTTTTTATTTTATTTTTTTTATTTTATTTTTTTTTAAATTTGGGTTTGTGTTTCGTCAAAAGGCAACGGATACATTTCATTTCCTGCATATTCAGTAACCTTGCGATCGGCTAATTCACGTCCACGAACAATCTTACCAAACATAGACATCTTCTTTCGAAGTTCCAATCGAATAATTCGTTGCAAATTGGCAATGAACATCAAATTACGAACGAGTATTGTATCAAACCGTAATGTACTATTCATTTTAATTAATAGATTAATATCTAAACCGGTCAAATCGGGTTGAACAACTTTGACGATATTTTTATCGGCTTTATCGATGTATCTGTACACTAAAGGAACATTAAAAACTCGACTCGTATCAATTGATTCTATAGGTCCACCAGGTATAACTCTTAAATCAATTGCTGGACTTGGCACGATTGGATTGGGATTGCCTACGTTACCTGCGTATTTTGAATATAGGCTCTGGAGTAATACTTTCGAGTAAAGTTGATCTGACAAATATCTCGGAACACCTAAATCAGTAACACCATGATCGCCTCGGAATAATCGCGATAACGTTAAATAATCTATCGAATTACTTTCTATTATAATATTATTAAATATTCGCGCATGCGGTTCCGTTAATAGTTTATATAGCATATTGGTCGGTGTATCAGGAGTTGTCCTTTTATCAAATGCTTTAACCTCGAGAGTATTTCGAACGAATGCGTCGAATGCGGTTTCGTATACGATAATGTTAGCTAATGCGATTGATCGCATTAATGCATTCAAATTAATCGGAACGCGATTAAGATCAATTAAATTAAGTACGCGTAAGTATTTACGATCCTTTGTGGTTGCAGTATCCGCGTTAATTTGAACGTAATCGCGAATCATTTCGAGTTGTTTATTACGACGAGACGATTCTATAAAGGCAACAAGTTCAGAAACTCTTTTGCACGTGTATATTTCACACAAATTTCTTCCTTTGTTCTCAATAGCATCGGCAGCCGATGCTATTGTACCGGCCGCAATTGGTTCGTTTACATCGAATAATTCGAACGGAACAATAGTTCGTGATTTTTCGATCACATCGTAACGGAGTCGGATTTGATTTACGATAGGTGCATCTGGAGCGTATAGTAATGGGTACGTTTCGCCACGTACGATATTTATCGCGTATAAATAGCGTTTGTACGCATTTCTGGCATATGCATAGTTCGTGAGTATATAAACATTATCCAAAATGCCGGTTGCTAATTCCGTATCAATCGCGTAAGATTTATCGACAATGCTGTTATACGTTTTTACAAGTTCGCGCATATATGGCATAGATTCAACCGTAAACTTCGTTAATGGTGACGTTATTGCTCGCAAACCAGTACGGTAAGTAAACGATTCACCGCCAGTCTGATCAGTATCTATAAGTATACTCGAATTAAAGAATGGTCTTGCGATTAGCGATATTGGCATGGTTGGTAATGAACCAAACCGTGATTTGTATACGTCAATAAATCCGTCAGTATGTTCGAAGAAAATTGGATTATCTGCGATTTCTTTAGCAACACTAGTTAGACACGAACGTATAGATAACGCTCCATTTGTAATTTCACGAATAATCGTCTCGTATCCTTTCCGTAACGCACTGAATGCGATCGGTGCTGCCGCAACATCCGCTTTATTCGCCGTAAATTTACCGTATACTGCAGCAAAATCCGCACCAGCTGCAACGATCGGCGTTTGCTGATTGTGACCAATAGGTACAACACCGGTATCTATTGATTTAACAAAACGTTTATTAGTAACCATATCGAGTATGCCAGATGCGAATTCGCAACGTCTGATAATTGAATCGACTGCATTAACAAATTGCGGAATATGTGTTTTGTACGCGTTACGCATTACGTACGAAACTTTAGTTAAAGATTGATCGGTAAATTTCGGTTGTTTTGTAATACTTACGCCACCTACTTGCGTTATCGACATATTACTTAAAATATGTAGCAAAATTGCGAGGCTTCCAGTAAGAATAGGTTTTGCATCGCCATTTTGATCAATATACATTGTTAACGTCGATTTTGCGCCGTCTGTAAAATCCATGTGTGGCTTTTCGGTATGATCTGGACCAATATATTTACTTAATGGACCATTCACAATTCCCTGTAAAAATCCCGTATATATAGTTCCAGTGCCTTCATTAAAGAAAGCGAGAATATATTTTGCCAATAATTCATTAAATGCGGTTACAAGATCGCATTGCTTTGTTTTAGTCGGACCCGAAAATTTGTCGAAATCAGTCCAACTCAAATTTTGAGGCCATACAAAACTCGGCGGAACTATTCCGCCGACTAAGATGATGCCTTGACCTTTAAGAAAATCAGAATCCGTGATATATTTGAATACGCGATCAACCGGTCGATTGCCACCGGGACTTAAGTGTTGCTGTGTTGCAGTAAATAATGCGTGAATTGATCTAGCCACGTTATTGGCGTAATATTTAAACGTAAAATCGAATATTTTGTCAAGATTATCGATTGCATTTTGTAATCCGAGACCGTCACGATTTCCAAACAAGAAATCATTGATGCGACGTTCTAAATCGTAAACCGATCCGTATTTTTTCGGATTTACAACTTCATTAAGAACCTCAGTCGGAACGACGTTACGGAATTGATCCAATGCACGTTTTACTCGGTCGAGTGTTTCGGAGCAAACCATTTGTAGTTTTCCGTAATCAATTGCGACATGACCATCTGCAAATCGAACTTCGACAAGTGCATCGCGTTCACCATCGAATGCAAATAACGCATTAAATAACGACTCAACAACACTTGACCAGTTTAATGTATCAGCATATTCCATTAACGTATTAATTCTTCCCGTTTGATCGAACGCGATATTTGTATTTATAAATTCTTGTAACATTGGCCCTAACGTAGCGCCTGTTATGACTCCGGCAATACCCTTGAGTGCCGGTGCCGGTACCGGTACTTTTCCAGCCTTAGTAACTACACCCGCACCCGTTCCTGGAGCGGCTATTTCCGCTCGGGATGCTGCACCCGTCGCTGCTCTTAATACGTTGCTAGCGTACGTAAATACGTTAGTTGCTGCGGCTGGCGCTAAACCAACTGTCGCCGCAGTTACTACGTTGTGCCATGCGATGAAACCAGGACTATTGATAAATTTTGCGAGAAGATACGTAATGTTACGGAAAAATTCCGCCGCGTAAATAGCCTCATTGAGAACTGTCAACGGTGTCAATACGAATTCGTGATACATCATTGCCTTATTTACATCGAGCGCCGCGATTTTATTCGCACCTTGTAATGCTTTTACTAGAACCTTAAATCGCGTTTCGTTGTCGGATGCCTTTCGCATACTCTCCATATGTTGATTTACGGTATTCGAGAAATTAATTATCATTGCATCTCGTTTATCTTCGTCCGCATCAATTCCTTTATAACTATCATCGACACGTTCGATAAATTTGTCGACAATAGCGCGGGCATCATCGAATTTATATCGTGGATCGATCGTTTGAGTTTCGATTCGACCGACATAACGATCGGATGGACTTGGTCGCGTACCGGCGGACTCTTCGTCTTCGTCTGGTAAAATACTGTAATTGGTTCGATTCACATCCGTCCCAATTTCCGTATAAGTACCGGCACGACGTTTCGCGAGTTCTGCTTCGTATTTTTTAACGGCCTCTTGTGATACAATACCCCATCGTCGATTCATTTCGTCGATAAATGCATCGATGATCTCTTCAATACGCGATTCCGCGTTACGTTCACCAAAGCCAGCGTACAATTCATTAATTATGTAAACGAGCTCCTTTACATAAGTGTCGGAATAATTTCCCTCTGAAACGTCTTTAGCCGTATCGAAGATAAATTGAATAAATTGACCGAATTTACCCGTGAGGTCCGGTATCATCGTAACTTTACTTCGGATATTTTTAAACGTCGTATATCCGGCATCGTCACTCTTAAATTCGAAAACTTCGCGATACCATTCCGCTAAAAGCGTTAATTGTAGGTAAAGTTTATATAATTCCGGTTTAACGGCGGGTGTGGGACGCGGATCATATCCGCCATCTTCACCACCTTCAGCGGCACCGAGTACGCGAATACGAACAGGATTTGTCGCAATATCTTGATCAGCGTCGCGCTTTTTCAATATCGAATACGTTCCAATGACCGTGTAAATTTTCGCAACAATCGCTTTCATTGCGGCAACAAACCATCTATCATCCGTATATTGTTCCTGCGTACCAAACCACTCACGTTTAATGTTGTTATCTAACGCACCAACAGCAGCAAGCGGATACGTACCAGTCGCAACTCCGCGCATGCCGATGAACGTCTGTTTTCTGACCGGATTCGGATTAATAACGCCAACACCAGCATTTAAAATGGGTACGTTAGGTGCGTTGCCGACCGCATCTGATTTTGCGATTGCATTACCGATATCGCCGATAGTATTATCGATGACAGTGGTGACATTTGGACCGAAACCCATGCCGAGTGCGCTTCGTTGAACGTACCCAACTAAACGGCGATAAATTTGAATAGGACGTAACGGAATAGCGGCAT